>Ga0307515_10022049_pt1 | contig 11249 bp, 3 predicted proteins | sample 17_EM_MG_FD_194513 | JGI IMG/M metagenome (GOLD analysis project Ga0307515, IMG submission 194513) | Populus trichocarpa ectomycorrhiza microbial communities from riparian zone in the Pacific Northwest, United States - 17_EM | ecosystem: Host-associated > Plants > Roots > Unclassified | place... | reverse complement strand
ACTTTAATTTTTATATTAATTTTGGTTCTTATTTTTATAATTGTTATTTGTTTTTCCCTTATCATTTTCTTATTGTAATTTTTTATCTATCAAATTTGGTTCTCATTCTTTTGATTGTTACTTATTTTATTTGAACTAATTTATGAAATATTAATTATTATTATTTTAATTTCTTCATCTTTCATTTTTATTTTATTTTTTAGATTATTATTTATTTTATTTGAGATAATTTATGAAATTATATTTTTTTTCAATTTCATCCTCATTCAACTTTTTAATTTGTAAGATTTGTTGCTCGTTATTTTAATAAATTTGAGAAAATAAAATATTAATAAGTTATTTTCCAACTTATTTTTCATGACATAACCAAACACTGGAAAATATTTTCCAACTTATTTTTCATTACACTACCAAATATCGAAAAATAATTCATTTTTTTAAAATTTATTTTTTTAAAAAAATTATTTTTCAGCAAATAAACGGTTATAAAATTAATGACTTTGAAAAACCATACATCTCAAATCAACAGACTTGAGCAATGACATACAACCATGTCATAGAATACGAGAACATGAAAACTTACGATCAGCAAAGATAGCCAATAACGATGAGCCAAATCATCACAATCAGAGAAAATTTCCATCCCTTTTGAAATAAAGAGAAATATATTAGAATATCATAAATTGAGGGGTAATATAATCAATAAGAAAGTTTATCGCTTCTTGAAATATAGTTAACAGGCAGAACTTTATTTATTGTCTAAAGTTCTAAACTGTACAATAAAAAAACAATCAAGCATAATTGATCACATAAACAAGACATGAGCGGGCTAATACTATGAAGAGGCAATCAAACACAATTGATTACATGAGTAAAATTTAAGTGAGCTGGAGATTTAAGTTGAGCAGTCAAAAGACCAGATCGATAGCAACAATCTTTTCCACTAATCAAAAGATGATTTGTGAGAAGGGGGGTGTATATCAAAACTATGTAAAGATACATGCATAATATTTAATGTTTTGTACAATTTTTTACGTAAAAATTGCACAAGAAATAATCCTTAATGAAGTTTAGCAGGACTTCAGCAAACAAGAACCCAGTAAAATTCTAAGCCTAACAGGGGTTAATTTGATTTTCAAAGCCTAGCGAGGCTTAATTTGATTTTCGAAAACTAACAAGGTTTCGAAAAAGAAGGAATCCAACAAAGTTCTAAAGCCCAACAAAGCTCAAGACAATCTTAAACTCAACAAGGTTTAGCAAGAAAGAGTTTCCGACAAAAAGGACCTAGTAAGGTTTTGAGTCTAGCAAGGCTTTATTGATTAAAAACCCGGCAAGGTTCTGACAAAGAAAAAGTCTAGCAAGACTCCAACAAAATGGACCCAGTAAGGTTTTGAGCCCAGCAAAGCTCTCAAAGATTAAAAACTCAGCAAGGTTTTGACAAAGAAAGAGTTCGGCAAAGCTCCAACAAAAAGGACTCAACAAGGTTTTGAGCCAAGGAAAGCTCTCAATATTAAAAACCCAGCAAGATTTTGATAGAGAAAGAGTCTGACAAGACTCTAGCAAAAAGAACCTAATAAGGCTCTCAACGATTAAAAACTTAGCAAGGTTTTAACAAAGAAAGAGTCTAGCAAGACTCCAACAAAAAAGACCCAGCAAGATTTTGAGCTCAAAAAGGCTCCCAACGATTAAAAAATTGCAAGTTTTTAACAAAGAAAAAGTTTCGCAAGACTCTAGCAAAAAGGACCTAGCAAGGCTCCGATGATTGAAAACTCAATAAGGTTTTGACAAAGAAAAAGTCCAACAAGAGTCCACTAAAAAGGACCTAGCAAGGTTCTAAGCCTAGTAAGGCTCCAATGATTTAACAAACAAGGTTTTTGTCGCACGTGTGCGGCGTCGCGGCGATCGTCCACCCCTCTTAGGGAAAAATATAATGGTCTACCTGGCAAATATAAAGAGACAAGGAATTATTGTCTCTTATTAGTAAAATATAGACTGTGAGTCGCCACCTAGTATTCTGGTCATTAGAAACCCTAACTGGTCTCAGAGATCGAGTACGGAGACTGGTTGCGTAAAGGAAAGGTATTAGCACCCCAACTACGCCCTACATAAGGTAAGCAGCATTGTTTTAATATCTGATAAAAATTATGGTCTTATTGCGGTTTCTAATTGTTGGTCCGTCTAAAGGGTCAAGAAAAGTCATCCTCAATAAGGAGGTTCTTATCTTAATGGAGTAAAACCTAATCGTTCTACGTTCGAAAAAAAACAGAATTTAATATCCAGAATACGTATTACGTGTAATGTCGTACCCCGGATACTAAAAGAAATACAAAATAAAATTTTTGTTGTTTTTGAAATTTTGGCCAATGTTCTCTTGAATTTAATAAACTGGTTTTAAAGTCAAAATGCATGCTAAAACATTGTTTTTTGGTGTATGAAAAACACAATATAATTTTTTAGCTTTTGAGACACTTGGCCGTATGCACAAAAATATTTTTTTGTAGTTTTGGAAGTTTTGACGAAAATCGGGTATTTTAATACCGGATTCGTATTTTATCAAAATAAAATACAGACTGATATTAAGCAAAAAAGGCGTATAGCCAAAGATGAAAAAGTCACAAAATTTTGAAAATATAATTAATTTTTTTTTTAACTAGGCCTAACCCGGCCCAAATGCGTGGGCTGGGCTCAGCCCAGCCCATGTGAACAGTGGAGGCGTTGCAGGGACAAAGGGACAAAGCAGGAGAAAAAAGAAAGGGAGAAGGGCTGACCTACGGTGACTGCTGTTGTTGGCGGAGATGCTAGAGGCGACAGGCAGCGGCGCTGGTGGTGGCGCTGGCAGTTCGCGGTGGTGGCAACGACTCTATTTTTTCTTCTCTCTCTCCTCTGTTTTTCGTTATTTTCTCTTCTTCTTCTCTCTTTTTTTTTGGTCTCCCCCCTCTTTTCTCATCTCTTCCCTCGTTGTCCTCTTTTTTGCTCTCTGTCTCCCCTCGTTGGCGGCCACTGTGCTGCTGCTCCTCCACCGCCCGTCCAACAAGTGGAAAGCGAAGAAAAATCTTCTTCTTCCCCTGCCTCACGCGTCTAGGGGAAGAAGAAGACCCACAGTGCCATCAAAACGGCACCGTTTCGGGCTTCTCTTTTTTTTTCTTAATCAACAGTGTATGAAACGGCGCCGTTTTGGACAAAACGCGCCATTTCATTTAAATGAAAATGGCGCCAAACTTATGTCAAAATACAAATCAGTCCTCAATTTGTGATTTGTTCAATCAAGTTCTAAATTGCAATTTTGATTTAAAAATCAATGCAATTGCATCCCTGCCAAAAATCAATCGTTGGCCCTAAAGATGGCCGCCTTTTCCAATTTGGTCCTTAGTCTCTGATTTATGCAATTTGACCCTCAATTGAGCAATAAACTTCTAATTTCTTCAATTTGACCCCTGATTTGGTTTTAATTACAACCCCTCTATTTACGCGCCTTTTCCAGTTTGGTCCTTGGTTTCGGATATCTTCAATTAAGTCCCTAATTGGCCATCAAACTTCAATATTTATGCAATTAAGCCCCTGATTTGACCAAATTAACTCTAAAAAATTATAATTTGACCCCAGAACTATAATTTCTTCCAATTAAAGCCCAAATTAACTCTAAAATCAATTTTTCTTGCAATCAAAACCTCCATAAATTCAATTAAACCTTCAATAAAATTTAATTGAGTCCATAAATATCTAATTTTGGACTTTTCTTCCTCAAATTGAATTTTCTTTATCAATAGGGCTCTCATCAGTCAATAAAATACGGCCAAATTTTAATTTTTGTATTTTAAACCTCCTCAACCAATTTGTAGTCATTTTCTTGGCGCTTTGGCATCCTCTTCTCACTGCTATTATTTTTTGATAATATTTTTTATTTTTTTGTATTTATTTATTTTAACAAAATTTTGCCCGGGGACCCAAAAATGGGTTATGACAGTTGCCCCCTCTTTACAATGTTTATGACCGAAATCTCGTAAGAGGTTTTAGAGAGTAAGCTTTGTAAAGAAGAAAAAGAAAACGATCACATTATCTTGGGCAACCTGCCCCTTTTGAAAAAAATTGGTATGTTTTCACAGGCGACCTACCCACACACTCAAAGTTACCCTGGTCTATTTTCATGGGCGACCTGCCCACACACATTCAAAGTTACCTTGATCTATTTTCATGGGCGACCTGCCCACACACATTCAAAGTGGTCTACTTTCAGGGGCGACCAACCCACACACTCACACTTGCCTTAGTCTATTTTCATAGGCGACTTGCCCAAAAGATGAAAAAAAGGAAGAGAGATCGAATTGTAATGGGTAATCTACCTAGGTGGAGGAATGGTCTTATTGTAATGGGTGACCTACCCATATAAAAAAACATGGAGAAGTGGTCGAATTGTAATGGGTGACCTACCCAGATGGAAAAAAGAAAGAGTGGTCATGTTGTAATGGGTGACCTACCCAAGTGGAGGAATTGTCTTATTATAAATGGGTGACCTACCTAGATATAAAAAAAAATCATAGAGAATGGTCGAGTTGTAATGGGTGACCTATCCAAAATGGAAAAAAGGAATAGTGGTCGTGTTGTAATGAGTGACCTACCCAGATGGAGGAATGGTCTCATTGTAATGGGTGACCTACCTAGATAAAAAAACATGGAGAATGGTCGAGTTGTAATGGACTTTTTTAGCCATTAGGTAGGTGTATAGGAAAACACCCACCTCTTTTAGCAATAACTAGTCTATTAGTCTGTGCTTCGCCGCAATTAGATCAATTTTTCTTAAATGTAATAAGAAATGTTAAGAGAACAAAATGTTTTTTTACAGTGTCATTAAAATGACCAAGTTGGTCAATTTTGAAACCTCTTGTCCTAGCTCTTTACCTTACTCAAGTTTCTAATCGATCAATTTTATGGATCCATAGGTAACCTAGATGACTGGTAAAAACATGACTTAACTTTTAAAAAAACTTCAAGATGATAATGTTTTTTAAATATCAAGACAACAATAGATTGGATCAACTCCGGTCCCTTTGCGACTCGGGTTATAGACTTTATTGGGTTTAATAACCTGTTTTATAAATGTTTTTTTAATAATTATGTAATAAAAATAGATGTTTCTAAAATTGAACACCAACCCTAAAATAGACATTTATTTGAGACTGTGATAACCCTATAAAAAACAAATCAAAATAAAATCAAGCAGTATATTACCTTATCAATCCAATATTGAAGAACAAAATAAAAAAGATAATAATAATAAAAAATAACATACCAAAAATAAAAGGAAACCATACATGGTTAGTGGGTAAACCGGTTAGACCTATGAATCGGGTAACCTAAGTTAGCATACTAAACCCGTGTGCCATATTATAGACTCCACTAGGATTATAACTTGTTTTTTTAAAACTATATTTTATTTAACTATATGATAACAAAAATAGATGATCGCAAAATCAAACACCAACCTAATGCCAATACATTTTTTTGAGACCGTGATAATTTTATAGAAAGCAAAACGAAACCAATTATGAAACTAAATTCTCAATCAACACAATATCTATAGATGAAATAAAAAAAAAGTTAAACTAGTTAGACCCGTGAACCATATCAACCAACCAAACTTGTGAACAGGTCCATGGACTTTATAAAGTTTAATAATATGGTTTTTTTCCAAAACTATTTTTTTAAATATACGAGAAAAAAATAGACGATAACAAAATCAAGTTCAATTAAAAAGAAAAAAAAAGGACACCCTACCAAATCCATAGGCTAGGGAAATTTTGGTTACTCTAGTAAACCCGCAAACCATTTTAACCCCATAAAAAGGATAAAAAAAAAATTATGAAGTTCAATCCTCAATCATCTCACTATTGAAAGATGAAATAAACATAAACAAATTTGAAAAAAAAATGATAACAAAAATTCAAAAAGAAAAAGGAAAAGAAAAAGCAATTCATTATGAATTGCTATTGTAATCCATAGTGCAATGAGTATGGGTGAATAATAGTTTTCTCGTACCCTTTAGCTTTTCTGTTAATTAGATAGGTTGCCACACTATACCACGAACTACCTTTAATGCCTAAATGAAGTTTCATGAAGGGAATCACTGGACATAAATCGCCAAAAAGTAGCAGCCTAATCAAATGCATTTAGAAGGGAAAAGCAAGTAAAAAGAGTTCATAATATGTATCATAAGAGCATAGGTAAATATTAAGTAAAACAACAAAAGTGACAGTTTATGAAGACCAACAATGCCAAGCTAGACAAAGCCACAAAGTGTGATACAAAAACAAAAGTGAAAATGTCTAAGTTTTTAGTAAAAGTGCAAATGGGATTCTTGGTTCGTAGTAAGCTGTAAGTTAGATCAAATGTTTTTTGAATGTAAAAAAATATGCAAGGGCTATTAATGTGATATCAGAGGGTAAGAACCCACAAAAAAAAAAAATCCAAGAAAGCTAAAATTAGATTTAGTTGATAAAAGCTCGACAAAAAGATTACTTGAACTGAGACAAAAAAACTGCTGGTACTATTTCAGCCTAGTCTAATGGTTAGATTGAAAGTTATACTTGTTAACATAAAACTGTACATTAGGAAACATTAAGATAAAAATCAAATATGATTGTCTAATCCTTGCATGGATTGTATTATTTCCCCTCTCTATAAAATGATTCATCCTTAAATCACAAATAAAAACAATGGTAAGATTTGGAGCAATAATAGCACCAACTTCATTATCCTTTTGTTTAAGCCTTCAAGGCTATTATTTTCACCAATTTTTGCCTTTAACGACGCTATATGAATATATAAACTTCTCTCTCTCTCTCTCTATATCTCTCTCTCATTTTTGTAATTTCCTTATGCTCTTTTAATAAGCTCATAGAAAGCCCTTTCACCATCAGCCTTCGGAACTGGAACCTCAATTTATCTTGCTTCTAGCATTACAAACCTTTTAGGATTGTTCCTTTTGCAATTTAGCATCTCTTTTATTTTCCCATTCAAACCACTCATCAAATCTCATATTTATCCTTTCAAGTTGTTATTGCATGGCCTGTAATTTAAAAGCTTGATTTTCCCTCTCTTTCAGCAGGGATGTATCACCTTTGAAAGACATCTTTGAAATTTAAAAATCACTTTAGTAGCAAGAAAATATATCCTCACACACTCCCTCGTATGTTTATACTCAATAAGATGTCACTTCTCTCATGTTTCACTTAAATATGACTTTTCACAATAATATGTCAACTTTTTTCACCTTTTACCTCTCGACTCACCCTTTCAGTTATTTAAGGAACTAATGTCAAACAACCAAAAAGAAACAACTTAGTGATGAAATCCTTTGTATTTTAGACTCAATAAGTAAGAAATAACCTAAAAATCATTGAAAATGAATTACAAATACAAAAACAATTATAAAATGAGTCAGATACAAATACGAAAAAAATACAAAAACAAATGTGAAAGCAAGAAACTAATGTAATAAGACTATAATAAACATAAATTAACACTAGAATATTGATTTCAATTGAAACTAATAGTAGTAAATTAAGAAAGATTTTATTGTTGCAAACTGACGTAATAACTTAATAGTTTTGCAATTTCAAACTTACCTAAACCTAAGTGTGTCTAAATAACCTCGGAATCAATATTTGAAACTAAGATACCCAATACCCCAGGAATATCATATTGTAGATGTATATCTCTTAATTTTTTAATTTAAACTTTTACAATTTAATTTGCAGCAGAATCTCTACAACTTATAAATTACAAGCTTTTTTTTTTTTTTTTAAACTTTACTAATTTGCAATAATTGAAATTCAAATAAAGATTTTTTTATACTAGTTACCGTAGATCATATTTTAAGAAGAAGACAAATAAAATGAAAACTTAAATAAAAAATGATATAACTTCATTTTAGAACCTTGCTCTAATACCAACCAATATGAATCCAAAGGATAAGAACCCTGTAACCTATAAGCAAGAAAGAACAACCGAAAAAAGCTAAAACCATATTTGGTTAATAAAAGCTTCTCACAATGATTACTTGAACTGAAGCACAAAAACTATTGGAATGAAATCCCCACTCAACGATTATAAAGAATCATGATCAATAAATATAAGAAAGACGCCATGAAGACAATTATTATTTGATAAGTCAAGCATAAAAACTAAAAAGTAAGAGAGTTCTCTCAAATACTAGCACGCAATATGCAACAATAATAATGAGCACCAATCTCAATAATCTAAATTGTAAAACTTACAAAAGAGTATTTATAGTGTTAAAAATAAACTTAACCCTAATGGACTAATGGGAAAACATCAAACCCAATTTAAAAATAACTCAAAGTATTAAAAATAAAGCTCAAAGTATATAAAAATAAGTAAAACCCAAGTCTAAATTAAAGTCTTAAGCTACCACTTGAAGAAATCCTAAAAAAAGGCTTGCCAAATTGCAATCTTGTTTAAATAAAGTTATGGTCGACTTTGAATACTTAAAAACAAGGATTTGTTGTTGCCAGCCTTATCCTTACCAAATATTTTATGGTTTTTGACATGGAAATCCTTGCTAAAATAATCCTAATTGTTGTCATCTATACTGTTCTTATAGAAAAAAAAATCCTTGTTAATAAGAAGCCAAACAATTATAAGAAAAAAATAGTACAACATGTACAACAACTTCTGGCATGTATCGTAATGCCTTCTTGGAATCCAATTGACATAAACTTTTAACCCTATAGAAAACATGGCCTCTGAAAACTTCTGATAAGATTTTAGCTCGATCTAATAGTCAGATCAAAAGTTAAGTTTATTAGCGTAAAACTTTACTTTAGAAAATATTATGCCAAAATCCAAATCTTATTGTCAAACCCTTGCATTGATTGTATCATTATGCCAACTGATGCAAATCCAAAGGATAAGAATCCTAGAGACCAGACATAAGAAAGAGAAACCCCAAGAAATCTAAAATCAAATTTGGTTGATAAAAGCTTAACACAATGATTACTTGAATCGAGACACCAGAACTATTAGAATGAAACCCCCATCCAACGATTATAAAGAATCATGAAAGATAAGTATAAGAAAAATACCACGAAGACAATTATTCTTTGATAAGTCAATACAATTTAATGAAGAACTAAAAAATATGAGAATCCTTGCAATCACAAGCACATAATATTCGGCAACAATAATGCATACCAATCTCAATAATCTGAATTGTATAACTTACAAAAAAGTATACCAATCTCAATAATATGAATTTTAAAACTTACAAACAAGCACATAGAAAAGCATGATTTTAAATTTGAGACTCCTTTTGACAGATATTGCCAGCAGAAAATTTCTAGAAAAACACCTTTCAGGACAGTCTCAGTCACCGACCGATTTGTCCTTCGTCCATCATTGGATTGGGCTGGCTTTTAGATAAGTTGTTCTTCTGGTTTTGCTATAAATTCTGAACGGTGAAGATCTGAAACAAATACTTTGGACATAAATTATTCTTCCTAAATAATAGGTTTTCAATTTTCAAGTTTGTTCAAATTTATTTCTGAACTAAAGAGATTTAACTATTGGATTTATCTGAATTTTAGATATGTTGTGTTGAACACAATGATGTATAACTTTACTTGTAGGATTGATCGAATATTGGTTTTGCAGAGAGTTATGGTGGTTTTGAATGTACCGCTTACAAACTCATTATACACTGTTCCAAATCACTAATTACTATTCCAACTCGGTACTTTAGCAACTCGAGAACTGTTATTCTAGAAGTGAATTTTATTGTTAATCCATAAAATTTTTGTTTAGGGTGGTAAATGTGTTAATAAAGGTGTTAAATAAATGAATTTAGTTAAATTGTGAAAAATTGAAAAGAAAACCATGCTTTATTTTCATATGATTTTTGGCCAACACTAGTGGGGGAAGGAATTGAGTTGTTGCTCTAATTTGTTACGGGAATTGTGCTAGACTATGCTAAATAATGTGTTTTAAGATTGGGTGTGAATTAAGTTGTATGAGATTTGAAAAAAAAAAAAATACGAATTATCAATATTAGGTTCAACCAAATGAGTTACTTATGGTGAAGAACACTTAATTGAGTTCGTATATAAGGATTAACAAGTTAATGATGTGAAATGTGTTTGTGATTGAATGAAAACATGAGAAAGGTTAAAAGAACACCCATGGATTTCACTATAAATGTTTCAGCAAGGAATGAAAGATAATAATATACTATGAAAATGGATAAATTGAATTTAACTATTGGATTTATCTGAATTTTAGATATGTTGTGTTAAACATGATGATGTATAACTTTACTTTTGGCATTGATCGAAAATTGGTTTTGCAGAGAGTTATGATGGTTTGAATGTACCACTTACAAACTCACTATACACTGTTCCAAATCACTGATTACTATTCCAACTTGGTACTTTAACAGTTTGGGAACTGTTACTCTAGAAGTGAATTTTATTGTTCATCCATAAAATTTTTGTTTAGGGTGGTAAATGTGTTAATAAAGGTGTTAAATAAATGAATTTAGTTAAATTGTGAAAAAATTAAAAAGAAAACCATGCTTTCTTTTCATATGATTTTTGGCCAACACTAGTGAGGGAAGGAATTGAGTTGTTGCTCAAAATTGTTATGGGAATTGTGCTAAACTATGCTAAAATAATGTGTTTTAAGATTGGGTGTGAATTGAGTTGTATAAAATTTCAAAAAAGAACCTACGAATTATCAATATTAGGTTCAACCAAATGAGTTACTTATGGTGAAGAACACTTAATTGAGTTCATATATAAGGATTAACAAGTTAATGATGGGAAATGTGTTTGTGATTGAATGAAAACATGAGAAAGGTTAAAAAATCACTTACGCATTTCATTATAAATGTTTCGACAAGGAATGAACGATAATAATATACTATGAAAGTGGATGAATCGAATTAAATGAATGCTAATGTGTTCTTAATGTGTAATAGGACAAATTAGTAATAAAAATTTATGAATAAGCTAAGGCGAAACTGATTAGTACTCAAAAGTGCATTTTTATCAAGGTTTCATATCATCATTTTGCACTTGAAGTATCAATAACTCCTTAACTAGAACATGTTTTATTATAACATGTCTAATAATATAAGATACCTTTAATTTATGGTAAATGTTCATCTTAAATGCAGGCCTATCACATAAATCAAAGGATTGATTGATGAGTTCAACTACTGAAATTGAGAAGACAAA
>Ga0307515_10022048_pt1 | contig 11249 bp, 5 predicted proteins | sample 17_EM_MG_FD_194513 | JGI IMG/M metagenome (GOLD analysis project Ga0307515, IMG submission 194513) | Populus trichocarpa ectomycorrhiza microbial communities from riparian zone in the Pacific Northwest, United States - 17_EM | ecosystem: Host-associated > Plants > Roots > Unclassified | place... | reverse complement strand
ACAAAACATCGACTGAAGGTCAAATCTGCCAATTACCTCCAATTTACTCCTTTTTGCATCTTTCATCCAAAAGTGCCTTCAAAACATAAAACAAAGAATATCAAGGCATTTTATATATAAAACATAGACAAAACACTAGTTAAATGTGGGTGAAACTATCGAATAATATGGTTGCATCATGTGGCCCCACTAGACCTCCTCATCACCGAGCAATGATTCTATAGCTACTGTAAGGTAAACGACCTCCAAAAATATCTGTAAAAATTTGAGGTCGATCCAATGGTCGGATAAAAAAATTATGACCCTTTTGAGTCTTTAATCTAGTCTAGCTCAACCATACCTCTGAGTCACCAAGTAGCGATTCCATAACTACAACGAAAATGGCCTCTGGAAACTCTTGTAAAAATTTGAGGGCGATCCAATAGTCAGATTAGAAGTTATGGCCCCTTGGAGCAATTACTCAAGTCTGGATGCCAGATCTCATCGTTACCGAGTAGCAATTCAATAGCTACCCCAAGGAAAATGACCTCTTAAAACTCCTGTAAAACTTTGAGCGCAATTTAATGGTCACATCAAAAGTTATGGCCCTTTTGAGCTGTTATTCTGGCCTGACTCGACTAGACCTTCTCGTCATCGAGTAGCAATTCCATTGTTACCCCAAGGAAAATAACCTCTGAAAGCTCCTATAAAAATTGAGCGCAATCCAACAGTCTGATGCAACCATATTATTCGATAGTTTCACCCACATTTAACTAGTGTTTTGCCTATATTTTATATATATAATGCCTTGATATTCTTTGTTTTAGAAGACACTTTTGGTTGAAAGATGCAAAAAGGAGTAAATTGGAGGTAATTGGCAGATTTGACCTTCAGTCGATGTTTTGTGCAGAGCGTAAGCTCTAGAGGTTGAAATGAAGTGATTCTAGTGGCATTAAAAAGCTAATATCCATACCTTTCTGGAAATCTAAGATATGAAAATAAAATAAGGAAGAGCATGGAAATCATAGCCTTCAAAGTCAAATCTCGCAATCTGCTAGTGTTGACCTTTGGCCATTCCGACTTGAACATCTTGAGCTACAGAAGTCCATTGGATGCAAACTCAATTTTTTTAGATTCCCAACTCAAATACATATCAACGCTACAAATTTCATCAAAAAAAAATGTCAAATGAGGGAGATATGAATTTTCAAAGATGAGAACCAAATTCTGCCAACAAACTGGTTTCGTGAAGGAACGAGTCCAAATTATGTTCCGAAGCATCGAACCCGACATCCAAGTTTTTATTTCAGTAATTTAGCTCCTCTAAGTCAAAGCTTGAAGATTTCATGCAAGGCTATTTCTCCTTTTTTTAGGAAAATAGTTATTGATGTACTTAAATATAAACTGTCAACTTAAGGGAGGACTATTTTGTAAAATAGAGACTAGGGTTTCTTAGCATATAAAAAGAAAAAGAGAACGGAAAGAGCATCGAGAGGAGCAGCCAACCAAGAGAGAAAAAACACCTCTTCTCCTCCACAAACCCGAAATCATGTTTTCTTCTTTCTTTTTGATTAATTGTTCAACAAACATGCAAGGCTAAACTCTTTTTCTTGGTTGCATGGACATGGAAACCTTTGGATTTCAAGAACCGTGAGATTTATTTATACCTTTTCTTTTCAGTTTATATAATGAATATGTTTGTTCTCCTATGCTTATTTTTCCTATGATTGTTTATTTTAATTGTTAGAGCGGACTCTAAGTTATTATTGTAAACAATCTATTAATAAGTTTGATATCAAAACCGGAGTTGTGGTTTATGAACTTGTGAAGCAATGAGTAGTGATTTGATAACTACCCCAAGAAAAACAGCCTCTTAAGGGCCTACAGAAACTCTTGTAAAAATTTAAGGGCGATCCAATGGTCAGATCAGAAGTTATGGCCCCTTTGAGTCGTTACTCAAGTTTGGATGCTAGACCTCCTCGTCAACGAGTAGCGATTCGATAACTACCCCAAGAAAAACAGTCTCTTAAAACTCTTGTAAACAATTAAGCGTAATTTAACAGTCGGATCAAAACTTATGGCCCTTATGAGCTGTTTTCTGGTCGGTCCCGACCCGACCCGAATTTGGAAACTCCTGTAAAAATTTAAGAGTGATCCAACGAGTAGCGAATGCATAGCTATTTTGAGGCATTACTCAGTTTGGCCCAACTAGACCTTGGCACCGAGTAGCGAATATATAGCTACTTCAAGGAAAACAGCCTCCCAAAACTTGTGTAAAAATTTGAAGCGATCCAACAGCCGGATCAAACTTTTTAGCCCTTTTGAGTCGTTACTCTTGTCTTGTCGACCACACTTCCCCATCACTAAGTAGCGATTCCTTCGCTACTCTAAGTATAACGGTGTCTAGAAATTCCTGTAAAAATATGAGGTCGAATCAAAAGTTATGTTCCTTTTGAGCCGTTACTCTAGTCTAGCCGACTAGACCTCCTCGTCATAGTGTAGCAATTCCTTCGCTACTCCAAGGAAAACGAACTCTACAAACTCCTGTAAAAATTTGAGAGCGATCCAAGGACTGGATAAAACGTTATGGCCCTTTTGAGTCGTTACTCTCGTTTGGCCCAACAAGACCTCCTCGTCACCGAGTAGCTATTGCATAGCTACTCCAAGGAAAAGGCCTTTCGAAACTCATGTAAGACTTTGAGGGCAATCCAACGGTCCGATGAAAAGCTATGGCCTTTTTGAGCTGTTACTCAAGTCTAACCGACAAGACCTCCTCGTCACCAAGTAGTGATTCCATAGCTATTACATAAAAATGGCCTCCGGAAACTCCTGTAAAATGTTTTGCGCGATCCAATGGTCGGATCAAAAAGTTAAGGCCCTTTTAAGTCGTTACTCTAGTCTAGCCCAACCATACCTCCTGGTCACCGAGTAGCGATTCCATAACTACTCCATAGAAAATGGCTTCCAGAAACTTTTGTAAAAATGTGAGGGCGATCCAATGGTCGAATAAGAAGTTATGGCCCCTTTGAGCCGTTATTTAAGTTTGGACGCTAGACCTCCTCATCATTAGGTAGCGATTCGATAGCTACCACAAGGAAAATGACCTCTTAAAACTCCTGTAAAAATTTGAGCTCAATCTAACGGTCAGATCAAAAGTTATGAGCCTTTTAAGCCGTTTCTGGTTTGGCCAGACCAGACTTCCTCGTGACCGAGTAGCAATTCCATAATTACCCCAAGGAAAACAGCCTCTGAAATCCCTGTAAAACTTTTAGCGCGATCCAAAAGTTATGGCCGTTTTGAGCCATTACTCAAGTTTGGCCGACAAGACTTCCTCGTCACCGAGTAGTGATTCCATAGCTACTCCAAGGAAAACAGCTTCCGAAAACTACTGTAAAATATTTTTCGCGATACAATAGTCGTATAAAAGTTGTGGCCCTTTTGAGCCGATACTCTAGTGTGGTCCGATGAGACCTCCTCGTCGCCAAACAACGATTCTATAGCTACTACAAGGAAAACAGCTTTCGAAAACTCTTGTAAAAATTTGAGGTCGATTCAACGGTCAGATCAAAAGTTATTTTCTTTTCGAGCTGTTACTCTAGTCTGATCGACATAACCTCCTCGTCATTGAGTAGCGATTCCATAACAACTCCAAGTAAAACAGCCTCCGAAAACTCTTGTAAAAATTTGAGGTTCATCCAACGGTTGGATCAAAAGTTATGTCCCTTTTGAGCTATTACTCTAGTCTGGCCCGACAAGACCTCCTTATCACCAAGTAGCGATTCTATATCTACTATAAGGAAAACAGCTTCAGGAAACTCCTATGAACATTTGATCGTGATCCAACGATCGGATCAAAATGTTATGGCCCTTTTGAGCCGTTACTCTAGTCTAGCCCAACCATACCTCCTAGTCACCAAGAAGCAATTCCATAACTACTCCAAGGAAAATGGTCTCTGGAAAGTCCTGTAAAAATTTGAGGGCGATCCAACAGATGGATTGGAAGTTGTGGCCCCTTTGAACCATTACTCATGTTTGACGGACAAGACCTCCTCATCACCACGCAACGATTCCATAGCTACCCCAAAGAAAACAACATCTGGAAACTCTTGTAAAAATTTGAGCGTGATCCAACGGTCGGATCAAAAGTTATGGTCCTTTTGAGCCATTATTTTGGACTTGCCCGACAAGACCTCCTCCTTACCGAGTAGCGATTCCATAGCAACTCCAAGTAAAACAGCCCCCAAAAACTCTTATAAAAATTTAAGGTTGATCCAATAGTCGGATCAAAAGTTATGTCCCATTTGACTGTTACTCTAGTCTGGTCGACCAAACCTCCTCCTCACGAAGTAGCGATTCCGTAGTTACTCTAAGGTAAACGTACACCGAAAACTCCTGTAAAAATTTTAGAGTGATCCAACGGTCAGATAAAAAGTAATAGCTTTTTTGAGCCGTTACTCAGTTTGTCTCGACTAGACCTCCTCGGTACTGAGTAGCAATTGCATATCTACTCTAAGGAAAACAACCTTCAGAAACTCGTGTAAAAATTTAAGGTCGATCCAACGGTCAGATCTAAGTTATGGCCTTTTTGAGTTGTTACTCAAGTCCGGCAGACCAGACATCCTCGTCACCAAGTTGTGATTGCATGGTTATGCCAAGGAAAACAGCCTTCGGAAACTCGTGTAAAACTTTGATCACCATCCAACGGTCGGATCAAAAGTTATGTCTGGCCGACCAGACCTCCTCGTCATTGAGTAGCGATTCCATAGCTACCCAAATGAGAACGGCCTCTGGAAACTCCTGTAAAAATGTAAGCACGATCCAATAGTCAGACCAAAAGTTATGGCCCTTTTGAATCATTTTTCTGATCTGACCCAACCAGACCTATTCGGCACCGATTTGTGATTCTATAGCTACTCCAAGGAAATCATCCTCCGGATGCTCCTGTAAAACCTACTGCGCGATCCAACAGTCGGATCAAAAGTTATGGCTCTTTTAAGTCGTTATTCTGGTTTGGCCAGACCAGGCCTCCTCCTTATTGAGTAGTGATTCAATCCCTACACCAAGGAAAACGACAATCTGAAACTCCTTTTTAAATTTGTGCGTGATCCATCATTCAAATCAAAAGTTTATGAGTTGTTACTCAAGTCTGGCCAACCAGACCTACTCGTCACTGAGTAGCGATTCCATAGCTACCCCAATGAGAACGGCCTCGGGAAACTCTTGTAAAAATTTGAGCACAATCCAATGGTCGAATCAAAAGTTATGGCTCTTTTAAGCCGTTATTCTAGCTTGGCACGATTAGACCACATCATCACAGAGTAGCTATTCTCTACTCCTAAGAAAACAACCTTAAGAAACTCATGTAAAAATTTGATTGCAATCCAATGGTCGAATCAAAAGTTATGGCCTTTTTGAACCATTATTCTGGTTTGACCCAACGAGACCTTCTTGTCACTAAGTAGCGATTTCGTAGCTACTCCAAGTAAAACAAGCTCCGAAAACTCCTGTAAAACTTTTTGCACGATACAACTGTCAGATAAAAAGTTATGGCCCTTTTAAGGCGTTACTCTAGTGTGGGCCGACTAGACCTCCTTTCTCCGAGCAGCGATACCATAGCTAATCCAAGGAAAACAGCCTCTAGAAACTCATGTAAAAATTTTAGGTTGATCCATCGGTCGGAGCAAAAGTTACATCCCCTTTGAGCCATTACTCTGGTTTGCCCAACCAGACCTCCTCGTCATTGAGTCCTAATTCCATTGCTAGCCCTAGAAAAACAACCTTCGTAAACTCCTGTAAAAATATGAGCGCGATCGAACGGTCGGATAAAAACATTATGGCCATTTTGAGTCGTTACTCTAGTGTGGCCCAACCATACCTCCTAGTCATCGAGTAGCGATTCCGTCACTACTCTAAGTAAAACGGCCTCCGGAAGCTCCTGTAAAAATTTGAGGTTGATCCAATGGGCGGATCAAAAGTTATGTCCCTTTTGAGCTGATACTCTAGTTTGGCCGACTAGTCCTTTTTCGTCACCGAGCAGCGATTCCATAGCTACTAGAAGGAAAACAGACTCTGGAAACTCCTGTAAAAATTTGAGAGTGATCCAATGGTCGGATAAAAAGTTATGGCCCTTTTGAGCCATTACTCAGTTTGGCCCGACTAGACCTCCTCGTCACTGAGTAGCGATTGCATAGCTACTCCAAGGAAAACAGCCTCCGAAAACTCTTGTAAAAACATTTGCGCGATCCAACGGACGTATCAAAAGTTTATAACCGGGCCTACTCGTCACCGAGTAGCAATTCCATACCTACTCCAAGGAAAACAGCCTATGGAAACTCCTGTAAACATTTTTGCACAACTCAATGGTCAGATCAAAAGTTATGGTCTTTATGAGCCATTACTCTAGTTTGCCCTGACTATTCCTCCTTATCTCCGAGTAGCGATTGCATAGATACGCCAAGGATAATAGCCTTCGAAAACTCATGTAAAAATTTGAGCGCGATCCCATAGTCGAATAAAAAGTCATGGCCTTTTTTAGCAGATACTCAAGTTTGGCCGACCAAACATCCTCATCATCAAATAGTGATTGTATAGCTACATCAAGAAAAACGACCTTCAAAAACTTGTGTAAATATTTAAGTGCGATCCAACTGTCGGATCAAAAGTTATGGTGTTTTTGAGCCAATACTCAAGTTTGGCCGACCAGACCTCCTTATCATCGAGTAGCGATTCCATAGCTACCACAAGGAAAATTACCTCTGGAAACTCCTGCAAAATATTTAGTGTGATCCAACAGTCAGACCAATTGTTATGGCCCTTTTGAGCTGTTATACTAGTGTGGCCCGAACAAACCTACTCGACACCGATTTGCGATTCCATAGCTACTCCAAAGCAATCGGCCTCCAGAAACTCTCGTAAAACGTTTTCAGCGATCCAACGGTCAAATCAAAGTTATTGCCCTTTTGGGCCATTATTCTAGCTTGGCCCGATCATACCCCATCGTCACTAAGAAGCAATTTCATAGCTATTCCAAAGAAAACAGCCTCAAGAAACTCCTGTAAAAAATTGGTCGCGATCCAACGGTCAGATCAAAAGTTATAACTCTTTTAAGTCGTTATTATGGTATGACTCGACGAGACCTCATTGTCACCGAGTAGCAATTTCATAGCTACTCCAAAGAAAACGGCCTCAAGAAACTCCTGTAAAAAATTGGTCGCAATCCAACGGTCGGATCAAAAGTTATAGCTGTTTTGAGTCGTTATTATGGTATGACTCGACGAGACCTCATTGTCACCGAGTAGTGATTCCATAACCACTAAAAGTAAAATGGCCTTAGAAAACTCTTGTAAAACTTTTTACGCAATACAACGGTCGGATAAAAAGTTATGGCCCTTTTGAGGCGTTACTCTAGTGTGGACCGATTAGACCTTCTTGTCTACGAGCAACGATACCATAGCTACTCCAAGGAAAACGGCCTTCGAAAACTCCTGTAAAAATTTTAGGTTGATCCATCGATCGCTTCAAAAGTTATGTCCCCTTTGAACCGTTACTCTAGTTTGCCTGACCAGACATGCTCGTCATCGAGCAGCAATTCCATTGCTAGTCCAAGGAAAACAGCCTCTGTAAACTCCTGTAAAATTATGAGAGCGATCGAACGGTCGGATAAAAAACTTATGGCCCTTTTGAGCTGTTACTCTACTTTGGCCCAACCATACCTCCTGGTCACTGAGTAGTGATTGTATAGCTACACTAAGGAAAACGACCTTTGGAAATTCGTGTAAAAATTTGAGTGCAATCCAACAGTAGAAGCAAAAGTTATGGCCCTTTGGAGCTATTACTCATGACTATGTAAACACCCAAAAAAAGAGAGAACTACAGCCGAAATGACTCCACCATCGCTGCTGATTTCTGAATCGGTAGCGGCACAATTGGCTGCCGATTTTTGAATCGGCAGCGAAAAGAGTTTTTTGGCTGTCGATTTCTAAATCGAAACCGACGCAATTTTTTGCTGCCGATTTTTGAATCTGCAGCGGCACAGTTGGCTGTCGATTTCTGAATCGACAGCGACAGTGTAGGACCTAACAAAAATAAGAGTTAGACCAGCCTATCCTAGGGGTGAATGAGAATAGAAACCAACCCAAGATGCTAAAAAGACGGGGTAAGGACAACCTTAGTCCCAAACACCCCAGCACATTTTGGGGGCTATAAATACAAGGAGAGAGAAAGGGTGACTCCCCACTCTTCCCAAAAATGAGCTACATGCTCTTGCTCCCCTTCCCTTTTCCCAAAATGAGTTGCATGCTCTTGTTCTTTCCTCCTTCTAAAAAAGAGCTCAACAACTCTACTGCATGTGCCTCAAGTGTGTGAGAGAGAAGGGAGAGCTTGACATAAGGTTGGACAACTGCAAACATGAAGGGAGTAGAGGCCTAAAATCGATGGGAAACTGACAAGAGGAGGAGAAACCGAAAGAGAGGAAGAGGAAGAAGAAAATTGGGAGCAGAAGGGGAGAAATGTTGTCAAACCCGTCCCAAAAATACTAAAGGAAGATGTATGAACCGTGTCCTTCTCCACCTGTTCTTAAGGCCTTGAAACCGAAAGGAAGAAGAAAACTATGGATGCAGCTCTCAGCGTAGTGAGAAATAAGAGAGAGAAGCTCTCGATTGCAGGAAGTGGAAAATTCGCTACTGTTCACGTTCTCCATTTTCTCGTGCAACGTTTCATCTCTTGTTCTCTGCACTCTCATTGGCTCTTCTCTAGGTCTCTTGGTATAATTAATTCATGGCCAAGTCTAAGAAAAAATCATCGGTGCTGCGGTTCGCCCAGCGTGATTATGATTCCTGCAAGACGCACCCTTCTTCATCAAATGCCCAACGAACTTTGTGACGAAGTGTTTCCCCACGTGGACAGCACTCCTCTGGTCCATCTCGGTCCACCTCACCCCCCCCTCTATCCCTCCACGAACAACAATTACTCTCGCAGATGTTGTTAATTCCAATTGTGAAGCTAGGGTTCGCACGAAGAATCGAAAGAGGGCTATCCAGTGCACACCCCCAGCTGCTCCTCCATCATCTTCCTCTAAACCCTGTGCACATCCTTCAACCTCCCCTGTCTCTATTAGACCACGACGTGGTCCCTCTGTTGAGATTGGTTCTCTAAGCTCACGGTTTGGCGCTGGTAACCCGATGGTTGGAATTACTCCTTCGCCGACTCCCCCAACACAAGGCCAAGCCTCTTCAGCGAACCTTGGTCCTTCGCCACCTTCCCCATTACATGGTACAGCTCCTTCAAGGAACCCAGGGATTTCTCCCTCTCACCACCATCCAGGTACCACAGTTCCATCGTCTTCCTTTTTGGTGCATTCCACTGAGTTCACTGCTACATCGTCTTGTCATTTCCTAGACTCTGATTTAAGAGGGTATAAAGAATTGTGGCAGTTTAGTTTAATTGGGTTCATAGCTGGGAAGTTTCCAGGATATACGTCCATCTCTAAATATGTTCATTCTACCTGGAAATGTAATGTGAATTTCTCCATGCATGATTCTGGATGGCTTATTTTCAAGTTTACTTCTGAATTGGACATGCTTGTTGTGCTCAATGGAGGGCCTTACCATGTGTTTGGTCGGCTCTTGATATTAAAACATATGCCTGATTATTTTGATTTTGATACTTCTGATATGATTCGGCTACCAGTTTGGGTCAAATTCCCTAATTTGTCTCTTCAATGCTGGTCACCATTGTGTCTTTCTAAACTAGCAAGTGTGATAGGGAAACCAGTGCATGCTGATACTCCTACAGCCTCTATGACTCGGCTCTCTTATGCCCGAGTGCTGGTTGAGGTTGATTTACTTGCTGACTTACCATCATTGATCAACATCACCCTCCCCAATGGTGTTTCCAAATCCCAGGTAGTGTTATATGAATCTTTGCCACGGTTTTGCAAGCAGTGTAAAACTCTAGGACATTCCAATTATGCTTGCACTAAATCTTCCAGTCATAAGCGCAAAAAGCCCCCCCAACAGCTTCTGCTCCCTCCGGATGCACCACTCCCTCAGCTGATACAGAGGCTGTTGAAAAGCAGTCCTTCAGGGAGGAACCTCAAGGAGAACCGGAGGTTGATCCAATGGCTGCTGAGGCAGCTGTAGCTGTTGAAGAGCGAGCTGATTGTTCTGTGCGCAAACGGGCAAAAATGGCTTCTTAGCCTAGATCCCCTGATGTTTCTGCTGACTCTCCTCAGGTTGTTCTAGTCTCTAAAGATTGCCTTGACACTGCTACCACATTACCTCTGCGGAGGCAATACTTGACAAGGAGCACAGTCGCTGCCTCTGCTTTTGGCAGACCAGGAATGTTTGGTAAGCTTGGTCCTTCCAACAGCTCCTCCTCGGCTGATTCCAGAATCCAGGGAGGCACAGCTTCAACCCCATCCTCCTCCCTTTGATATATTATGATATTGCAAAATGGTGGCCAAGGACTATATCCTTGTGTCTATTTAGGTTTTTTTTATAGTATTGTATTCTGGTGTTGCCTTTGTAGGCCTGTCTTACTGTTGGTGCAGTCATAGTTCTGCCTATTGCTGTGCTGTTTTTGTATTGCTGGTTTGGGTTGCAGGCTGTTGCTGCTCACTCTGCTGGATGTTTTCTTGCCTGCTGCGTTGATGTCTGGGGCCTGCTGGTAGGCTTGTTTGCTCTATGTTTGTTGTAGGAGTCTATTCCCCCAGCTCTTGTTGCTTTGTTTTGGAAAGCCTGTTCTCTCCTGGGAGCCCTTCTTGGGTCTGTTGTTGTGTTAGCTTTGGGTTCTAGAGTTGGTCTGCTGCTTGCGGTTCCTGCTGCCCTGGCCTGTCTTGTATTGCTGGTTTGGGTTGCAGGTTGTTGCTGCCCATTCTGCTGGATGTTTTCTTGCCTGCTGCGTTGATGGCTGAGGCCTGCTGGTAGGCTTGTTTCTTGCTCTATGTTTGTTGTAGGAGTCTATTCCCCCAGCTCTTGTTGCTTTGTTTTGGGAAGCCTGCTCTCTTCTGGGAGCCCTTCTTGGGTCTGTTGCTGTGATAGCTTTCACTTTTGTTTGCTTGTTCTCTTGGTTAATTTCAGCTTCCTTCACAGCTGGCTTAGGTCTTAGATCAATTCTTTTCTTAGGGTTTTTCTTCTTCATTTTTGTTTTTGATCTTACGGGGGAGAGGAAGAGAGTTTCATGACCCATACCTTCTGAATTTAACTAAGTTTGAGGAAGGTTTGACACTATTCAGCTGCTGGTTCTCCTCCTTCTTCTTCCTCTCACGTTTT
>Ga0307515_10022047_pt1 | contig 11250 bp, 2 predicted proteins | sample 17_EM_MG_FD_194513 | JGI IMG/M metagenome (GOLD analysis project Ga0307515, IMG submission 194513) | Populus trichocarpa ectomycorrhiza microbial communities from riparian zone in the Pacific Northwest, United States - 17_EM | ecosystem: Host-associated > Plants > Roots > Unclassified | place... | reverse complement strand
GCAAACACCTATATCTACGCCTCCACTACCCCCACTACCTCCGACGCCTATTATTCAGCCCGCTATTTAGTCTGCTATTTAGCCTACCCCTATTTAGCCTACCTCCAACTATAGGCAAATACATACCCTTATTAACCAATTACTATGGCCAAGAGAGCAGCAACTATAGCAGCCGCAGCAACCGCAGCAGCTACATATATATACACTACCCGAACTAGCTATACCTAGTGTGGAGCAAGGACCTAGGTAAGGACCTAGATACAGTAAAAAGATAGCTACAATTGTAAAGATCTATATAGACGACCAAAAGTATAATAGAGTTAGTAACAGCTTTAACTTTAAGTTAACCATCTTTTATAATATCTATAAGAGATCTGGCTTACCACCAGAAGGCTATATAGTGGCATTCCCTAGCATGCTAAAAGGGCTTACTTAGGACTACTACTATAACAGCGACCTTAAGTTAAGACCTTTTATTAAAGCCTACAACTATATATAACAGTTCTTTAAAGGGCCAGAATACTACCGCAAGAACCTTACGGAGTAGAATAGTATAACCCTCTAAGGAGTTATAGACGAGAACCCTAATAAGTTAATCTATTAGAACTTCTAACTGCTTATAAACAAACTGCTAAAGCAACGTTATAAACTATATCTAGACTTTTATATAAACCGCATTCTTATAAATAAATTAGTTACTACTTACTAGGGAGTACCAGCATGCCATATCGCTGTCTCCAACCCTTTAGAAGACCTTTCTCAGTTAATTAGTAAGCTATAATCCTCTATTGTCACGTAGGAAAAAGAACACCCCTTATAGGCCTTAATAAGACCATCTCACTAAGCCTTTTTTATAGATTAACGCTACTATTGGAACGACTAGAGTTAAGACCAAAACACTAATCGCTATAGCAGTAATCGCTCTTATAGAACTAATAACAGACTAAAGGCTAAGTGCTACGTCTGTAAGAAGGAGAACTGCCATTCTTAGAAATATATAGAAGAGGAGCGTAGTTAGTCCAGAGACGACTATAGAAGACGCTTTATTAATATTAAGGGCCGTAATAAGGGTAACTTTAATAACTACTTTAAGCAATATATCACTGCTTGCGAAAGAGATAAAGATAAAGATTTAGACTTTAAAGCCTATATATAAGACGCTGATAACTCTGGGAGCGATGCCGGAGAACCTAACAATAGTTCTACCTATATTACTACCTTTAGAACACTTACTATAGAGAAAGCAACCTCTATAAGCATAGAGCTAGCTAATAAGGCTTATATATACCTACTTATAGCTTTAAAACTCACTATGGAGTCTGCTATAGAACCCTACACGGAAACTAACCCATTCGCCTATAATACGGCCACAATTATAGCGTTATAATACACCTCGATAGTCTTTATGGGAATTATAATTGATATAGGTGCTTTACGCAAGTCTATAGCTAGCTACGGCCAATTCTAAGCCCTATAGGCCGTAGATAAGTCCGTAAGTCTTAACACGTTAATTAAGGGCTAAGTAACTATCTAATTCAGGATTAGAGCCTCTACGTCTATTAAAACCATAGACGTTAACAGCCCTATAGGCAAGGTATAATTCTATATTATTAAAGTAGATACTCCTTTCCTACTTTACTTAGCAGATATAGATAGACTCTATATTAAATATAATAACCTAAAGGATGTTATCATTACTTGCACTAAAAAGGTGCTAGTAGTTAGACGATTTGGCCACCCGTTTCTTATATAGAGCTTCTCTTTACAGTCTTATTTAGTTAAGTCTTTTAATATAAACCCTTACTACTTAACTAACGTAGAGCTACGACGTCTATACCGTCGATTTGGTTACCTATTAATTAATAGACTATAAAAGCTTCTTAATAAGACTGGCCACGGCTATAATACTAATAGATCTACTATCGAAGAGCTAACTAGACTCTACCACTACTGCTAGAAGTTTAGCAAATCTTTAAGTAGATTTCGCTTTACTGTAACGTTTCCCGCCCTAACGTCGCCATTCGGCCAAAAAGACACGGAGTGCTTGCGAACTTGTTCGCAAGCGCGGCGGGATCTAATATATGTACTCTTACAATTGCCCTCCCCTCTGCGCGTTCGTCCTCGAACGCCAAGCCTCAGGGGGTCCGCACACGAAGAGTCGCACCATATATTAGGAGTCCCCAGTAACGTAAGCGATCGGACTCAGCCGACCCGCCTCATCGCACGGATGCGTGTTAGACTGTACCAAAGCGAAGTGACTGATGGGGATCGAACCCACGACACCTGGCCCCAGTAAGTTCGCAAGCACAATTGTAACGTTTCCCGCCCTAACGTCGCCATTCGGCCAAAAAGACACGGAGTGCTTGCGAACTTGTTCGTAAGCGCAGCGGGATCTAATATATGTACTCTTACATTTACCTTATAAGACAACATTAATTTTAATTACAATATTATCGTCGACATTATGTATATTAGCGGCTCCCCCCTACTATACGTAGTTAATGAAGTAACTTAATTTTAAGCTAGCAGATAGCTACAAGACATTAGCGCTAAGCATACTTAGGATATTCTACAAATGTACTAGATCGATAGCTATTTAGGACCACTAGACTTAATTACTATAGACGCTAAGAAGAACTTTATTAGTAAGGAGTTTAAGCACTACGCTGCTACTATAGGAGTAACTATAAAGTCAGTTCTAGTCGAATCACACAACTCTATTAGAATATTAGAGCGCTACTACAGTCCGCTACGACGAGCCTACCAAATCATTATAACTAAAATCCCTAAAATTAGCAAGGAGATGGCCCTATAAATGGCTTTTAAAGCCATTAATAACACGGCTGGCCCAGAAGGCCTAGTCCCTACACTCCTAGTCTTTAAAGCCTACCCCCAAATAGTCGAATCGGACGCACTATTACCTTCAGTTACACAATAAGCTGCGGCTATTAAGAAAGCAATAGTGGAAATCTAGAAGCTATAAGCTAAACAATAAATTGCTAACGCTCTTAATATGCGAAATGGACAACAAACTAATGCTATTTACGGCCTCCCACCTAGTTCGCCTATCTTAGTTTAGAGAGAAGGTAATACTAGCCAAAGTAGTTATTAGGACGGGCTATATATGCTACTTGCCGTTAATAGTAAGACCTACACCGTAAAGCTACTAAATAGGCCTATAACCTTCTGCTCTACGGTTATAAAACCTTACCTACTAGACCTATAAGACTTAGTTAAACTATAAAAGTCTATTAAATTAGCTAAACCAGTACCTATACTAGCTAAACCTTAATTATTACCTAAAGCTAAACCATAGCTACCGCTAAAGCGAGGCAGAGGTCGCCCCTGTAAATACCTATTACTTACGGCCGTCGCAGACACAGCTATTACGGACGCTATAATAGACATAGGTGCTCTTATAGGTAATATTACAGATATAGCCGATATCACTATTTACTTATAGGACGATAATACCATAGATATAGCTAACACTACTACTTACTTATAGAACAATGGTAATACCTAGTTCAGCGCTTTACGGCAAAAGGAGGTTATAGGCCTACTTAAGAAAGGCGTCTTTAAGATTATTAAGCTATATAATATACCAAAGGGGGTTAAACTCTTTAATTCACGGTTTATTAACAAGATTAAGAATAAGGGAACTAATAAAGCCTTTAAGAAATTACGACTTATTATATAGGCCTATAACGATTTAGAGAAAGAGCTAGTCCTTACTTAGTTACTAACAATTTAACGAGTTAGCCAGCGGCTAATTCTCTGTATCGCTACTATGCTACTATAGATATAACTTTACCTCCAAAACATCTTATAAGCCTACGTCTAGTCTACTACAAACCTAAACCGTAAATTTTACGTATAACTACTATATAAGCTAAATAAACAATTAGGAATTAATAAGGACTCCGTTTTAAAGGTTATAAAGCCACTTTATAAAGTGCCTAAAGCTAAAAACTACTAGTTTAAGACCTACTATTTATACTACGTTAATTAGCTGCGAATGGACCAGTCTATATATAACCCTTACTTACTTTACAGCAATAAACCTTTTGGAATTATTGGCTTATAAACTAATAATATACTATTCTTTATAGATAATACCTTTGTAGAGGCTAAATAAAGCGAACTATATAAGGCTGAATTTATAGCTAAGGAGCGAGAGTAACTAACCACTAATACACCAGTTAAGTTTAATAGAGGACTTATTTAATTGGTATAAGATAAGAGTATTACGCTAACGCAAAAGCGCCAGTATAAGAACCTTAGTGTAGTTAATACTATGCTAGTAGACAGCACTAGCTCTAGAGAAATTATGCGTGGCCTACTTACGCTAAAGGACTAGTATATCGCTTAACGCGCTAGAGGAGCCTATATTGCCTTAGTCTATTAACTAGAGGCTTTATTTAACTTATCCCTTACTGCCCAGGTAACTAATCCTAAAAAGGTAAATATAAAGGAGTTAAATAAGCGCCTAAGTTAGCAGATTTAGAACTCATATAAAGGTCTTAAGTTTATTAAATTAGAGGCTAAGACCCTATAGCTCTTAGTCTTTATAAACGCTTCCTTTACTAATAATAAGGACCTCTTTTTATAAATTAGCTACGTTATTATACTAGCTAACGCAACTAAGAAGGCTAATGTTATTTATTAGAGCTTAATTAAGTGTAAAAGAGTTACTAGAAGCGTTCTGGCTTCTAAACTCTATAGAATGGCTTACGGCTTTAATATCGCCGTTGCTATTAAGTCTATGGTAGATAAGGTCCTACATATTAACCTCCCGCTTGTGCTTTACACCGATTCTAAGTCGCTATATAACTATCTCGTATAACTCAGAACCATATAAGAGAAGCGATTAATAATTAATGTAATATGCCTATAACAAGCCTATAAACGTCGGCAGATTACGGAGGTTAAATAAATTAATAGTAAAGCTAACCCTACGGACGCAATAACTAAGGGGAAACCTTACGTCGCCCTATAGCGACTTATTAACACAAACTAAGTTAATATATAGGCTGTAGGTTAGGTAGAGCATAAGGAGCAATAGAAGGTAGTTTATGGGTTATAATGGTGCTAGGGTACGCCACCCGCCATATTCTGCGGACCCTAAATTTAACCAGCTAATTAGGATTTTCTATCTCCGGGATGGAAAATCGCTATTAGCTTGCTTACTACTAGCGCCTTAGCGGCCCTCGCGATATATTAACCTGCTACCCCTAACAATTCTTCTCCTTTTTTTCCTTAGCTTAGTGTCCCCGTAATATAGCATTCTATAAGCTTTAGTTTAGAGGTATTAGTATAAACCGTAACACTGGTTATATAATTATGGACCTATAAGAGGAGCGTGGAAACTATTACGTATTAATTAGATCTTTAGCTATTGCGTATATGCTACAAATAGTCTAGAAATAGACTTGGCTTTAAAGTATAAATTAGCCTTCTTCTTAGAGTTGCTCTAGTGTCGGAATATTAGTTATATGACGTGGTTACGGGACTATAAAGCGAGACTAGCTAATCTAACCTTGGAGCAAACCCCTATTTCTAGACAATAATAACTACTAACTTTAACACCGCATACGTACCACTACAAGTGATATTCGTACACGTTGATAATGCGAGTATACCGACACTAAATTATAAAATAGTTATTATTTGTATACTAGCGCGTTTAATATATCTATTATAGCCGCTAGATATTAACTAAAATGGCTTTAAAGACTGAAATAGTAATAGGGATTAAGACTCTATTAAATACGTTATCTATTACTTTATAAAATGTAAGAGAAGTAGAATATAAAGCCACTTTAGCACTTAATAAAGGCAAAAGGTAAAAGATTTTCTAAATACTCCTACTACTATTATCTGTCTAAGTATTTTTTTTAATAAGGAATCTTCTTAGTTAAAGTGTTAGGTAAAACCTAAGTAGATAGTTATATAGCCGCAAGGTATGGGCGACCCTAGGGTAACCTAGGGGTGACTCGCCCGTAAGGCACGTGCTCTGTATATACTTAGGGAAAACCCTTCCTACCTCGTACATAGACTCCTCCTTTTCCCTTAAGGATTCGTCTCTGTATATATAATATACCCTATTATTCTATTATTGGACTCCCTATTTATATCCTCACCTTATATAAAGTATTAAGTCTCCTAACTTTTAAACTTCTACTAAATACCAGCTATATATATACTTAGTATTTTTATACTATTGCTTATCTAGCGCCTAATATATCCTTATAGGGTACTTCTAATTCTTTTTTTTTAGATTCTTATATATATTATATATATTATCTATATATATATTTTATACTAATATAGAGTATACTAGGTGCTTTAGGTTAACTCTTAGCTTATCTTTACTTTTAAGTTTAAACCTCTATCTAGCTAATCTAAACGTTAGTCTTTTGTTTATAGATACTATAATTTACCTCTTACTCCTCTAGTCTTCTAATCTTTCTTTTAGATTTCTTAATATTATAATTAACGCTCTCTTAATATAACTTATGCGTTTCTCTATAATTGCTTAGTCTTAAATAACCTTTTTATCCAGCTATATATAAAAATCTTCCTACTTATTATTATATTGCTGCCTATACCACTTTTAATATAGCTCTATAAGCGTATATAATCTATTTATAAGGAAATATCTTATTATTACTGCATTATTGCAACCTTTAGTATACCGTTCTTTAAATCTAGTTAGGGCCCTTAGGTCCTCTTCTTATTTTAATTTTTTAAGCCACTTTACTCTTAGCATGCTTACTTTAGGCCTATTAGTAATTTTTTATATAGGTACTCTAACCCTTAGTCTACCTAGTATTCTTAACCCTTAGTAGCCTCTTTACTCTTACTATACCTTAATTTAACTTTTAAATATTTTCTAGTCTTCCTTTAGTTTACGTTTAGCTATAAAATCTTCTAAATCTATAAACTTTATAATTTTAATATTACCTATTCGACTTTAAGGTTAAACGCTTTATTTACCTACTATTTATCTCTTTCCCTTTATTGTAGAAGCTTTATTTTCCTAATCTTCTACTTTAATCTATTTTTATAAATAACTAGCTTATACTCTTATCCTTTCTTTAAAGTCTTAAGTCTTTAGCTTTTTACCTTTATTAAGTACTAAAGTAGTTTACTATCCTACTTCTCTTACGTCTTATAAAGTAATAGATATTATATCTAATAGAGTTTTAATCACCATTACTAATCCTTTCTCTATAGTAGATTTAACTTCTACCTTTATTATAACTTCTTTAAGATCTATATACTTCTAGTAAGCTACTTTTATTACCTTATTATTACTAAATATTTTGCCTATATTAAACTTATCGTCTTTAATATCCAATCTATATAGTGGTTTATTAGTTCTTCTAAACTTTAATAATTTTAGCTCTTATAGTTAATAGCTTATATTATACTTAGCGTCTTTATAAATTTAGTATATATTATTATAATAAAACGTAAAACTTTTAATTAAAAACTTTTTAGTTCCTTATAGTATACTATCGTCTCTCTATATATATATATTGTTTACTAGTTTAGTTCCCTTTACCATATAGTTATTCTAACTATTTTTTATAGTTTCTAGCAAAATAACTCTATTTTCCGCAATTTATATAAGCTCCCTCTTTAAACTATTTCTTTTATTATAGAGTCTACCTAAACGTCTTCTGCTACTAAAATTCCTAGTTTAGCCTCTACTCCCTAAACCTTTAATTACTTAATCCTTATCCTCTAGGTTTCTATAATTATTTATTCTTATATTTTTTAATACTACTTAGGTCTATTAGCTCTAGTCCGCCATTTTATAGTTTTTAACTTAGTTAATATATACTCTACGCCTTATATAACTATAAAACTTTATCTTTACCCTTTTTAGTCTGTTTTTGTTAATAGATCCTATTATTAATCTTAATTACTTAAATCTATTAGTTCCTTAAGTATGTCTATATCTTCTATTAGGATAATTATATCCTAGATTTTTACCTTAAGTCCTTATTTATACTATACTATAAGCGCCTTATTATTTTACTTAACCTATATAGCTAGTGTTTAGAACTACGTTATATACTTAATTACTAAGGTTTATTATACTAAGTTTTAAAGCTTTTATTCCGCTATAGTTATCGCCTTTAGGTCTCTAAATATTTATATTAATTAGCTTACAAACCTATTCCAGCTTAAAAATATATATTTAACCTCTAGATTAGTAGTTATATCCCTATACATCTATACCTTAATAAGGTAGAGTTTAAACTACTTAAATACTCTTCTTAATAAGAATAGTCCTATATAGACTACTTGGTTTATTAGTATAGTAAGCTTTACACCCTCTTATATTACCTTAAATCGTATTTATATAAGAAACCCTTTAAGCTTTAACTTTTCTTCTAAGAATTATTTAACCGATAATAACTTAACCTTTACTGCTCTAATTCTATTAATTCGTTCTTTAAGTATTTGGTTATTATTTATTAATTAATTAACTATCTCCTATAGCTAACCTACCGTAACAAGCCGCAAATCTATATCCTATATGCTAGTATCCCTACTTATCCCTAAAGTAGTTACTACTATTAACGGTATTATAACTAGTGCTTTTAGTAGCATATTATTTAACTTTATTAATACCGTAACTAAGTAGTAAATATATAATAAAGCCTTATAGTAAGAACTATAGTAGACTTATTAATAGGCTAGGTATATAGGTAAATAAGAAGTTAATAATATAATAATAACTAGTAGAGTAGGTTACCTAATAAATTAACTCTAATTATATTTTGAGATTTACTATAAAAAAGAGAACTATTTAGGTAGGGACTGTAGTCCTTTAAATATATAATACTGCGCCTAAGAAATATACTAAGTATATTAGTACGTTAGTATATTAGTATATTGCATTCCTATATTCCTATATTCCTACATTTTGAACCTATAACGTAACTAGCTATATAACTCGGCTACCTTTTATCCTATAGCTCGATCGGTTCTAGCGCCTCCTATACTATCTTAACTAACCTATTTATATCTCTTCTTAGTAGTCGTATTACTACCGATATAAGGTCTGTAATAAGGGATAAACAAGCGACTTAGTAAGTCCCGTAATACTCCCTATTTATCTCTAGAATATTTATATTCTTTTCGGCCACTAAATAATTATACACCCCCTAAATAATACGCGTACACCTCTTTAATATATAGAACTTAAGATTAGGAAGGATAGGGAGCTATATACTGCTAAGGATACTAGTAAAATTAGGGACTGTCATGGAACCCCACCGCAGGGGCCTCTATAGGAGAGCCCCGTGCTCTTATATACACCTTATATATAGCTTATATTAGCTACGCGTAAGTATATTACCTCCTTACGCCCTTAACCCTTATAATCGATTGCGTAACGTCTTATAGACTCCTTAAATATATACGCTTTATAGCCACTGCCTACGTTCCGTAACAGGGACCTAAGTAGTTAAGCCTTACTCCTTTAGTAGGCGAGCCAGTAGGATTAAACGCTAAGGGACTAATCTATACCACCTTATCAATTCCGGTTATTAGCGCTTTTAATTAAGCTACTAACTAATACGAATTTAGTCTATCTAGCTTGGTAGCTAAATATTAGAAAGAGACTGCTAAACAACCTTACCTAATAGTTAATTTAAAGCTTTTCGACGCCTCTACTAGCCGCATTGTGATTAGGTATATTAGTAAACTCTACGCGGTAAGGAACCTAACTTAGGAAGTTTAATAGGTCTTCTAGTTTTCTACCCCTCTTCTAAGCCGCCAACGCGTTGTTTATAACAATCCTTAACTTAGCCTTTATTACGACCTTCCTTAAGTCTCTATTACGACGATTGCTAGCTCTTACGTTTAAATAACCTTTCCAGCGGTAATTAGCTTAAAAATGGCTTGCTTTTATCCTAGGTGACTTTATCCCTTACACCGTCGTCTACCGTGCAGATGTGGCCCGTGCGCGATTCTTAAGAATATTAAACCCTCTACTAATGGGAGTTGCGGCAGAATTGCCGACCGCCCATAAACAAGTGGTTTAATTAGTTGAGCTTAGGCCACAATTCTACGGACGATTTCAACGGTGTAAGGGATAGAAGTTAGAAATAGGCCCTTAGATGTATTAATTACGCTATTAAGACGGATATTAATGGCGGTTATAGATAAGGTTTCTAAGTTTGGGTAAATATTAAGTCTTACTGTCATCACCGAAATATCGGGAACTCGCTTAGAGCGAAGACGTCGCGTATCTACCCCACTATCAAAACAATATACTCCCTATAGCCTTACTAATATAGCTCTAATTTATATAAATAAGGGCTTATTTTATAACTCTACTTTAAAGCTATAAAATAAGGTTTTATTTATATAATTTGAAGCTAAATTGGTAGAGCTATAAGGGGTGCATATTTTTGGTTACCTCAGTGGACTTATACTAAGAAATCGATTACGCTGGCGCGCTAAACTCCTTCGGATATTTGATCGATTTCTTAGTCTGAGGCACTTTGGCGAGATTTGTATAGAAGCACAAGCTTTTTTAATAAAGAAAACTCATAAACCCTAACAAAATTGATCAATATCCCCATAACGTCTTTTAAGGTAAAAATTATATTAAATTGCTTAGGAGGTTTAGCTCTATAGATTATAAGATTTTAGGCTTTTTATACCTTTATATGGGCCTATACGGGCCGTACGTAAAAGTGCTTACGCTTTTAACAACGGGAATTTCAACTTTAACAAAATTGATCTCAGATTCGGGAGGGGATAATGTAATTCTAAGGCCTTTAATATATAAAGTAGCCCCCTAAGATATATCTATGAACATCTAAAGACTTTATTTTATTACGTTATGGAGGAAATCCCCTTATAAAATCGCGAAAACTAATATTTTTGCTTACGCTTTTAACAAAGCTTGCTAAAGGCTCTCAGACGTAATTTTGGTGGATGTTAGTCAGCTTGCTAACGGGCCGAAGGAACATCCGCTCCAATCAAAATCACGTCTAAGCTCGCTAAGGTAATATTTTTAGGGGGAGAGGGGCCAGATTAGTTAGCGTAGAGCCTTAATTTAAGTTTTACGGCCACCCCCTATAGCCCCACTAATATAGCTCTATATTTAATAAATAAAGACCCATTTTGTAGCCCTAGAATAGAGCTATAAAATGGGCCTCTATATATAAAAATTGGATTAATATTAGTGGAATTATATAGGGTAATGTGTTGCTGCGG
>Ga0307515_10022046_pt1 | contig 11250 bp, 3 predicted proteins | sample 17_EM_MG_FD_194513 | JGI IMG/M metagenome (GOLD analysis project Ga0307515, IMG submission 194513) | Populus trichocarpa ectomycorrhiza microbial communities from riparian zone in the Pacific Northwest, United States - 17_EM | ecosystem: Host-associated > Plants > Roots > Unclassified | place... | reverse complement strand
TATTGATTACCTTAACTGGAAAAAACGATGTGAACCTGTGTGGAATAGATTGTGAGAAGAAGCTGTCAAAAGAATACCGTATCAATAATGAGCAGCTCTCATCTTTCTTCAACTGTTCTTGTTGCAAGCATGAACATATGGGATATGTTGCTAGTAAAAACATCCAAAGAAAAAAACTAATTTTTTTTCCATGTAGAGATTAATCAACACAAAAATACAGCCATGCTAGAAAATGTAAGTGATTAATCAAATAAAGTCTCCAACTTTTTTTTAATTTTGGTAAGCTCAATGACTAACTACTAAGTGTGTATTTGAGCGGAAAGTGTGGTGTTTTTTTTCAATGAAAAGCATATATTTTTTTATTTTAAAAGGTATGTTGTGTGCTTTAAAAGGATTATAGTTTTGAAAAAAAAACTATTACATCTCCCATCCAAACACTTGATAAAATTAATTGATAAATATACTATGAATATAATTTTTAGAAAAAAAATATTATTAATAATAAATTAAAACTTTGTTGGATATTGTAACTCAACAGCTTTTTATTTAGTGTTTTTTTGTATTATTTTGATGTGTTAATATTAAAAATAAATTTTAAAAAATAAAAAATTATATTATTTTAATATATATGTTTTTTAAAAAAAATACCCTAAATAATACAATACTAAAAAAATTAAAATTGGATGAATAAAAAGTTCCCGTGATTGACCGAGAAAGATATTTAATAAATAGACAAACGGATCATTATATTATAATTACAACAAAAGCCAAAAGATGATGGTCTTTTGCGCAGTGAATTCACCGGCAGTCCCGTAATTATTGTCAACTTTGATGTTTCTCTGTTTTTTTCCTCTGTCAAGCAAGTCTTCAGCTGGTCCAGATCTATTCTCCTTGGTCATTGGAACTAATCATTCGTAGGTTTTAATCTCAGGGAAAACACATATGGTTCAAGGTATCTGGAGCGGTCAAAGTGGCGACGGTGGCTCTCTGCTATGCTCTACGCCGTTTCTCTTAGGTAGCATAGAGGCCAGTTCATGGTTGCCAGCAGATCAGAGTGGTGGCTATCACCAAGGCCAGACCAGTTTCGCTAATTAGACAAGTCACCGAAATGGGTAGCCGTTGTTTGGGCAAAAACTACGCTCAGGAAGTCAAAGAAAAAGCACCCCAGGTTTCTAATTCTGTTTAAGATTCCTCATCTTCACAGTTAATTATGTTAAAATTATGCTCAGGATACTAACTTATTGGTGCTTTTTTTTGGGTTTTGAATGCAGTTTTCAAAGGATATCGAGTGGGATTTCTTGGGCAATTTATAGAGTAATCAAGTTAAATCCTTACTAGGTATTGTTCTTTCGCCTTCTTCGTTGGTTTAGAAATCGTGGTATAAACTAAAAAGCAATTATATCCATTCATTAATTCTCTAGAACTTGGCCTACTGGTTTACCAGAAAGGAGAACAAGCCAAAACTACATGTCGTTCAAGCTTTAAATTATTTAACTTTTGGATTTTTAACCATTCTTGCTTGATTAATTGTTGGTCAACAGTGATTGGATTTGTTTTTATGATTACCTATGTTTAATTTGTTCTTTTACATTCTTGAACTTCATCTAAGAAGAACATTATTGGTTTGGTTACAAGAAGATGGTGTGGGGAGCTATTTTATTTTTAAAAAAAAAATTAACTTGGGTATAGTTTAACTTGAAAATTTGCCACATTCTACCAAAAATATAATAATGTCTTGTTTTTTTAAGATTTTCTATAATATCAACCAATGCCTTCTGATATTTCTATAAGACTTTCTATAATAATTATTGATAGTGATGGTGGTATTCTTTCTACTCAGGGAAGTGAAGAAGAAAAGCGAGATTACTACAAATAGAAAGGAGTTGGATGGAACAACATAATTGGTTAGTTATTCTTCATTAGGAGAATATCTATGAATATCTAAGTGGTATGATTATTAATTCATTACTTGAGTTTCAACATTTAAGTTATATAGATTTGAGTAGAAATCATTTTGAAGGGAATCATTATTTATATTTCATTGGGTCCCTAAGCAGATCGAAATACTTGAATCTCTGATAATTTTTTAACTGGAACTCTATCAAATTAGCTTTGCAACCTCTCAAGATTGTAATCTTTTGATCTTAGTTATAATTCTAGTGTTAATTTTGAAAGTTTTGACTATCTCTTTAACTTTTTTTCTCTTGAACATCTTGACCTGAATAGAAATGATCTTAGTCAAGCTATTGACTGGGTGCAAACGGTTAACAAGTTTTTTCTTTTAAAAGTTTTATTGTTAAATGATTGTTATCTTTAAAACAACTGTCCTTTCTCACGTTCTTTTATAATTTCTTCTAAATCCCTTGTTGTCACTCTCTCTCTTACAACCATATTGCTTCTACTTTCAATTGGTTGTCCAAACTTTAGTAACAACCTTGTTTATCTTGAACTTGGATATAATTGGGATATCAATTTTGAAAATCTTAACGGTTTTTTTTTTTTTATCTTTCTTCTTTAGAGTCTTGACCTGAGTTGAAATAATCTTAGTCAGACCAATGATTAGTTACTAGTGCTTGCCAAACTCCCTCACGTACATGAATTGTATTCAAGTTTTTGTAGTTTTTCAAATGTCATTCCTCCATCGATTTCTCTTGCAAGTTTTTTTAAATCTCTTGCAGTCATTGATTTCTCGAAAAACTATTTTACTTTAATATTCAATAGGTTGTCTACCATCAATAATAACTTAACTGTTCTTGACCTATTATATAGTTTATTACAAAATGATTGTAAGAAAGAGAAATAGGATAGTCATTTAACTTAAAGACTTTTAAAAGAAGAAACTTGTTAATTGTTTGCATCTAGTTAGTGGCATGACTGAGATCGTTTTCGCTCAGGTCAAGATATTCAAGAGAAAAAGAGGTTAAAAAGACAATTAATACTTTCAAAATTAACATCAGAATTATAATTTTGATAAAAAAAAATTGCAATCTTGAGAGGTTGCAAAGCTGATTTGAGAGAGTTCTAGTTTAAAAATTGTCGAAGAAATTCATGTATCTTAGTTTGCTTAGGGACCCAACAAAATATGAGAAATGATTCTCTTCAAAATGATTTACACTCAGATCCATGTAACTTAAATGCTGCAACTCAAGTAATAACTTAGTGATTGTTCCACTTAGATGTTCATATGTATTTTTATGATGAAAATCAAGAAGAGTAACATAATTAGTTACGTTGTTGCATCCAACTCCTTTTTATTTATAAAAATTTCTCCTCATCCTCAAGTAGAAAGAATACCACCATACTCATAGTCACCATCACTGATTATCATAGAAAGTCTTACATAAACAAGACAAGACAATTATTATATGTTTGACAAAATGTGGCAAATTTTCAAATTGAACTATGCCAAAGTTGAATTTTCAAAAAATAAAATAGTAAATCATTAAATTCTCTTAAGCATGGTATGATGACTAATTTAGTCAATTATGTAACTATCTTACAAACAAAGCACCATTTCAATTTGTTTAATGTGTTAATAAATTCGAAAGGAATATATATAATTCCCAACTTCGAATGAAGATCAAGAAGAGTGACAAGACTAGTCGCTTCAAATGAAAAATTTTAATAAAAACTTTTATGGTATTTAAAGAGTAATTAATAATATCGTATTAGTTACTACTTTACTTTTGGGATCCATTTTATATTCTCTTTTATTTATAAATTTGTCTTTTTCTTTAAAGTGAGCTACAAAGAGTAGCTAATAGCGCGTCACTAGTTATTTTTTGGGCATTGTCATAAACCTATTTTGGATTATTTCCCTCAAATTTATTTATTTTTTTCTTATGAAAATTAAGAACAGAAGTAATAAGAGTGACAATGTGGCAAAAACAAGTTGAGAGGGTTTCAAATATATATAGAAGAATCAAACTGGAATTTTGGATGAAATTGGGAGCTTAATCATGTCTTATTGTACCCAAACCTAGAGAGACAATGTAGATTTAATGTTAAGTTAAATGATTATTAGAAGGAATTGCATGAAAATTATGTCCTGAGATTTAATTAGATTTTTAATAAGCCAATTTGATTTAATCATGGGTTAAATTAAAAGTTTAATTATGTTTAAGAATTAATTTGGGTCAAATTAAAAGATTTAATTAGGTGCAAGGACTTAATTATACCTTTAATGGGTCAAACTAATTTTATTAGCGATTTAATTGGTGAAAAATTAAATTTGGGAGCTCAATTTGGGTTTAATTGAGAAGATTAGAATTTTAGAGGACCAAACTTAATTTTTTCAAAGTCAATTGATTGAAATCAGGGGTAAAATTGCAAGAAAATCAAAGTTTAAGGTCAATTAAGGGTTAAATTGAAGAAATTCATAGTCAATGATCTTTTTCAAAAAGACGCTTAACTTCGGGGATATAATTTGTTTGAAAACATGGGTGAAATTGAAGAAAATTGAGAGTTTAATGATCAATTGAGAGTTAGTTTGCATAAACCCAAAACCGATGATCAAAATAAAAAAGACGTTGAAATTCAGGATTGATATTGGAATTTGATGAGGGTAAAATTACATAAAATTAAAAATTTTAAGTCAATTAAGGGTGCGGGTATGACTAAAAGAAATAAAAAACCAAATGACTAAATTGAACTTTAGTCAAATCTCTAATTAAAACCCTAAGTAGTCAAAATAGTGTCGTTTCATTTAAATGAAACGACTCATTTTGATCAAAATAGCATCGTTTTGACCAGCAGAAACAACATAAAAGAGAAAAAGAGAAAGCCAGATGACTTGTCTAGTTATTGTTCATCATCTTCTATATTTGTACCTGAAAAGGCTGCTCAGGTTGCTATTTTTTTTAGAGCAGTTAATGATTTGTCTCTCAACCAAATCAGACAAACCATACACCATTATGATGGCCTGACATTGTACTATATCCTAATGTAATTCTTATTAGCTAATTGCCTCGACAGTTGTTGCGGTACCGCCCCAAAAGAGGCCAACCAAATCAGCATTTAACAACCTGATTTTCACAGATCACGATGACAATTTTAAACCAACAGTTAAGATCCTTCTAGCTTGAATCAAGGACCAAGATTAGTCCCCGATAAAGACAAGATGTTCCTCTTCCACCCCCTATAAATAGAAGTGGATTTCGAGTATTGAGGGGCAATAAAGTTGGGTGGAAAGTTAGCCAAAAATTTAGCCTTTACACCATTTTTTTTTACCAACCAACCTTGTTTCCTCTTCATCCTCTTTTTCCCATACCAACACCGTGAGTGATTCTTACCAGCCACACCGCTAGCTAGAAGGCCACCATCGGCGCTTCTAGCAACTTCAGCAACTTGAGCAGCAGTCGTCAATCGCCAGCTTCTCCACCATTTCCTTGTCGGACCTCCTAACAAAGGCAGCCAATGCCCCCCCCTCCCGGCACCAGGTAACTAACTTCATCACCCTTTTTTTCTTCTTCTTCTGCGTGTAAACATGCAGAGAGTGACTTATAATTCATGTTTTGCAGTTTACCACACAGTTTAGTCATTGGGCTAGGCCAATTACTAAGTTGTGTAGATTGGACCCTTAGCTCAGCCCACACGGTTGGGTTAGGTCCAACCTATTATATATAAAAAAGGAGAGAAGATTGTTGGGTTGTTAGTTGGCCCAACTCAATCTGAACGGGTCATGCTTGGGCTTCGTGCCCGAGTAGCCCATGTATTAAAAAAAAGATGATAATACTTAAAAAATAATTAAAAAAATAATTTTTCAAAAGACCATTCTAAAGTTATATGTGGATCCGTCGCGTGTTTTTCTAACAATTTTGTCTAATATCGAACCGCAAACTTACACTGTAAGATATAGACACAATATTAAAATATCTTATTTTCTCCCATAAAAAATAGAAAAATCCAAAATTTCAAAAATGAACTTTATTTAAAAAAAAAAACAAAAAAAAAAGATGTTTTGTTTTCTTACATCCGAAAGGATTTTTTTCATGCATATTTTTCTAAATAAAAATGCAACAATGGATATTGTAACCGGTTTATGATTATCCATTGAGTTTTGGTCAAAATACCAAAAATCTCATAATAACTAGTTTGTTACCCGAAACATTAGGAATAGGAAATAAATGTCATGATAAATCTTGGACTTAGAATGGTTAGAATTGAACCCAATAAGGTAGAGATTTTTTCATGAAAGAAGATTTGTCTTAGATGAGACTAACAGATAACATGACCTAGAAAAAACAATTGATAAACAATGTAGCTTACCTTAGGTAGAGTGCACTAGGAGTAATGTGTCTTTTCCTTGCACAACAAGTTCTCTTACTCGGACTCTCGCAGACCATTAGGTTTTCTAGTGACCATAATACTAGGTGGCGACTCCTGAACTTAATAATCATAACTTTATGATTAAATCCAAAACTCTTTAACTTCCAAGAGGTAGCTCCGTTGTGCACGTCGTGATAGGCATTATAATTATTTTTTAATTTTTAACAGGTATTTTCATCATTTTCTTAATTCTTTTGTATAATTATTATGGATATTTAAAGTGTTGATTCAGACTATCATGTTGCATAATAGATGTATGATGCTAATGAATAAATTTTGAGAGGTTGGTGCTTGATATTTATAAGATTAAAAGATATTTGAGAATGTAATATCAATTATTTTTCACTCAGAAAATTATCAAAATAATATTTTTTATCTTTTAAAATTTATTTTTAACTTCAACACATTAAACAATCCAAGAACATTAAAAAAAAATTCAAATTTTAATAATAAAAAAAACAATTTCATATTCACTCCCCAACACCCCACTTCTAAAAAGATGAATTTGTTGAATTGATTAATTAGTTTATCCAAAATGTAACAATTTGGTCTCAATAAGAACTTGTATGGTTTATATAACTCGTTGTTTTTGTGATGACTTGTATAATCCATGACTTTCAAAATCACAAGTGTTATATTTGAATCGGTATTTTAATTACAATATTGACATAATACATAACTTGCCTGAAAGCAATTGCCTTCTCCATAAATGTTCTATATATACATAATACAAATGTATATATCTCGGGTCAGAGTAAGGTTGGGATATTCATTAATCATTGATTATGGTAACTATCCAAATTTCAGGTCAGTATCTATTGGTTCAGATGAAATTACTATCCCTACATACGATGTCAAACTGTCTGCAAAATTGTATCTACGTCTTGTATTCCTAGACCACAAATAACTCTAGGGCCCCTGACAAGCGCCCGTATACTCCTCATATCTTATGCACCCAGCTGCAAGCTCCCGTATACTCTTCGTATCTTATGAACCCAGCTGCTGCGATGATGCTCGTCCCTGCCCTCGTGGCATTTTCTTCGACCCCGCTGCCAAACATAAAACCAAATATCACTAAACACAATGTATCTCAATGTCATATCACAAGGAAGCACTTCTTCGGTACGATAAATTAAAACAATTGTGGATTGCCATCATTGCAAAGCTAATAGCAAGATTTCAACCGTCCTAATGATAGATGCATGCACGTAGAACAAGCTTTTTTTCATCTAATTTGCATGCATCATGTTCTTACTCTCTACAAGATATTCAGAAAGAGTTCCCATTTTAAATTCTCAAATGGAAGCAAGAATTCCAATCTAAGCCCACTCAAGACGACAAATCATTGTTGGCCAAATCTGGCCATTCAATAACATGCAGAAGGCAATCACTTTCCAGCAAGGGTAAGCTATTTATACTTGGCATTCGTGGACGCTCATCTTATCTGTTACTATGTTGTTTATACTTGACTGGTATTGGCTTATAAGCTGTGTCGTCATTGCAAGCTTGAACAGCAATAATATTCAGGCCTTTCAGTAATACACGCAAGCATGCACGCAAATATACAGAGAGATAAAGGGAGAAAGAGAGCATACGATCTTCAACATCCTTCATCTGGTAATAATGGGGAGCTATTTCTACCAGCCAGTCTGGCTTTAGTTCCGTTACCTGCAATTCGTGTTCCAAATTTCAGCTATAACCCAAAACATATTCCAATTTCCAAGTGAAGGCCTTGTTGATGGGAGTAATATCTGAATTGTGTGTTTGAGATGAGTAAAACTTGCCTGCCTCATGTACTCCTTAGTAGTAAGAACCAACTCGTGGTATATAACCCATCTTGGGAGCACCTGCATTGAAATAAATAAAATATATAAACACACAAGAAAACACTACTTGGATAATGGGATTTGTACGAGTTGAAATAACAAATGCAGCCTGATATGTACTTGACTCCTTGTGAATTTCCCCAGCCAAGAAAACGCTTGTATGGTGGAGCACATTAGAGAAGAAAAACACTTCAGGACAAACTTATGCACAATATAATTTTTATTGGAACAATATTATCTTGAAGGAAAAAATCTTTAACAAGTATTACTTATAACCTACATGCCCAACTGATGAGTGAAGATGACGAAAAGGAAATTTCCCTATTTAACACAGGTTAAAGCCTTCTAACGTTGTGCAAAAGTTTAGCTCAAGCATTTAGGTTCCTTCGACAACTTAAAATCCAGATAGATCAGGAAACAAAGAAATGTCAACATCTGTGAGATTTATAAACAGTTTCCATAGTCATTATATGCCTAATCCCAAAATTGGTCTCGGTTCAACAACCATCCTGGTCTATATATGCTTATGCCTAGTGTTTATGCAAACTAGGCATTCCAAAATTATTTGCAGCAACCACACCAGATAAAAACCAGAATCACCCATAGCAAATTCCCTACCTAGATAGTATACAAATCTTTTCAATGGAAGATGTCATCCTGAGGTTAAGAAAATAAAAAGCCACGGCGGTTTACTTCAAACTCATTTCAAGTATAATACAGAAACCAGGGACAATATCTATTTTGAATATGTTGATATGCCATCCTAGACAATCACAAAGAATCATTAATGACAAAGGGCCTGTTTAGCGTGCCTATAAGCAAAGCACCCCTCTTAGTTGATTATAATAGAAGCAGGAGAAGGTGATGTTCTCTCATAAGCATCTTTTACCTGCTTTTCTGAGATATATGCTTGCCTTTTCAAAAAGCAAGCTCCTTACCAAACACTTCTACTTTTAAAAGCTAGACAAAAGCTGCACACTAATATGCATAATAGCAAGGCCAAACAGAGCCAAAACACATCTCACCTGCGACAACCCTGAGCTGGGATGAATGTGAACCGTCTGTGAATGTTTCACAGTTTTGTAGGATCCATTCTTCTGTAGCCTAGCAGAATGGGGGAAAAAACCTAGAAAGGACAATTAGAGTTGAATTAAATACTGAAGATCACATGAGTATTTTGACTCCAAATAAATAGTAATAGTTATTGCTAGTAAATTTACCAGAAGTTATGGACTTCTTTATCGCATCTAAATCATTGGGGTTGGATGATAGCTCAATTTCAACCCTCTCCAAAAGGCCCTCCAACTGGTCTCGTACATCTCTGGCTCGCTTCATACTCCTTACCTGATACCATGGGTAACAAGGTACTACAGATCAGATATCGCTAAAAAGAAAATTGAAGGGCTAAGCTGAGTGTCAGATGAACTATATTGTCAAATTTGCAGTTTAAAATATATACACTTCAAGTCTACCATGAGTAAAAATCTGTAAAAATAAAAATCTATGGTTAAAAATATATTAACATGAACAAAATAAAAATCTGTAACCACTCATATTGTGATGGCCAGCATCAATCAGTGTCATAATCCCGAGGTGAGGCCACACAATATTGAAGATTATCTTCATGTCTATGGTACCAAGAGTGTGGAGCTTAAATTATAAACTAAATCTATAACGGCAGCAATGCAGCTGGAAGAACTGCTTGGCTTTCCAAGTCAACAAAATTCACACAACACTAAACAAGTGAAGAAATTAGCCCACATTTTGGACTCCAGCATGGGTAGGAAGTTAAATTTTCGAACTTGAAGAGGGGGGGATATCAATCAAACAAACTTCCTGCCGTCATGCTGAATTGTTCATTACTGAGTTCTAGGCATTTTCTTAGTTCTAAACTCACAAACAATTCTTTATGCCAAGTTAAAAGGTTTAAAGTGATAAAAGGTTGTGTGTGTGTGTGAGAGAGAGGGCGAGAGGGAGAGAGGGAGGGAGATCAAAATTAAAATAAGAGTTATCATTATACTGCCACGAATAACTTAGCCACATGCTGGCAGTGGTCAGAGATCAGACTTTTATGAGAATTGGCTTTGGAGGCTATATTTAGTTTTTCAATTACGATGGGAGCAATCTATTTGAAATTCAAGTCAGATCTCCAGATGCCATGTGCATATTGTGCTGCTTGAAAAACTTCATGTTCGGTTTTACTAAAAGGGCTCAAGTGTGCTGATATACCAGCATGCAAAGAACTATTTATCCAGAACCGGGGGAGAAAAAGGACTATTTTGGAACCTACACCCTGCACCCATTTTATGGATCAGAGGCCTCAACAGTTGGAATTTCAATTAACACGAAACGTGGACTCATGTCTATTTTGAACACTCACAGTGGGTAACATAGCACAAAGAATCAGGAATTTAGATGACAATATGCGATTCTAAAATATTGAGCCATACCTGAATATAATTTTCATAACACCATTGTGTCGAATAATTAGTTTCCTTCCAAGAACTATACACCTAAAAACATCAGCAACAAACATGGTGAGGCAACCATTCTGGACACCTTGAATCAAGTAAAATGAGTAATTGAAATGTAGTTCATAAAAAAAAAGGGAAAACCACAATGATAATGCAATTCATATCATAATTTCTGAAAATGTAACATAAAAATCTATCAAAATCAGAGCAATATATTGCATATCCACTCTAAAGTAAACTGGGAAAATTACCAGTTCAGTTTTAGGAAGTAAAAGGCCAATAAGTTCTATCAACATTTTCATTGACCAATAAGTTCATATTTGAATTATTTATCCAAAAAAGTTATATTCCATGTGTGCTTTTACTTTTTTTAAGGGAACTCATAGATCTAAACCTTTATTTCTTATTTTTTTTTATTAGATTTTCAGCTTGCATTATTTATTGCATTTTAAAATTTTAGAATTCTTCAACTCGTGTACCTTTGGGGGGGGGGGGGGTAGTTGATGTGTGATGAAGATCTCGTTCACATTTTGCATCATATGGTATTTGTTTTGGAGAACTGTGAGTTAACAGCGACGAAAAGTATACAACAAGCTCTTGAAGAATTTACTAGGAAAAGAAAA
>Ga0307515_10022045_pt1 | contig 11250 bp, 1 predicted proteins | sample 17_EM_MG_FD_194513 | JGI IMG/M metagenome (GOLD analysis project Ga0307515, IMG submission 194513) | Populus trichocarpa ectomycorrhiza microbial communities from riparian zone in the Pacific Northwest, United States - 17_EM | ecosystem: Host-associated > Plants > Roots > Unclassified | place... | reverse complement strand
ACTCTAAAATATAAATTCCACATTAATAAACTAAAATTTAAATTATACAATAAATAAAACATTTAAATATACAGGCAAATTATAAAACTAAAAAATCAATAAATTAACTTAAAATATAAATGGATGAGTTTGCTTACTTGATAAAAAAAAATACCAATGAAGGAAAGCTTTGTAATAACTATTATGCTTGGGTAAAATATACGTGTAAGTGTTCTAATGGTTAATTTAAATTAAGTTATAGTATATTTGAAAATGTTGATATTTTTTTGGTTGTGCGTGATTCATGTTGAATTATTAAAATAATATTGTTAATTATTTAGTTAATTGTATTTATAATTGATTAATTAGTTGTGTGTGGATAGTTTTTTAAATATATATTATTTATGTTCATTTTAAGTTTGTTATTTTCTATAGTTTATTGGTTTTATTTGGAATTAATTAATTTTTTAAAACAATAATTTCCAACAAAATTTCCCCTTGCAAGTTGCTTGATTGCCAATTCCGCACTTGGCTGGTAATATTAGCAGCCGCGTAATTGCAACAGTGGCTGCGGTTGGTAAAAAATATTGCTCCTTCTAGCGTAATGTTTGAGAATTATTTTTGAATATCTGCGCTTCTACAAGTACAATAATCTTTAATGTTTTTTATAGGTTGCGTTACTTAAAATAGCGTAACCCATTGCATTTTTGCCAAATTTTGGCATAAATGAGTATCAAATTAAGCGTGAAAATTATAAAATTACTCGTCTCCTTCTATCAATTATGTTAGTAATTAAATGCCTTTTCTAGAAGTACAATATCAGCCACTCTTTAGAACGCAATTGGAGGGGAGATCTCAAACCACCTATAATTAAAAATAAAAGAATTGAGTTGATTTAATTTGAAATAGAGGATTCGAGTGGACCGTATACAAAAATAAGAATGCAATTCCGTGTCTTTTTTCCTTTTAAATAATCATGTTGTTTATAACTTTTTATGCACAATTTATCATAATATTAGCGTCTACCTACATAAATCAAATTACACGAATATACTTTTGATATGCATATGATCTAGGTTAACTTATTGTTTAAATTATTTTTAAGAAAGCCCGGTTTCTAATTGTCAACCAGTGATTTTTATTTTTTTTCGTTTACTGTAATAAAATATTAATTTCGTTGATCCTTCATCTTCTTATATAAGCTTTCACGTGCCAATATGCCAAGAAATATTGGAACTTGGAGAAGTGAAAAGCGAATCCCATTAATTTCTCCAACGTTGTTTTGTTGCTTTCCAAAGTACGAATATTAGTAGTACGACCTCATAAAACAAAAGGAAAAGAAAAGAAAAGAAAAAAATTACCAAGGACTTCATAATACCGGTCGACTCAAATTTAAGGCGCATAGGCAAGTGATCATTAATTAAAGGGCTGATGAGGCAACAGATGAAAATGGTATCCGATGTTTACAGGAAATGCTCGATCCATGACGCATCTACTCTTCTAACATGCTGGAAATGGTTGATTAAGGATTCTGTGGTTAGTTACATGTTACGGGCTTCAGTGGCGGTTCCCCATAGAGACAAGAGGCGGCGGCTGCCTTCCGGAGGATTTTCATTTTCTTCAGCTATTATATATACACATTTTAAAGTCCCTATATTTTCGAATTATTCAATTTAGTACCTGTATCTCAAAATTTGCTTACTACTAGCGGATGGACGTAGTTTGGGATTGTGAAAATTATTAATATCCTGGGACCCAAGTCTCAAGGCAGTGTGCTTTGGACGTAATATTAAGATTGGGACTTCGGCCCAGGCATTCACTTTGGGACTTCCGAAAAAGTAGTTGTTAATAGCTTTGGATTTGCAAGTTTTGGCAATGTACAAACCCCGCGTATTTGAGAGTCCAAAGAGAGAGCAAGGTGGTCTTTTGACCGCGGACCCTAACATATAGGAACCATCGATCTAGGTATGACAGCAATTGCCGAATCGCAGGCTTTGTAGACAATCAATCGAACATCTTGTGAGCATAATCAGAGGAGGAGCCGTCTCCAAACTTGCAAGTCTATAAATAATTGTGTATCTTTTTCTGTGTGGATGCTTGAGTGGTGGTATATCATGAAGGGAATCTTTGCTACCTAACTATGGGCATTTTGTAATATTACCAGAAAACCCTCCTGGTTTTTAGAACAGACTACTAGTTCACACGCTATTTCTAAAGGAGAAGATATTCTATTACAAAACCACAGGCTTAGAACACCGGTGACCAACCACGCATGTTTCTGGCGAGCTTTCTGAACAAATGCTTATGCACCAATTAATTTATTTTGTTCATCATTTTTTAACATGCTCTACTGGTTAACAACAACTTCAGCGACGCGGCAGTTGCCGGCCTGTGCTGTGCTGGGTTTAATTGAGTCAACAAATTAAATAAAAGAAGTGGGCTACCAAGCTATTGGGCTTCAGTAGACTTTAGACTCAATGAATGATGGCGCGCGATTCTTGAGCTCTGCTGCGGGGGCCCAAAAAACCACCTCTTTAGTGCTGCCACAATGAGAATTCCGTTCATTGGCAAAAAGCAAAAAACATAGTTATATTGACACCAGCTTTGAGGCTTTTTGACACACGCTCGAGTCCACTACAAACCTGTCAGCAGTTTTGGATGGCAACGCGAGGTCAGAGCATTAAATAGCGGCCCATCTCCCATGTCCTGTGCACAAGGAGGCATATCTACATTGGTCCTCTTGATAGCTAATGGCTATTTTGCCTTGTCTTCTCACTCAACGAGTATAGAGCCCACATGCAAGAGGTATAACCATAGTATTTGTCGATTAATTTTCGCATACCGATTCTAAATCACAATCGCTTTCATTTCAAGTCGAATTTTAAGCAAACTATCCACATTTAAACTAGTTTATTTATAGAAAACGTTTTCCTCGTAACTGCTTTAAAATTTTGAAAAAGGAAAACAAAGAGATCAAGCCAATTATTAAATTGGAGATGAAAATTAGCGTGTTTAATAATGCGATTGAAATTATTTTTAAAAATATTTTTTTGTAAGGGAATATCAAATCATTAAGTTAATGTTTTTTTACACAGAAAATAATTTTTTGTAAAAAAAATATTAAATTTACCAGAAAGGAATAATAATATATACACAACGCGTTTATCATTGAGAACTAATATATAGGGGCGTTGGTGAGCTAAATTGTCTTCAAGGGGAGGATTTGTGAGAGGGCAGAATCAGTTTGATTCCAAATCCAAAAAGCAAGAAGACAGATTAACACGGCTACAGAATCACTTGCAGCTTTTTCAACTTCTTACGCCGCATAATACGTGGAGCTTTCTCACGTTGGTTTCTCTGCATTTTTTAACTCTCTCTCTCTCTCTCTCACCCCTAATACCACCCAAAATTACCAGAGAACGAGAGAAGACTCCTTTGTTTTGTTCACGCAAAATACAAAGAACATGCTTATTTTATAATTACAATCCAAGAATATTGTAATGCCCATGAAATAATCATACGCAACATCATTAGTATTGTAGTAAGTAATTTGCTAGTTAAAACACAGATAATCAATCCCCCTGCAACTTGGTACCCAGATTGGTATTAATCATGCGTAATTTACTGGGATATAAAAATAAAGAAAGTAGGCAATAAATATCCCTGGAATAGTACTGGAAGGAGGTCTCTCATATTAAAATTTGGAACTATAGCCAAGAGTTTTGAGGCTTAGATTATTGAAAGGTGAGAGGACAGTGGGAGGTCGGAGACAGAAAAAAAAAAGATTCTAGAGTGTTTAACGCTATGATTTTTAGTAGAGTACCTTTAAATGTTTCATTAATAATACTATCCCCTTGAATAACTCAATTTTCGTTAAACCTATTATCATTATTTAAGAGAGGGAGGAAAAATTAGTATCTACAGAGTGATAAATCACTTATTAATAAATATTTCGAAATCAGACGTTTCCCTAACAAGGTAGGGTTTAGTTTAAAGATGCGACAAACACCACTGCTAATTAAGGGTTTTTGTGTTTTAACTAGCAACGGAACAAGACAGACCATCTTAGATTGTTCGAATATCTGATACACACACACATAAGTATAGAAAAACAGCACAAATAATTGACGAAAAGCTTGCAAACTATTAGCCAGGTAAATTGTCTACCTCCTCCTCCACTTTTTAGAGGGAATTAAGAAAAAAGAAGAAAAGTTTCCACCTCTTTTCCACTGTACAGTCGATAATAACTTATCTTCTTCACGACGGGACAAAAAGTCAACTGGGAGTAGCAATAGAAAACTATATATACTTTAAAGTTTCTAAACTAAACAAATTAATCGATGAAAACTAAAGTCCAATCTAACATTCAACTACATGTGCTCTAATTACTATATATCTTATGAAATCTTTGTGGTGTTAACCTCTAGAATTTTCATGTCTGACGTTTGCAAAATCTTTCTCCGAGTAACATTTACAACGCAAGTATCTTGCTTCAATTACCATACCATCCTCAACAGCACCATAGGAAGAAGAGTGAGTTCTCTCTCTTTTTTTACTTACAGTGTTTCGTCTAATCAACTGTCAACTGGTGAGAGTCAACGCTTGGGACTTGCAACAAGAGTCCTTAGATTTAACGGCTTAGATCTCTTAATCAGACGACTGCTGTGAAGTAAAATCTAATAGATGCCGGCAGGACTTTGAAAGCAGAGAAAGCACGTGATCGACGATCAGTATTTATCTGTTGGGGAAAGATGAAGAATAGACTACAACACTAATCAATGAAAAACTTACCAAAGGAGAGGAAGACAAGTACGGGAAGAATTTGCCAGAAAATGCTAAAACCGGAGACTCAACACTGAATAAAGTTATTACCTCATCTTACCCAGAAAGAAAAGATAAAAGCTTCCATGATATCTCATTGACACTGTTGCAAACAATCAATATTCGATGATAGTGATGCAAGGAGCAAAAACAAATCTTTGGATTGCTATAGTGAAAAGCAAAAGTATCTGTAATTACAATCCCTACCACGTGTACTCTTCTCTCTAACTAGTTCTTAAAAGAAAAGATGAACTCAAAAGGATTCCAATTGTTGTGCATAGAGACAGATTAAAGCAAAACAAATTTTTCCATGGTGTAATCACTATAAAACAAAATTCTCAGCTACTATAAACATCATCATCCTCCATTTTTATGATCTTACATGCAAAATAAAAGGACTTGACATGGCAAAATACCCAAGTTTTTCCCTCCTGGATTACAAACACTAGTCAAGATTCTAGCACGAAAGCGATGAGAAAAACGTGGGTATTTTGGACAAGATTCAGCAAAAAATGCCAAAAAAAAGAAGAAAAAAATGAAAAATGAGTAATTCAACTAGTTATGGAGAGGATCTGGACAACTGGGCACTCTTCTTTTGCTCTCTTCAAATCCTTTCTCAGTTTTGTTGAAACCATGAGAAGTATTACCTCTTTCATTGAAGTACTTCCTGAAGTATTCTTCTTTGCTCTTGTAATTATTTGCAGTAATATTATTGCCGCTCTCTTTAAACTTTGCCATGTCATTCTCTTGAAGTAACCTTATTGCTCCTGCCTTACAGTTGGAGACACCGCAGACCCAAATCTGTAACACAAACATGACCAAGACCACCACCAGAGATGTAGAGTACATGATTCTCCTAGAGCTGCCAAACGACATCTCGCCTGTTAATTAATTAACCCGCATAAAGCTTTCAATACCCCACTCGTTTTAACTTTCTATTTGACACTCTTGTAGTTCTTAATTTTCTCTCAAGAAATTTTGCTACTTGGCTGGAGTGAGTTGGTTTGATTGTTTGGATTCCAGGCTCAAAAATCTCTCTCTCTCGCGCGCGCGCACTGTCATGTAGGTGAAGGTTCTATAAAAGTGAAAGAAGTGACGGCTATATTGGGGTGAGGAAGGAGAGACTAGCTGAAGGGGAGAGGGTGATAAAGGGAGCCTCTTAATCTTCTTCTCTCATGCACACCCACACTGGCCCACGTGACGAGAAAAATGGCACTTTAAATTCATTTTGTAAAAGCATATTGCAAACAAGACTGATCTTGTTAAGAGATAACTTTACTTTTGTCCAAGCTTCACAGCTAAATTACTGAAACTAACATTGACTCCTTGGCATTAGCCTAGAGAATTCAGTTTGAATTCTGCCGTATGTCGGTCATTGTGTTGAAAACTCACGCCCACGCGCCTCTTTTCTTGAGCAGTGCCTTTGCACTCTACTATTTAAATGTAGTTTGTCAATCATTCTCTTAATTATCAATACGTGTCCATTTAATTATTTGGTTATAAGATAGATGTTCGAATGGATGACCTGCCAATAATACATTAATGTGGTTGATTTAGCTACAATTCATTCACAAAAATCGCTTTTATAATAGATGGTTTACAAAAATTATAGTAGCCTAATGGTAGGGTTTACATCTTGAATAATTAGTTAATATTTTTATTTTAATAATTTATTTTATTTTTATTAATTATAATGACTAATACTTGTAAATATATATTTTTTAATGAATTTAAGGACTCTTTAATGGTTAAATAGTTATTTTTTTCAATAGAAAAAACAATACAATTTTAGAGAAATACTTTAAAAATAAACATGTTATAAAAAATAAAAATCGTTAACCTTCATATAAGAGGAGCTAGAATGTCATCTCGCCATGATAATATTATATATATAAAAAAATATCTCCAATTAACATATGTAAATGAAAGATGGATAAATGCTCCTCATGATTTTTTTTAATCATGTGTGTGTGTGTGTGTGTGTGTATATATATATATATATATGATAAAAAGTTAATTAAAAAATATTATTTAGCTTGAAGGAAAAAAAAAGTAATGTACAAGTGAAATTTTTTTTTACAGTCGCTGTCAGCTGAAATATACAAAGAAAGTACAATTAAAATTAAAAAAATAATCTAAATCATGTTCTGTTACGTCATGTTTGTGAAAATAAAGAAGAAACTGTTACTCCCACGCGCCTTTACTTGGGATAGCTGGACTAAAAGAGATATCGATGTATATTAATTGGACGTTGAGTCGAACATGGGATTTGGCCAAGGCTGGCCGGGAATCTCGCGGCGGTGTTGGAGACATTGGTCGTGCTTGACGTATGTAAGAAGGAAATCCTGTCTGAATCAAGAAGTTCGTACGATCTGAGGTATCAAACTTGATGCAGTCTTGTGAATTTTCCTCATTCTGAATAAATCTATTTTTTTTCCTAGCTTGCAATTTGCACCATTCATTAGAAAAAAGGACGGCCTAGCTATATAGAGGTCAGATCTTTGAAAGGCTAGTTGTCTCTCAGTGAAGTTGTAGTTTTGCATCGATAAATAAAACAAGTGATGCCTTGCTCTTGAGGCAAGTTTGAAATCGACCTTGATAAATATGTATATAATTTAAGAATTTATTGGTACTGATGATCCACTTGAGATTTTATGGGTTTAGTATAACTGGAGAATATGGAATTTTCCACAGCATTAGCTCGAGATTAATTAAACTAATTATGAATTCGTACATGAATCGTGGCCTCAAAAGAAAGGTTATTAAATAGTTAATATATATATAGGGATGACACCCCTCTAAATTAATGGTGATAAATATAGTAACTCGTAGCTTGGACTGGAAAATGCAATTGATGTCAGCTGATATGCTACACTGTGATTTATGACAATGCAATGCATACCATCAAAATCACATGTTATTGCTATAGAAAGAATCACGGCTGGAAAATCACAAAGAATTAGCTAATGCGATTCCTCAACTACTCCGTGCTTGCAATCACCATGTATTCGAGGAAACTCTCTCGGTTCTAAAGAGTAAGAATCATTTACATGCGATGTCAAACGATAAATTTGTAATGATTTTTTAACATGTTAATAAAGTTTTAATTAGCAGTGATTAGAAATTTGAATATCACAATTCTTGTTCTTTCTCATTAAACCAATAAAAAAAAATAATGATGGATATTTGTATAATTTTTAAATTCATAAAACTTTTTTCTCGAGATAATATATCAAATAGCAAATATAAAATCACTTCTAGGTTAAATAAGTTCTTTTAATAAAGTTTTTAAATTTAGTGATTATGAAGTTGTGATTATCATTACTTGATATTTTGCTTCATACGATGAACAAGATATTTTATGTTATTGGGATATTAGAATATTAAAAATTAAGGATGATAAACATTTATAAGTTTTAAGTTTAAAGAATTTTTATTTAAAAAGATATATTAGTTGAATAACTGTTTGACATTCAATTACTTGAAATTTCGAGCAATCACTCATTAAATGCTTTATCATGGTATTTAAATAAGTATTACAAGAATAGCTAAAGAAACAAAATCGCAGGAGGTGTTACCTAAAATGTAGATTTTGTTTTACTCATCAGGTTGAAGGGATTATGCACTACACCCAATCAGACAGGCATCATCGACCTTCATATCCCTGATGAATTTTAATTTTCTTTTCAGAAGAATTGAATTTTTCATTGCCATGTACGATTTGATTGAGATTAACGCTGTCCATTTTAAACTAGCTATCTCAAAGAAAATATAAATTCTAACTCAGAATCCACTGTGAAATCACAAAAGAGCACGGCTCTGTAAAAAATTGTATCTTCGTGGCAATGTCATTTCCATGGCAATCAACTGAAGAAAGTCGAGCAAAGAACATAAAATACTCCAAATCTCAAAGCTGGAAGGTAAGAACCCAATCAGCTAATAAAACTGGGACACGCCTGTTTTTCCGATCTTCTGTAATCTTGCAATTTCATGCTGAATGAGGGGTATTGTGGAGATTATATTTTATCATCAGAGTTTGAACTCTGGTGTGCTCCGAATTTCGTCTTTTATCGATCCAAATAGATAGAGCATACCAAAAAAAAAACAAAAAGTAGAGTTTGTTTTGATCTGTCACTGAAAAAGAAAAAAAAGGGAGGTTTAGACCCAGCTCCAAATACCATATAGGTAACTGGAGAGGGGGAAAATATATGATGCCATGCAGGCAATAAAGTTGAGAACTTTTAGCTTATGCTTGGACTTTGTACTCCTCTCGGTGTCCTTTACCTCTCAATTTGGCCCTTTCCGTCTTAAATGCTTTTAACCCTCCTCGCCTGTCCTTCGTTGACGTTTGCCTTTTTCTACTTGACCTTACTCTCGTTTGCCTGTTTCCTCTTGCCCTTTTCCGTTCTCCCTTCCCTGAAAATTAATCAACAACGTGACACTTTAGTAAAGGGACTTTGCGATGCATTGCCTCCACTTGCAGATATTTGAGTGTCTTTTTTGTATGCTCTGCGCAACACCATCATGGCACTAGCTCATGGGTCCATGTAAGAACAAGCTAATTGTCTCTAAGTGTACCCTGCCCCAGAGACGTCCAATTCCGTTGGTTTTTCTCCAGCCAGCCACAACAATTGCAGGATGGTATCAACTTAATCACATTAGCTAATTGTTCCATGACTATTTCATATATATTTTCTTTTTTCCTAGTTATATATGTCGTTTAGAGATATATATAATTAGAGTACTTGAACTAGATACACGAAAAGCCTTCCTCGTCAATTTGTAAAATTTGAAAGCACTACAACTGTAGCACCTTTTAAGTTATTATAGAAATTTCCTTGACGATATTTGATCAGGTGTCATTATAATTTGGTGGGAAAAAGAGCAGTAAAGTGTCATCGCAATTCCATTCTTTAAAGTCAATGCAATACAATGAAATTATTTATCTTTGTTGGGTCAGATCTTTGGATATCTGATCAGCCAAACCAGACCTGACCTCAACTTGGGTGATATCAAATAGGTACATTGTCTAGGTGACATGATATATAATAATAATAAAAAAAATAGAGTTTCTCAAACCCTAAAACTCAAAATTAATAATTTGTTTAACTTGTCTTAGACTTCTTCTTAAATTTCCACCTATCAATCTAATTTACTAATAAGAGTATTCATCCTTTCATGGATTATAATAGTTAAATTTTTCAATTTAATCTTTATTTTTTTCAACACAATTTAGCTTTTTGGATTTAAATTAGTAATCATTTGCATATTTTTTTTGGAAGTAAATGTTGGATTGAAAGTTAGAGGATCAACTAATTGAAAATAACAGATAAAATAGATGGTGGATTTAAATTTCATACAAAAAATTTATTTCCATCCCTCATTTTTTTTAGGTTTATAGATGATCAGTCATTTTAGTTGTTCAAAACTTAATTTTGATACAAAGTTAATCCCCATCACCTTTTAGTTATTTTTTGTCAGACAAGAGAGAGAGAAGATGTTAGGTTCCGACTTAAAAAGAGAAAGTGGTCGTGATGATGATTTTGAAGACCAAAAAAAGTTGAAATCAGTATCAATGAGTTCAATTTCACGAGACTAGTTTTACCTAAGTGTTTTTTTCTTTCTCCTTTTCAAAGGAGGCAAATCTTACCGCGTAAATATTTTTTGGTTTGGGTTGATTTTAGTTTTTGAAGCTATTTTTTTTTGTTTTTTTAGGTCATGAATATGTTTATCAATGTGTTTTTCTAGGTGTTTTGGGTAAAAATAGTTAGAAAATGAGTTTGTAAATAAACAAAACCAAAGCCCTGTTTTTCCAATGACATTTGGTCACTGAATTTTGCAAAAGCAAAAGATGTGTTATTTGCTCTTCATTTTTTTTTGAAAAAAAAATGCGGACAATATAAAATTTTAAAAAATAAAAATAGACCCGGACGCCAGAGCTCCTTTTAGATTTTTTTTTCCATTGTTTTATATTTGAGTTAGAAAAATTAATAAAAAAAATTGTTGGACCCAATTAAGTCCATGAGTCGGGTCACAAATTTAACGAATTAATTTGCAGCATCCGAGCTATCAATTTTTTTTTTAGTTTAATAGTTTTACTGCCCCTCAATTGTTTTTTAAAAAAATACAATTTTATCATTTGTTATGAATGATGTACTTATACCATCTCAGCACCACGTTCCTATCACATATTTTTTACTTCAAAAATAAATATTTGATACAAAAAAATTATTGTCATATTATTAAATGAAAAATAATCTCTAAGATAATAAATTTATTGAATTCAATGACGTGAATGACTTGTGCCGCGAGTTTACTTTGTTAACTCGAGTTCATTTAAATTTTTTTTTAAGTAAATGTAAATTTTTTATTAATTTTTTTTTCAACATTGAATTAATTCAGGATTGAGGTTTTAAAACTGTTTTTTTTTTTGTCAAATTTATCCTTGCG
>Ga0307515_10022044_pt1 | contig 11250 bp, 8 predicted proteins | sample 17_EM_MG_FD_194513 | JGI IMG/M metagenome (GOLD analysis project Ga0307515, IMG submission 194513) | Populus trichocarpa ectomycorrhiza microbial communities from riparian zone in the Pacific Northwest, United States - 17_EM | ecosystem: Host-associated > Plants > Roots > Unclassified | place... | reverse complement strand
TTACAAAGCAGAGAAAATAGAGATGCTGCATAAAAAATTATTAAATTTAACATCTACGAAGTAAAGAATATACTATTGTAGTGCTTGATCAGAATGCTTGGTTTTTGGTCAGGCAACTCAAGTCCGAGCCCTGCAGTTCTCTCCCCTGCTTGCCAATTTCAAGAAGCTCCTCAGAGCTCTACACTTCTCGCCCCTGCTTGCCAAGTCCAGGAAGCTGTTCAAAGCACTACGTGTCACTCTCTAGCTCACCAAGGACATGAAGCTCTGCAGTTCTCAACTCCTAGCCTTCTTGCAGATCTCACTGCATATCTTCAACAAAACATCCAACCTAAATTGCCTGTGCCCAGTGAACAAGATGAGGAGGATAGAGGTGAATTTTTCTAAAATTCCAAGCATTTTGCTCTTCTATTAGTAGTTATTAGAAGATGGTTTCATATTATACTAAATAATTCCTCTCTGCATGTTCATTATTGTCTCCAAAACCATGAACTAATGCTTTCTGCCGACATTGTGGAAAACTAAATCTGAAAGCATCTAGATTTGAAACTAGATTTTTCAGATATTTGATATGGAGGGACACCATTGAAAGATGTGTTTGTAAAAGTTGAGCATTTTTCATTTGCACCATCCACACTGATGCTAATCAGAGAACTTTTTCAATATAAGAACTTGCTTTAAATATGACCTTTAGATTTCTAAAGATTGAATGGTGCTTAAAGGAGGTTATGGGGTATGTATGAGTTGGGGGTGGTGTGTGTTATATGTTTATACATATTTGTTGTAGATGTGTGCATGCATATAAATGATATATGATACAGTGCACAGCTATTCAAGTGTTTTCACTATTTTGGAGTACAAGTCACTAATTCGGGATAGAGAATAACTCAAGCTTCCCTCTTCATGGTACTTCAGATTATTTGACATGAATAAAATATACCTCCAAATAGAGCATTAAATGTGAAACTAGATTAACAAACAAAAAGTTATAAACTAATAGTGTTTTATAACTAATATCCCATGGGTGGCCATGAGACCTTCTCCACTGAAGAAGGGGTGGTCACTTGGATAACTCGATGGACAACTTTTTAAAAATAGAAAACTACTTTTAGTTTCAGAACTTTCTAACATTTTTATGCAGGGTTTTCATTTTCGCACTGGTTCCTATGTTCTAGTGGGTTAATATTTTCATGCTTTTTGTCTGATTTTTGGTTCCAGAGAAATCGTTTAGTGGTTTCAATAGATGAACACTATTTTTGCATTTCCTTTCAATTCAAGGTGAATAAAAATATTATATGAAAAGTAAAAGGGAAAAAATATTTTAAAAATGAAAATGTAAAGAAACAGAACCCATTTCTCTACATAAAGGCACCTTTAGGCTTGTGATATTAGGATTCCCATCTATGTGTAGACACTGAACACAAATTTGCATGCGCTTGCCATTCTAGTTCCTTCGACATGAAGTATTTTTTGCTTCTTTCGTAGGCAAATTACACATGCTCTCATGATATCTTAATGGCATCCATGTCTCAGCATGTACCTTTTGAATTGTTGGCAGCGTGTTCTGAAGTTAGAAGTCGTCATCCCTTCATTGCATCTTCAGGGCAAGATAGTGTTTCAGCCGTGACAAGCATTACATCTTTATCTGGCGTCGCCATCTCTTCTTTGCCTAAGCATGACCTGTCTTCATCTTCTTTGCCTTCTGATTCCTCCACTAGTTCAGCTGCAAACTCAAGCATCGAGCATCTTGTTGGAAGGAGTACGACATGTCAAAGTAGGATTATTGTTCATCCACGTGGGGCCAAGGTGACATATCCTTCAGGCACCACTGTATTGCCCATCAGCGATGGCAATTGGGTTGCGGTGAAGATACCACCTCAACCGAGTCAGTAAATGTTTGACTATTCAAGGAGTGGCGCCTATGGTTTATTTGCACAGATTCTGTAGGTCTCTAAATGTGAATGGTGGATACCTTTTATTTTGAATCGTGGCATAACACCCCCAGTAATCAGGATAATGGTAGACAGACTTAACTCTTAGTAACTTAATACTAAATGACTTCTCAGCTTATGATTGGTGTTTTATTTGTCATTCCATCCATCATTATAATACTAAAACGTTAAATGTGATGGTAAGATTTACATTGCTTATTTTGAAAATCTTTACCATATGTCAGATGTTGAATCATTATGAGGTTACAAGTACTAAAAAATAAGGCAATTAGGATTTACAAGGTGCATTGTTGCCGTTTGTGGGATATGTTCTATTTGGAGTAAAATGGAGGCATTTTGTGGGATTTTTTAACTATGCAGCTACCATTTTATATGGTCATAGATGTCTTGCCTGATTTATTTCATAAAATGAAGATTATTTAAATGCTTGAAGCTAGCGAAGCCCTAATTGAGCATTTGAAAAGGTTCAAATTAGGATCAAGTTAACAAGTCAAGGAAGTAACGAATTTCAGCTTCCTCTTTTGGTATTCAAAGCTCAAGGTTATAACTGTCGTCCTCATGGGCATATTATGTACTGCACGGACCCTGTTTTCTGTGGTTGTATTTCCCCAGCTGCATCATCCCAAAACACTGGTTTCACCAAATGCTTAGACACGCCATAGGAATTAATAGAGATATCAACAGATATGGAAATACTACTATACCAGTAACAGCTTGTTAATTGACAAGAACAAAGCAGAAGTTGTATTAGGAAATGGTCATATTGAACCCTCTTTAAAAATAATAGAAGGGAAAAGATGTCTGTCATCTTATAATAAAATTGCTAGCGTTTTACATCATTTCACCCATGGTAATTTAGTACTTGGCAGAATAAAATCTGGCAACCAAGTCAGGCTACAGGGAAAAAAAATAAACTACAAAATTTGGCCTTTACCAAGAAGAGCAACCATTTTCTCCAACTCACATGAGGACTCCTTCAGTATTATTAAGGGCTTTCTTTGAAATCTTGAATTTGTTTGCAAAGGCCTTGTTAGTTTTGACAACGTACTCCCTGATGAAGAACTCAATGCCATGACGGAGAGTTTCTAGCTCAGAGGAGACAGCAACACGTGTTAATGAGTTCCATATAACCTCATCAGGATACTCAAACAAGGCCTCAAACAGCATACGAAAATGCATGATCCTTTTTGGGGTTAGCTGTGTGACATCACTTAATTCTACACTCTTCAAAACTGCAAGAGAGAGGGTGAAAGAGCCAACCATCTCTGCTATGAATTTTGCTAGGTGCATTGATCTTAATAGCTGCATTGACTCCAGCTCTTTGAAGTGGTCCCAAATGCAAAACTGTGAAATTATATCAGGTAAAAAGAGATTATCTTTACATAATCAAAGCTGGAAAGCTTATGCATACAAACTATGGATCTTGCACTAAATTTACATTCCCTGTTTTTTAGCATATCCCATATCACACTCAGAGAGAGAGTAGAATAGGTTCCTTGTTACTTCATCATGAAAAGGACAAGGGTTACCTGTAAAGTAAATTTGTGGTTTTTGTCATGCTCACACAACTTGGAAGCCAGGGTAGTGTAATACTTGTTAAATATCTTTTCTTGTAAACAGCATTCAACAATAACTCGCATAATCTCTCTGTCCTGTACATGAAAACAAAATACATCATATAAATGAAACGAGGGAGGAAAGGAAATGAAGAGCATTTTGGTGGGGGAGCAAAGAGATACCAACCTGCTTTCCAACCAAGTCCAACCTCAGAAGCTTTTCAAAAGCATCGATGTAGTCCTCACCACTCATTATTATACAAAAGATTGCTTTTCTGGCATCTGTGTTCATCCTCTGTGAGGAAGCTAGCTGCAGCATCTTTTGGGCTTCCAGAATGTCTTTGTCAATCGTATTGGCAACCTCTTGAACATTATCTGTTTTGGCAGCCATACCCCCTGACAGCCACCACTGGCCCTTGTTGTCAGGATCAAGCAGCTTGCTCCATTTTAGCCCTCTAATAAGAATTTCTTCAACTCTTAACTGAGACATCAAGAAAACCATTAAAAAGGGGGGAAAGAAGGAATACGCCATGTGAATAAGAACAAAGAATCTCATCGTCTTAATTTACATGTGCAGTTCAATGTCACAACTAACAAGACTACTCTAAAAATTGCTGTAAGTGCAACCAAGAAAAAGGATATCTTAATGTTTAACAGAACTTTTTTTTTAACAAGAAGCCCGATCTTGTTTTATATGAAAATTAATGCTTTTCTTTGTTTTCCTTTTGCTTCTTTCCTCTCACTGTTAATATGAAATTATAAAATAACCTCCTGATTGACTTAACTGGCTGTCTTGTTAAGAAATATAGATTTGAAATCAGAGACATGAATGAAGAACTTGAAATGAGAAAAATAATGTCCAACTAGTAAGACCTTTTGTAGCCACTTTTTTATCCGCGCATGAGGTGCAGTTTCCTCCTTGGGCCTTTTCTTGTTGTTTTTGATATCAAATATGGTTTCAAGCATAAACTCCATCTGCAAAAGTTACCATGTATGATAATTCTAAACTGACCACAAAAATTGCAGAATCAAAAGAGATCTTCATGAAAAGCCTACTCTTTTTCCATTTATATTTGCCTGGCCTTCAACAGAGGAGGCCTTCAGCTCATTCACTCTGTTCTGTACACTCTGGATGAAGTTCTTCATTGCAGTGGGATCATCACTCCTTATTTTCATCCCACAGCCTACACGGCCAGTAATGGCATGTTAAACATGATTAATTGGGCAACAGATCCTACTAAATTAGTACACAGAAGTGGTGACGTCATACTATTTTTAACACCACGGAGAATCAATCAGTGCAGTGCAAAAACTGCAGCCAGATTGCATAGGGAAGATGATAACTGATGTAAACAAGGAAAAGAATATGATACTGGAATATTAAAGTGATTGACATGCAGTTCCTTATCAAAAAGTGGAAGCTTCATGGAGAGAGAACTTAAATCATAATCAAAACTGAATTATAAATAGTTGACAAATGTGAAAATCACATTGTAAACATCAAGGGTTGAAAGACTGTACAATTTAAAACTGTCAAGATAGTGGAGACATCAATCTCTCTCAAACGCTTGCTCAGCGTGATTAGGAGGTCATATATCAGATCACTGCAAAACATCAACAGAATTAATGCTATTAGCTTATATATTATTTTCATCAAATAAATTAAAAACTGATGAAACAGACAACAACATATGAGGGCAGGAGTAACACAAGCATTATGCAACTATTTTGTACGCAAGGATGGTTCTAGCCATGTATTCAAATGCAGATAATGTCGCAGTTGCCAAATACACAAAGATCATTATTGGAAACAGCAACAACCAAGGCTCCTATACCATCAAGTTGATAACCTCATTATTACATTTAACACATTTTCCTACAAAGAATACTGCCATTACAGCAAAAGAGAATGAATTGCCAATTAAAATGTCTATCTGTTGAGAGAAACTAATGTGGTTTTTTTAATTGTACACGCTTGTAATTCCAATTAACATAGACCTAACTTGTTACGATAGGCACATCATGCCCTTCAAACTAATTCATATATGCTTATGTGTATATTCCAAAAAGAGGTTCTCATCAATAGATTCAGCAACTGGAGCCATGTGACATGTCTTTATAATAATGCATAGAAACTTTACCCATGTTAGATTTTACTACAATTTTTCATTTTTTAACCTTTTTATGAAAAACTCCAACAACTACAGGAGAAAAGGAGGCATTTGCTTATTATAGAGATGGTGTGATTGATTTTTTTTTTATTTACTGCATTGAGTCCTAAGATGAAGGGAGTTAAAAATAGAATTTAGATTTATATTTATAAGCAAATTATATGCATATAAATAAATAAAGTTAGTTAACTTGCCTTGAGCAAACTCCAAATATGCATAAATAGGAGAGTAGAAGAGTGAGATTACGCAAGGAAATATTGTCTTCTTTGAGGCACTCATCCTGCATACCAAACAGAAAGGGTCATTGCTCAAAGAAAGATTTAATTTCTGAAATAAAAGTGATGAAAAATGAAATTTACTGGAGAAAAGACAGATATGGACCTATAAATATATGTTTGCTAAACCTAAATGTTATATATATAAAACCCAGAATCAACTTTGAATGGTGGGGAGCCCATGGCACCCCCCCAAACTTTGAATGATTTATTATTAATCTTCAAGCAGTTAAAAATCAATACAACAATTCAACGTTAATGATGTACTTTCAAAGGGTGTATGCACCTCAAAAGCTTTAGCTAGCAACGCCATGAACTTTGCACTGAAGTCCATCCCAACAGAGCAAGCCAAGCCAGCAACAAAAGATGCAAAAACAGCAGCATACCTTCACAAAAGCGCAGGCATCCAAATCAATCCTAAGTTCAATAGTGAGAAGGATTCCAGGAAAAATAGAGAAGGAGAAATTGCCACAGACATATATATACAAACATGCACCATATTGATCAAATGTACATATAAAATCTAACTACCAGAAGAAGAAAAAAGTCATCCCAGAAAGGTATAGAATTTGAGCATAGCTATCAAAACAATTTTGTCATCTGGATGTCATTCATAGATGAGTCCAGGCCAAAACAAGGAAAACAAAGGAAAGAAGCTCATCACTGACAGCATGCCGGTGCATAAAACTGATGCACTTGCACGTATCCTATTATTTCCAAATGCAGTTCTTGAGATACTTTAAAATAATCCACAATATAGTTGATTCGGAAAATACATTTCCTGCAGAAATTTCAATCATCTTTTGACCTAAAGAACTTGCAAGCTTTCTGTAGGTACACAAACACCCATTCCGAAGCATACGTGGATCTATATAACAAAAAGTATAGTTCCAAATTCGTTTCAAAGAAAAGAATTGTTTTCCCATAGAGCAAAACTTTCATGTATTTCTTTCTTTATCCTTTTTTTTTTCCAATCAATATGGCATGTAAGAGCCAAAAATAGCTTAAGAAAACACATTTAACCCAAGCGAACACAAAAAAAAAGCTTATCAACATTGATACACAGATGAGCATATGAATTATATTGCACAAGCAAGCAAAAAAAAGAAGGAAAAACAGAGCAAATAAGAAATCATTAGTCAACAATTTACTTGACCTTACTATAGTAAAGTTTTATAGCTTCTACAATCTATAGTCACAACTGCTTACAGAAAGTTCACCCAAAAAAATGAAAAAAAGAAAAAAGTAGAAAGGAGGAAGTAGATCCAGACAGCCAACTCCAACTAGTTTGGAATTTATGCTTAGATGAAACAAGTTCTGTTAAAAAATAAGCTCAATAAAAAGAGACAAGGAGATATAAATGTGAAGAAAAATAAATTCACTCACTGTTCATTGCCACGAGGACCACCAGAACATGCTGCCAACACCTCATTAATGATAATCTGAGTACTGACACTGCGAACAGTGGACTGCACACGAATTAAATAAAAGTGTTCAAGTTGTTATTCATAAGCCATGCTCACTAATATCTTACACACGAAACTGGTGTTAAAACATTCCGGATTTGATAAATAATTTCCAAATGGCCAAACTAATAAAAAAAATTAGGAAAATGCTTCAGATTAACCAGCAAGCAATGTTTTGTCTGCACAGGTTTCCTGGCCCATATATTGTTAGGTCAATATGCAGCAATTATTGTTTCATAGGCTTTCAAACATATCATGTACAAGGTCTTTTCTTTTCGTTTTTGATCAGCATTACCATGAAAAAATTGCTTATAAAAGCAATAAATCATAAGGAAAATTATAACATACACGGAAGATGGTAGCCATTTCGCCTGTAATTGATTCCACATTGGATTCAGATAGCCTATTCAGTAGACCTGGAACAGGTTTAAAATTAGAAAGTGTTGCATTCATAGGTTTAGCCAAAACTTTACATGAAAGCTTGATTTTGTACCTCGGACCCGTCTACGGATTTGAATATATTCTTCTGACTCATTTCCTGCAAGAGATCTCAAGTGTGGAGCAACATATTTTATACTACTGGCCACTGCAGGCGCCTTCTTAGAAGTTTCCTGCAGCACGGCCTCCGCATCATGGGTCTCTGCTGGGTCAGATACACCAATTGTCATGTCTCCTGCCATGTCTTGCTTTCGCTTTGACTTCTTTTTGTTTCTATTATGTGAAGGTGTCTCACTGGCACCTTCTTCAAGCCCCACTTCTGCACCTAAGCTTTGCTGCAGCTCAGAAATTGCTCCCATCACATCCTCACTCCCATCTTCTGAAGATTCCTTCGAAGACTTTTTCTTCTTATGTTTCTTATCAGAAGTTGTATCCTCAACTCCCTCAATGGGAAACTGGTTAGCATCTGGGACTTCCCCTTTATCAAAAGAATCAAGCACAGATGGTATTCCCTCGAGTAACATGTCCATTTCATCATCCATCCTCTTCAATTTTCCATCCTTTAATTTGAGTTTCTTAGCAAGTCTCCTTTCCATTTCCAAATCTTCTTCAGCACAAGCATTTTTCGTATCCATTTCAAGATACTCTTCAAACTTCGTTTTCAAATTCCTCCTCATGCCCTTTTTTTCTTTCACTGTCTTTGGAGCATTAGAACCACTATGTCCCAACAAGCCCAATTTCCTTTCCATTTTTGTTGGCACATTCTTTTCCTCTGGACTCTGATTTCTCCTCGAGTTAGTAGCATCTTCTTGCATATCTTCTTTCTCTTTCAAGTTCTTTGATTTGTTCACATATTTTGCCTTTGAATTTCCAAATTTTCTCTTATTTTCTTCAGCTCTCCTCTGTTTTTTAAATTGCTGTAAACATCATATAAGAATCACAGTTGCTACAAATTTATAAAGCCATAAATTACAAAAAACTGTAACCAGAAAAAAATTACAGAGGCAACTGCTTAAACTATAATACCTGATGTTGAACCCAAGATTCATGTTTTTTCTGCGTTGTCATTTTTCTATCTTCTTTTCGCCTTTCTCGGCGTGTCTTCTCATCAGGCCCTGACCCTGCAACAAAATGAAACCCAAATTATCCATTTTGTAAATCATAAATCATACAAAACAAAGAAGAAGAAAAATCAACCGATACAACAAAACAAGTTTAATCAGGACTTACTCATGGTTACAAATTAAATGTCCACCAAATAATCTGCAAAAAGAAAGAAAAAAAAATCAATTAAAAAAAAACCTCTCTATAATTATTATTACTAAAGGTCATCGCCTGCCTTTATGTACTTGAGTCTTGATCTCGTAATTTAGTAGTATAGAAAGAGATTCATTGTCCTTATTTGTTTGATCATTGAATTTCCTTTTCCCCAGGTCAATGACGAAGGGAGAAGTCAGTTGATTCTTTTGAAGAACCGGAAGCGAAGCACTATTCCGAGGGGAGGGAAAAGAAATGGCTCCGAAGAAAGAAATTGGTTCCCAATGCTTCTCCACACCCAACGAGAAGAAACAGAGTTAAAATTACTAGTACAAAAATCAATCACTCAGGAGATTCCATCACTAACTTAACTATCACAATCTATGCTTGGTTGCAAAATAATAATAATAATAATAAATCATTCTGAAAAAATAACCGGACGAACACTTCAACTCAGCTGTATTGAGTAGTAATTACTTCTAATTTTGAAGAAATTTAAGTAGCACACAACTCAGCTGTATTGAGTAGTAAGTACTTCTAATTTTGCAGAAATTTAAGTAGCACAAGAACAGCAAAAGACTAGGCCTTTGCTTTCTCTTGTTTTTTTTCTCTGTATCCAAACATAACAATAACAGCCTCTTTTACACAAAAAAATAAAACCTAAAAACAATTTAGCATCAAAACCCACTTCAAAAAAATGTTAACAAAACTAACCCACAAATCATAATCACATATCAAGCATACTCTAAGACCACTATTAGAAAATATAATAACACATACTGTAAAACATAAGAAGTTTAATGAAGCTTTGATGGAAAAAAGATTACCCGTAGATTTAGTGGCTATGAATGATAAGATTAAGGTAATAACTAATACTGGGATTTAACAAAAATTGTGCGACTCCATTAATATTCTCTTCTCCAAGGTTTTGCCGCAACTTCTCTCCAGGTTTTAAAGACGGGTGGAGTTAGTTTGTTTTTCATTTTCTCCTCTCCTCTTAAATAAGGATCTTGGGCCATTTAAAACCTGGTCCGTATTTAACTGGGCTAAGCCCAAATCTGGTCACTAATAAATTTATAATTTAAGATGTTAAAGGCTTAAGGCTTTAACCAAATCAAGACATGAATTAAGAATTTATACACCCATGAGCCCGAAGTTTAGGATAGGGATACCGGCATTTTTTCAAGAACTTCTAAAGATAAATGAAATCATTTTCCCAATTATTTATTTTTTTAATTAAAAATATAAAAAATGCTAAACGCTTAAAGAAATATTAAAACATCAAAAATAAATTACAGTCTCACTAAATTCTCCTTATATATATATATACACACATGCTTGCAAAGATATTATATATTGTGTGACTACATGAAAAGAAAGTTAATTTGAGATTAATGAACTAAATTAAAACCCATTGCTAGAAGCAAGGAGTTGGTATTTATTATAGGGTTCTAGCGACTTGTGATGCTATTATTACTGGGAGAATGTAGAAAAAAAATTGTTTATTTTAGATAGTTTTGATTTGCTGAAATTAAAAATAAAAAAATATTATTTTAATGTATTTATAAGTAAAAAAATATTTTGAAAAGTAAACTCTACAACTCTCTCAGACAAACCCTTAATCAATTTTTATCCATTTAGCATAATCAAACCAGTATGGTGGTAGGTTAATAAATATCTTGGTTGGACTCGCTTGTCCATTTTACTCTTAACAACTTTGTTTAAAAGGTGTGGTGTTGATTAATTTTGTTAAGACTAAAAAAGCATTTTTATTAAGCCACTTGACATGTTAAAACATGTATCACTTTAACTTTAACTGACCTCCAGTTTGATATTCATGATGTTTTTTTATTTATATCTCATCTTTAATTTTTGCGTTTGACCCTTTAGATTTTTAAAGTAATTCTTCGATTTGTTTTTTCTTTATATTTGGTTTATATTCTTTTTATTATTATTTGTTTTATTTAAAATAATTTATAAATTTAGTTTTTTTTTAATTTTACCCTCCTATAATTTTTTTATCTGTCATATTTAGTCTCTATTCTTTTTATTTCTATTTGTTTTATTTGAGATAGTTCTTAAAATTGATTTTGTTTTTTACGATTTCATCTTTAGTTTTTTTTTCTATTAGATTTTAT
>Ga0307515_10022043_pt1 | contig 11251 bp, 3 predicted proteins | sample 17_EM_MG_FD_194513 | JGI IMG/M metagenome (GOLD analysis project Ga0307515, IMG submission 194513) | Populus trichocarpa ectomycorrhiza microbial communities from riparian zone in the Pacific Northwest, United States - 17_EM | ecosystem: Host-associated > Plants > Roots > Unclassified | place... | reverse complement strand
GTAACCCGCCGGCGCTTAACCCTATTAATAAGGGCAAGTAGCTTATTTAGGCGGCTATAGAAGGCCTTAGGGACCTAGTCTGTTAGCTATTAGAACTTAAACCAACGCACTTAAATATACTGGTTAGCATAACTTATTTAGTCGTTAGTAGTACCCGCAATTACGGTTAGCCTACTTACCGTAGGTGGCCCGCCTAGTAGTAGCTATACGCTTAGTATAATAGAGGCAGATTAGTTTTAGCAAAGCTAGGGGAGCAGCTTATAAGCGGCGTAGGAGCTTTAACGGCGCCTAGTAGGGTTAGCAATAGTTATAAGCTAGTATAAAGAATACTTACAGAAGACTCGCGAGCAGGCGAACCAACGGCTTAGCGCTTGCAATTTATAATTAATTAGAAGTTATAAAGAAGGCGAGTCGCAAGCTAAATGAATTAAAATGGAATTAAAAGGGAAATCTAATATCCTACCTGGGTAGGAACTCCTACCTTTATAGATCTCTATAAGGTCCTATTATTATATTATCCTATTATTATATTGCCCTATTATTACATTATTTAATTCACTTGGATTTATTAAAAACTTTTTATTTAGAGAAGGGCAATAATAGCACTCCTATTGTATAATAGCGTCGGCTAAGGACAGCCGCTTAAGAAGGGGGGGGCAATTATTAGGCCATAGAGACGCACTAGCCGTAACCGGCTTAGCGCAGGCGAGGCGCAGGCGAGGCGCCTACAAAACATAGTCGCCCCGCATCAGAGAACAGCAGAATTCAGTTCTATAGTTCTACTTCATCAAGAACTAGATACTCTTTGCATCCCGCTACTATTATCACGTTACTACATGCCCTAAGGACCTTAGCGTCCTAATAGTAAAGGTCTTTTAATTAATCCCATATTGCTTCTTTTGTATAACTAGTTTTAGGCTTAACTATAATACTATACTTTAACGCTAAGTGGTTTCGGAAGTTAGAAGTTAACTATACAGCGTATAACTCTATGCAGTATTTACAATAGAATAAAAGACGGGCTTTTTTATTTTATACGGGCTTATTACTACCTAGTGGATGGGTATGCTCCTATGTTAAAAGAGCTAAGCGACCTCTTGTATTTTTTAATTTAGAGGTATTAATAGAGTCGAGAGCTTCTGATTCCACTTCTGAAGCCATATTTATACGGTAATAGAGAGGGAGAAGGCGACTGAAAATTTATTTGGGGTATGCCAAGACTTATCGCGATAAGGTTTATCCAAAACCACACTGCCTCATCTTCTTGAAGATTTTATGCCAGAATATTTCAAGGCAAAACAGCACTCCGCACCGGCACAACTGTCAGTTGAACAACTCGAAGAGATTTTCATTAGGCATACCAAACGTCTCCCAAGGGTATTTGTGTGTCTCGACGCCGTCAATGAATGCCAGGATGCTGCCACTATCGCGGATCTTCTCCTTCGACTAGCTCTTCGCTGTAGCAATCTGCGAATGCTCGTTACAAGTACTCGGAATTTAATCAACCGAGAACCGAAAGGCGCACTCCAGATTTTGGTAATCCCAATGGACACTAGCGGCGTGAACGAAGATATCTCTGTCTTCGTCGATGGTATGCTGGCAACAGATCAGGGTTTCAGAAATATCACCAAAGAACTAAAGGTCAAAATTAGATCAACGGTGCTAACCAGGGCAGAGGGCATGTAGGTTTTCTACCGACCAAATATTCAAACGCTTGATCTATCTGCTTATGTTCCTATGTAGGTTTAGGTATGCTAGGTGGCTTCTCGGCCACCTTGCTGCGCAGAGGACCGGAAGGGCCATAAGAACAGCTCTTACCGAAATGCCTCGTAGCCTAAATGAAACATATGCAATGTTACTGAACAGAATACCGATATCATCCCCGGATCGTGAACTTCTACACCGCTGTCTCTTATGGCTTTCTTTCGCTGCCAGGCCTTTAAAACTAGCGGAATTAGCCGAAGCAGTTCTAGAGCACACCGACGAGAACGTAGACAACGACTGCAGACTACATTCTCCAGAGGCCCTCTTTGATGTATCTCAAGGTCTCTTTGATCTTAACGTCGATAGTGGTCTAGTTACTTTAGCACATTCATCAGTGAAAGCCTTCCTCGTCTCCGATTAGATCAAGGATAGTTCGGTCGCAGATTTTTCTCTGAACAACACGATAGGACACAGTGAAATCATGCGCTTCTGCCTGATCTACATCTCTTTCTCCGAATTTAGTGGAGGATATGGAGAACCGAAAGAGCTTTTGGACTGGAGGTTTATGAAGTATCCTCTTCTAGAATATGTTGCCAAAAACTGGACACTCCATGCGGCGACTGTCAGCCCCGGAGATTGGAATCGGATTAAGGCATTCTTGGACACCCGTTACCACCCAAATGGTGGTCATTTCGGCTGGTGGCTACAATGCATTGGAGTGGCAGTCGACCCAGATATCATTCGCCGGAGTCAACCTCTTTATTATTGTGCTTCTTTTGGTTTGACGAACCTAGTGAAAGCTATTCTGGACAATGACCCCAGTATCGACCTTGAAGCTCCTGGTGGGCGAGTCGGATCGACCGCTTTGCAAGTCGCATGCTTTCGGAAACAGCGAGACGTCACCGTTTTACTCGTCGAGGCGGGCTCAGATGCATTCTCGCTCGATGGATCAGGCCTGGGAGGTGGTTTCTCTTCCCATTTCTGGGCCAAAGCCAATGGCTGGGACGATGTTGTGAAGCTTATGGAAGCAAAAAGACTAGCAAGCGAATCGAGGATTACTGAGCGCAAGTACAAGCCACCCACCGTGGAGTACGCATTGGCTGTACAAAGCAACGATGCAAAGTTCAGATCTAAGCTTTTATCTAAAGGGGGCATGCCAACATGTTCTCAAGTGCTAATACACGCCTTGCCTAGCTCGGAAGACACGTGAATGGCGTAAAGGCAGCAGAAACATGTACCGTTTTATATTCTAAATACATAATGAAGCCTGGAGCTCTTGAGTCACTCTGTAGGCGTTAGCGGTGTACCTTCATGCCTCAGGAAGGCCATATTTTATAGAATCAGAAGTGTTGGCCTCGAACATATGTCTCCTCGAGCACGTGACGATGCTAGACTCTAACATATGTGTTGGCAGCAGGAGGCAAATGAGCATGAAAAGAATGCATCGCTTCAGTTAATAGAGTAGTAGGCGGGTAGATATAAGTACATAATAGTAGGCATTAGGCAACATAGATAAAGCGGTGCTCTTATCAATATTAAATATTTATTACTAAATATTTAATTAATACGATATATTTAATACTAAAAGATATTAAATATTAAATATTTTTAAAGTTAAAGTAGTAAAAATGAAGTAAAATATATTAATAAATAACTCTTAGACCTCTTTATAATATATATATATTTTAGGTAAATTTATAAAGTAAAGATTACTAGATATTAAATTAAATATTACAAGTTATTACGTATAATATTATTAACCTTACCAATTTTAATACCCTCCTTTATACTCTATCTTTAATTAACGCTATATCTTCCTTATCTGCTAATATAATTAAAGACGACAATATATCCTTATCTACTATTTCTAAGCTTAATCCTAATCGGTTTACTTACTCTAGTGGCGATAACGACATATTAAGCGACTCTATACTAAATACTCTAACTATAGTTATCCTAAAGTAACCTCGTTAGTTAGCTACTTCCACGTAGTAGCTTGCCCGCGATTCTCTCCCTTATAAAGCTATATATGACGGCAAGAATAAAATATAGTACTATTTAATATACGAATAGAACTATACCGTATTAATGTCGATTTACGCCTACTTAGCCAAATGCATAGTATAGAGATTTAGGGTAAAGAGATTTAAGTAAAGTGATTATAAAAGGGGCGTCTTTTAAATATACTAAATAGCTTATAAGCCCCTAAATAGCTTAAATATAAAGCTAATAAAAAGTAAACTCTTTGAGCTACTGTTACGGACCTTATATCGGCAGCAGTACGACTACTAAGAAGAGATATAAACGGGTTAGTTAAGATAATATAGGAAGCGTTAGAACCGATCGAGCTATAGAATAAGGGGTAGCCAAGTTATATAGTTAGTTATATTATAAGTTTAGAATGTAAGAATATGGAAACGTGGGAATATAGGCGATATACTAATATACTAATATACTTAGTATATTTCTTAAGCGCAGTATTAAATACTTAAAGGACTATAGTCCCTACCTGGATAGTTCTCTTCTTTATAGTAAATCTTAAAATATAATTAGAGTTAATCTATTAGGTAACTTACTCTACTAGTTATATTTATATTATTAACTATTCTATACCTATATACCTAGTCTATTAATAAGTCTACCGTGGTATTTCCTATAAGGCTTTATTATATATTTCCTACTAAGGTTATAGTAAAGGAAGTTAAATAACATACTACCTAAAGTAGTAGTTATAACGCTATCTACGGCAGCAACTACTTTAGAATTAGGAGGAGATACTAGTATAAGGAACGATAGCTTAGCAGTAGTTATAATAAACTAGCTAAAAAGTGTTATAGAATAGAACAATACTAATAATTAGGCACTACTTTAATAACTATAAAATATAAAGAGAGAAAAGATTAAGATACTATTAATTAAAAGGTTTATAAGAGAAAGTATAAGCTAAAAATCTAATATAAAGAAACAAAGTTAGAATAGGTAGCGGATTAAGTAGCATATATAGGACTATTCTTAACGAGTAAAGCGCTAGAGTAGTTAAAACCTTATCTTACGGATATATAGGCTAATAGATTAGCAACTACTAACCTAAAAACGCGGTATATATTCTTAAGTTAGGAGGAATTTACTAGTAGGCTTATATATATATATAGAGATCTAGAATTAATAGTAATAGCTAAAGGGAAGCTATATTAACTTATATAAAAGGGATTAGTAATAGGCTATATAATATAGTTCTATATAATAGTAACGCAGACTAAGTAAAACTAAGAAGCATTAATAGTATAGTATAGAAGGGGACTAAAGACTAAAGTTTAAGCTATTATAATATTAATAGACAACCTAAGCGATATAAGAGAGCTAATTAAGTAAGCTATTAAGGTAAATAACTAGCTATACTAGAGTAAAAAATCTAGCAGAATATAGCAAGGACTAATATATATAAGAAAGGCACTATAGTAAGTATCTAAAGTATAGTATAGCGTAGAGCTAATAGACCTAAGCAGTACTAAAGAAAATAAAAAGTAAAAAAAGTAACTATAACAACCTAAAAGGTAAAAATTAAGTAATTAAAGACCTAAGAAGCAGAGGCTAAACTAGGGATCTTAGTAGTAGAAGACGTTTAGGCAGACTCTATAGCAAGATTAGTAGTTTAAAATGGAGCTTATATAAACTATAAAAAGAAAGGTTATTTCGCTAAAGACTATAAAAGTAGTTAAAGTAACTACGCGATAAAGGGAACTAAACTAGTAGACGAGATATATATATAGAGGAATAATAATATACTCTAAGCAATAAAGAATGTTTAATAAAAAGTTTTACGTTTTATTATAATAATATATACTAAGTTTATAAAGACGCTAAATATGGTATAAGCTATTAGCTATAAGAGCCTAAGTTAAGAGAACTCTAGAGTATAGTAGATTTAAAAAAAAATAAGATTAACTCTATAAACTAGATTAGGACTAAGACGGTATATTTAACTAGTAGTTAGTAAAGAGAGTTCTTATACGCTAGTTTTACTAAAGAGCAATAAAATCTAAGGATTAAGACAATTAGACTATTAGTAGCGATAATAAGGTAATAAAGGCAGCTTACTATAAGTATATAACCCTTAAAAACGCAATAATAGAGGTAGAAATTAAATCCACTAAAAAAAAGGTATTAGTAATAGGGATTAAGACTCTATTAGAGATAATATCTATTACTTTATAAGATATAAAAGAAGTAGGACAGTAAGCCACTTTAGCACTTAATAAAGGTAAAAGGCTATAAGTTTAAGATTTTAAAGAAAGAATAAGAACTACTTAAGATTTTTAAGATAAAATAAGAAATATCTAAGAACCTATAATAGATAATAGCCAATAGGAAAGGGTAGTAGCTTAGTTTAAAGATAAATAAATAAGTATAAGATAAAGATTTCTAGGGAACTAAGATTTTAAAAAACAAATAAGGACGCCTATAGAAGGTAAATAAATTATTTAGCCTTAGAGTTAAATAATTAATACTAAAATTATAAAGTTTAAAAATCCAATAGATTTAATAACTAGATATAAACTAGGAGAAAACTAGAGAGGATTTAAGAATTAAATTAAAGTATAATAAAAGCAAAAAGGTTACTAAGAACTAAAGATGCTAGGTAGGCTAAGGGGCAGAGCACCTATATAAATAATTACTAATAGGCCTAAACTAGGCACGCCAAAAGCAAAATAGCTTAAAAAACTAGAAGGAGAAGAGAACCTAAAAGTTCTAACTAGATTTTAAAAACGGCACATAAAAGGTTATAATAATACAATAATAATAAGATATTTCCTTATAAATAGATTATATACACTTATAGAGCTATACTAAAAGTAGTATAGGCAGCGATATAATAATAAGTGGAAAGACTTCTATATATAGTTAGATAAAAAAGTTGTCTAAAACTAAGCAATTATAGAAAGACGTATAAGTTATATTAAAGGAGCATTAATTAGAACGTCTAGAAATCTAGAAGGAAGATTATAGAACCAAAAAAGTAAAAGGCAAATTTTAGTACTAATAAATATAAAACTAATATATAGGTTAACCAGATAGAGGTTTAAACTTAAGGGTAAAAATAAACTAAAAGTTAACCTAAAGCACCTAGCGTATTATATATTAGTATAGATCGCATATATAGATAACTAATATAGTATACACTAAGCGCTGAAGGCAAAAAACAAGAAGTATCTAATTAGGATATATTAGGCGCTAAATAAGCAATAATATAGAAATACTAAGTATATACACGGCTAACATCTAGTAAAAGTTTAGAAGTTAAATAACTTAATACTTTAACTAAAAAGATTCCTTATAGAAGAATGCTTAGATAGATAATAATAGTAGAAATACCTAGAAAATATATATCTATAGCATATTAAGAATAAAAAGCGAACTAGGTATTAGCTAAAAAAAAATAAGCTAAGTATAATAAGATCTAGCAGCTAATAGTTAAAAAAAGTGGAGGCCTATAAAACTAGAGGGAGCTAATAGTAGAGCCTTAAACCTTTAAAGGAATTTAAAAACAACACCTAAATTTATAAATTAATTAGTAAAATTAATAGTTTAAAGCACTAATAGATAGTAGAGTAATAAGAAACTATATCTTACTAGTAGTAGTTAAATAAATAGGACTACCTTATAGATAGAAGAAGCACCATTATTTATTAGTTATAATTTTAGGAGATCTAATAGCCTATAGAAGGGGTATTATTAATCTTAAAATAGGACCTATTTAGATAACTATTAAAGGGAGACTAATTAAGATATCTTTTAATATCTTACTATTAGGGCAAGATAAGGTAGTACTAGGGATGTCTTAGTTACAGAAATATAATCTAAAAATTAATTAGGTTATAGGTTAAGTTAATATTAGAGATACTTAATAATATAAGATATAATAATAGACTAAGTTAATATAGTACTAAGTCGGAGCAATATATAAAGAGACTAAGTAAGGCTTAAGTTATATATTAAAGAGATACTATAAGTATAGTAAAAAGCTATAGAGCCTAAAAAGTAAAAGCTATTAAAGTATATAGTATAGGACTATAAGATAGAGTTAGAACTAAAAATAAGTCTAAAATTTTTTATTTATAAGCTAACTAAAGAAGTGTTAAAAGCACTTAAGGAGTTTATTTAGGAAAATCTATAAAAGGGATATATTAGACTATTATAGCTATTAATAAGTTATCCAGTACTATTTACACTAAAGAAAAATAGAAGGCTTAGGCTATATATTAACTATAAATAGTTAAATAGTATTACTAGAAAGGATAGGTATTCTTTACCCTTAATTAGCGAAATCTAAGATAGGATAAGTAATGCGTAAATCTTTATAAAGATAAATCTAAGATAGGCGTACTATTAAATTGAGATTAAGGAGGGCAATAAATAAAAAGCAGCCTTTAGGTTAAAAGAAGGACTATATAAACTATTAGTTATATAATTCGGACTTATAAATATACTAATAACGTTCTAAAAATAAATTAATAGCGTATTAGAAGAACGCCTTAATAAGTTTATTATAGTATACTTTAACAATATTATTATCTACTTAATAAGTAAGGAAGAATATGGAAAATATATTAAATGGGTCTCAAAGAGACTATAGAAAAAGTAGATACTAGTAATAATTAAAAAATGCGAGTTCTGTATATAAGAAGACCTATTTTGTTTTATTTATTATTAAATTAGGTAAAATTAGTATAGACCTAAAGAAGATTAAAGCTATAGTAAGTAGTAAGAACTAAAGAATATAATATAGTTAAGGTTATTCCTAGGGTTTTATAACTATTATATAAGGTTTATAACATAATAGTTAATAAGTATTAAGCCATTTACGAAACTAATAAAGAAAGAGGAACTATAGGTATAGGGAGATAAGTAAAAGAAGTTATTTACCTAAGAACCAATTTTTAAAATCTATTAATTAGGTCTAAAGATACTTATAGAAACAAACGTATTAGATTTTATACTAGGAATATACTTACTATAAAAGTATAGGAATATATAGCATCTAGTAGTATACTATAGTTAGAAGATAATACTACTAGAACCAAACTATAATACTTAATAAAATAAAGAGCATTCTTATAAGGTATAAAGAAACTATTTATAGTTAAAATAGACTATAAGAACCTAATGGGGTTCCTAATAGTAAAAGAACTTAATTATAGATAAGTTAGATAGGTAGAGATACTTATAAAATACTACTTTAAAATTTAGTATACTAAGGGTACTAAAAATACAAGAGCTAACGTACTAAGTAAAAAAAGCTAAATTATAGAACAATAAAAAGCTATTAATAGTAATACTATAAAGAGATAAGGATAAATTAATTAGGTATAGCTACCTAAAGCTCGCAGTAACTTAAGAGTATAAGCTACTAAAAAGCAACTGTCGGGAATAAGGCACGTGGTTGTCACGTATCGCCACAGCACTAGCGTGGTGAGGAACCTTAGGTTCCTTACCCTTCCTCAATCAGAAGAACAATCATCATACTACCTACAAATCTGTAAATATGTGATATCACCTTGTATTACCAACACTGATTAGTAGTTAACTTTACTATTATACTATAGAATAGCTAGGTATTCCACTAAGAAGAGATAAGCCACTATACCAGTGCTACTTATGCTAGAGGAAGCTATCTTTTAAGGTCAGAACTAGTCCTAAACCTTAAATAGAACTCTTCTACAAATCTAAGAATCTAAAGGCTAGAACTGGTCCTAAGCCTTTCCTAGACTATAAATTCTTACGTCCATTACGCAGAATAACACGCTTTACAAGTCTTCGCGATTTAAGGCCAGAACTAGTCCTAAGCCCTATAATCGCAGATTCTTGTCACAAACGCGTACTAAACAATAATTACTATACTAACAACACTTCCCTTCCTGTAACTCTATAAGCCAAAAACATGGCTATAATTACTCTAAATAACTAAAAAGACTCCTTATTACTAGGGGTAGCGACGTACGCGAAACTCATTAATAAAGATTAGGACGAATTTGCCTTTAATATAATAACTTATACCGCAAAATAAGTTAATAGCTTTCTCCTATACTATATTCTATTCTACTAAGATAGATACTACGCCGATTTATAGCTATAGGAATATTTTAGGGAGGATTTCATGGGATAGACCGCCGATACCTGGACACTTAGTAATATTAATATTATTTAGGATTTTTAAGACTTCCTTTATAGGAATAGGGTATATATTACTAAGAACGGTAACCTAATTACTAGTAATATTTAAGCCGTTATTATTAGTATAGAAGAACCAGTATAAATAAAAGCTAAGATTTTACGTTAACTATAAAAACCTAAAACCAACCTATATTCTTCGGAAGGCAACTTTAATTTATATTAAAACCCCTAGAATACTAATCTCCCACCTAAAGGTGCTCTTCCTCTACCTCCTCCGCCGCCTTTAACTCCTCCATCCTAGCTAACTGGTAAGCCTCTACTACAAGAAGTTACGAATCTAATAAAGGTATACTTAGACGAAGAGAAGAAGTTTAGAGGAGAACTGTACGATATACTTGGAACAAAACTATAGGTCTTTTATAACTGTTGCAATAAGGTTAAAATTTAACGCCACTAGTACTATTATACTTTCTCTATTATATTAAAGGGACGGGCGGCGATATTCTATTATGACTATATTATAGGTAGAAACTATAGCTTTAACGCAATACTTTAGCTTACTAGAGCCTACTTTAAAACTAATAAGAATCGCTAACTTTATATATCTAAATAGCGGGAGACTATATTCTAGAGAGTTATTACTTCTAACCCAATAAAGACTTGTTTAGAGTACCTCTAACTACTCTTTAATAAACTCTAGAAAATCTAATATAGTTTTACTAAAACCTACTAAAATAAAAACAGTCTAAGGGACTAGGTTATCTTAGCCTACTATAGCGTTCTTAAGTGTAATTTGGCGCTATATAAACCTATAGATATATTTAAAGGAGTATATACTAAACTACGCTCTACTATAGGTACTGCGATATAAATATAAGAATCTTAACAGTTTTATACTAAAAACCCTATCTAAACCGGTATTCCAAACTAATATAACTAAAACTGGACAGACTATATATATAGTGGCCGTGGTAGAGGATACGGCAAAGGGTATAATTAATGTTAACTATAAGGTAATTATAGAGGTCCTTATAGAGGTTTATTTTAAAGTAATTGCTAAAAGAAGTGCTACGTTTATAAGAAGCCAAATTACTAGTTAACTAGGCACTCTCTTAATAAGCGAAAGGAGGTATATAATAAGTTTCGCCAGAGTATAAGAAACGTCGGAAATTATAAAGTTACTGCGGCCTACTTCTAAAGCTTCCTAGTTTAATATAAAGGCATAAAAGACCTTAAGGGTAAGGTTAATAAGGCTAAACAGCTCCTTATAGATATAGAAATTAAGGACTACTCTCCTAACTAATACTTTACTAAGTATGGTGAGGTAGATGGTATATAAACCGTCGCTGTTCTTAATAACTAATTTACGCTCCAT
>Ga0307515_10022042_pt1 | contig 11251 bp, 5 predicted proteins | sample 17_EM_MG_FD_194513 | JGI IMG/M metagenome (GOLD analysis project Ga0307515, IMG submission 194513) | Populus trichocarpa ectomycorrhiza microbial communities from riparian zone in the Pacific Northwest, United States - 17_EM | ecosystem: Host-associated > Plants > Roots > Unclassified | place... | reverse complement strand
GAAGAAGAAGAACAATGAATCTCCAGGGAGGGAGAGAAGAGAATGCCACATGTTCCATGTTCATGCATGAGCGTAAGCTTGGGAGTTTGAGTTTTTTTTATATATACAAGTGGTCACAGTGGAGCCGCGGTAGGGGTCATGCTATCCTCTCTCCTCCCCTCGTATTCCATGACATCCCTTCTAAAAATTAAATGTATCATATTATTTTGTATTTGTTTAAATTTGATTTTTATTTTTTTAATTACTATTTGTTTTGTATTTTATGTTTTTTTTAAGTTGATTTTTTTAATTTCATTATAAAACATTTTATTCCATTTAATTTTCTATCTAATTCGGCTCTTATTCTTTTTATTGTTTTTTTTTATCATTTTTTTAATTTTATCCCTTAACATTTAATTTTATTTAATTTTTTTTATCCAATTTGGTTCTCATTCTTTTGATTGCTATTTTTTTTTGTTATTTTTATCATTTTCTTGATTTATATTATTTCTTAATTTAGTCCCTCATTATTTTTTTTTATTTAGTTTTTATGCTATACTTGGTCCTATTTTTTATTATTTTTTTATTTTGAATGATTAGGAATTTTACTTCGTGATTTTTTCATGTTTTTGTTTTTTGGGTAATCTCGGTCTCATTATCTGGGTTACATGTTTTAAAAATTAGCTCAATTTAACTTTCATCTTTTTTAGTTTATTTTTTAAAAAATAATTTTTTTTCAAATTCATCCTTCAACATTAGGTAATTCGGTCTTGTGCTTCATGATTGTTTTTGCTTTCTTTTCTATAGAGTTATCATGATCTCATATCCTGGATTACATGTCAATCAAGTTAACTTGGGTTAACTCAAGCTTTTTTCTTGATGTTTTTCTTTATATTGATTTTTTCAGTTTCACCTTTTATCATTTAGTTTGCTTGAGAGCCGACCTCCATTATTTTATTCAATTTTTTCTATGTGAGGTTATCTCAGCCTCGCGACAAAGTTGTAAATTTGACATGTTGACTCAAGTTATTTTTTTTTTTAATTATTCTTTCAACATTTGATTTACTAGTAATTGAGCTTTGGATTTCTTTCATTTTTCTCTTTGAGGTTATCTCATTCTCATTCAATTTTTGCTTTGTTATTAAATAAAATCATTGAGACATTTTAAAAATATTGAAAAGGTATGTTTTTATAATATTGGCAAGCGTTAATTTTTTTCAATTAGTCATTGACATTCTGTTTTTGGCTTTTTATTATCATTGGCTTTTTTTAATATTATTAAATTAAGCTAGATTATTGAACTCATTCAAATCAATGACTTGAGACCTAAATTTTTCTCTCTCTTTTAAAAATGTTATCATCGTCCAGGCATTTTTTTTTTATATTAGAAAAAATTCGACCCAACCCGCGACATAGCTTGGGAACCTATCTAGTGATAACCTATAGCAATATTACTCACTATAATATTTTATTCTCTTTTCTATTAACATGTTTGCAATGAACTCATCCCATATCAATTGTATGAGAACATATTGCCAGTATCTTTATGGGAACAATTAATCAAAACTAATATTACTTGGAAAACATTGTTCATGTAGACTCGTAAGTACTGTTCACTGGAACAGTGTAATAACGATGTTGCTCTACTCACAAAAAAATGATTGAATTTACTGTTGAGAGCATTGAGATCTTTTCACGATGTCAATTAGTCATTACTAAATTGATTATGGACAAATATGTATTTTGCATTTTAAAAACATAGTGAAACGACCAAAATACCCTTGGAATCAAAATTTTGTATACTAGCATCCAAGGCTTTTTAGTATTTTCAAACTGGTTCTTTTTGTTATTATTAGGTTATCTTAAGGGTAATTTTTTATTTTAATAAATATAAATATTATTAAAAAAAAAGTGATTGGCGTGTTTGTTGCATACACAAACGTGTAGGATGCGTAAGCACCTTTCGAGCACCACGTGCGGAGCCTCCTAGTGGCCAAACACCATCTTTCATTTTATTACTGGAGGTGTCGTGGTATCCTCTTTTTTTTTTGGGATTTTATGTGGCAGCGTTGGGGTGGTGGTGAGATAACAATAGCCTTTTTTTCTTCTCTTCTCACTTTTCTTTTTCTTTCCCTCGAAAATCATACTGGCCATGCGAAATTATAGAGTTGTCCTTTAATTTATTAAGATGTCAAAATTAGTCCTTATTCTTTTGATTTCTATTTTTTATTCTTGGCCTCTTTATAAAATTTTGATTTGTTTTGAATTTCATCATTCAATCTCAATTTGTGATATGTTATTTTTTTCAATTTAGTTCCTCATTCTTTTTATTTTTTTGTACTTTTATTTAATTGATTTTTCTTTTTAATTTTACCCTTCAAATAAAATATATATTTTTATTTTTTATTCAAATTTTGATCCTCATTTTTTTGATTGTTTTTTTTTTTTTGTCTTTTGGTTGAATTAATTTTTCTTTTCAATTTCACCCTTCAATAAAAAAAAATATATTTTTTATTTTAATTTTGATTCTCATTCTTTTAACTCTTATTTTTGTTTTGAATCCTTTTATTTAATTGAGATTCTTTTTCCAATTTCAGCTTTCAATATTTGATTGGTAGGGGCTTTGTGGATTTTCAAATAGGGTGTTTTCGATCTAATAACTCAGGGTCATGAATTTGAAAAGTTAACATAGGTGTTTTTCTTCGTTTTCTTTTTTTATAAATTCATTTTGATTTCATGGTCTGGGTTGCGGATTTGATAGGCTAACCCAAGTTGGCTTAGCCTTTATTACCCGAGTTATAGGTTTGTTATGAAACTCGAATTGAATGGAGCTGATTTTTTTAGTACTTTCTTTTCTCAATTCCATCATTTTGTATTTAATGAACTGTGAATTGAGCTATATCGTTTATCATCTTTTGAAAAAACATTTTTTACCCTGGTTATCATGATCATTTTTTTAATTTGGTTCATCTATTGTTATTGCCTATTTTTATATCATCTAACCAAACTAAAACAAACTTATTTGACCTAATCAGGTTTATGACCCAAGACACATATATTTTTTCATGCTTTAAAACACGTTTGTGGCACCTGAACAAAATTTTTTAAAATGTTTTTTTTCTCAGGTTATCATGATCATTTTTATTTTTTTTACTTTGGTCCATTTGTTGTCTTTGCCTATTTTTTTATGTCATTTAATTAAAATAAAACTAACCTATTTGACCCAATCAGGTCTATGATCTAAGTTGCAAAATTATCTTCATGCTTTAAAATGCGTTTGCGGTAGCTGAACATCATTTTTTACTCAAAACAATTTGATCACATAACATAGCGTGGGTCCATAACTAGTTAGCAAACACTAATTGAGGAGGGGTAATCATTGGTCCTTGCTCACTAAATATTGTTTTATAGAACATTACTTAAAAAAAAATTGTTTTTTTTTCAATTTCATCTTTTAACATTGAATTTATTGGGGATTTAGCTTCGTAATTTATTTTGATTTATTTTCAATGAGATTATCTCAATTTCATGACTTGGGTTATGGCTTTTGTGGGTTAACTCAGTTGACTAGATTTTTTTATCCTTTTTTGTAATTGATTTTTTTTCTCAATTTCATTCTTAAATATTAGGTTGATTTGAAATTAAGCTTCATAGTTTATTTTTGGTTTGCTTTCTATAAGGTTATCATAGTCTCATAGCTCAAGTCACAGGTTAAACGAGTTAACCCGAGTTGACTTGAGGTTTTTTTGTCCTTTTTAATTGATTTTTTTCAATTTAATTGTTCAACAAGTGATTGATTAGGAATTGGGTTTTATAAGTTGTTATGATTTGTTTTCTATTGGGTTATACTAGTCTTATTATCTATGTTTGACAAGTTAACCAAGGTTTAACACATGCCATTTTTTATCCTTTTCATAATTGATTTTCTTTTTCAATTCCATCCTTAAACATTGAGTTGATTGAGAAATGAGCTTCAAAATATTTTTTTATTTGTTTTCTATAATGTTATCACACTCTCATGACGGGTCATCGATTTTACATGTTAACCTAGGTTGACCCGAGTCGATCCAATATATTGTCATCTCAATATTTTTTATAAAAAAAAGATGTCATCTTGAAATTTTTTTGAGTCAAACTATTTTTTTTTTGTTTTCCAGATTGTCTTTGAACTTATCAAATTTATCAAGTCACTTTAGGTTAATCTCTACACTATTTAATTTTTTTTTCTTCTTGAAAACGTGTACGCTAATATGACCCAAGAAATGGTTGAACAAGAAAATTCAAATTCTAGCATAATTGTCTAGTTTTACGACAATAATCATAATTCTCAATCTGACTGTTAGACCAGCCTCAAAATTTACCCAAAGTTTCCCAAAATATTATTCTATATTGGGGTAAACTTTCAGATGAACCGGAGTTCGAAAAGACCTTATGATATAGGTCAAAACAGGTTGTACAAGTTTTGTTATTTAGTTCTTTTTGACTTGTGGACTTCCTATTTGAAAAGGATTCTTTTTCCTACAAGGATGTGGTAGCTTGTTTTTGGAATTTTCTAGTTCTATAAGGATATTTAATAGGCTGCAACATAATTTTCAAGTATGACAAGAACTCATTAATGTTTCAAAATCCTTTTCTTACAAGGATTCCTTATTCATCTTAGATATACAAAGAAAGAAAAGTTGATGGTATTTGATAGATTGGTTTTAAGATTATTGGACAACATTGTAGGCAATAAATAAGTCTTATATTAGACTTGTATTCTTTTTTTTCTTCTTCTTCTTTTCATCTCACAACAACATAGGGAATTAACTTATGAGTTTTATTTTTATTATTTCAACTATGACCCAAGGCTTGTTTAGGCTTAATTAATACTTTATTTTTAGCTAGGATTCAAGGCTTGTATGGATTAGGGTTTAGGCTTACTAATATAGGTTTTGGGTTAGTTTCGTAAATGGGTCAATTCAGCCCACAAGGGTAGATTTATTAGGGTTAATTTTTCAGAAGTACTTAAACTCTTATAAGCCTAACTTTCAGAAACATTTTGATCAATAATAATTCTAAAGTTTTCTTAACTTAACGTGTAAGAGTGATTTTTGTATCCTTTGGTTCTTGAAATAACTAAAACTGACTTATCGAAAATTAACTAGCTTCGTGGCGTCATTCGATTCAATTTCAATAGTGTTGGTGCCTTGGGACATGTTTATATTATGTCACACTCCTATTAGACCTCTTTCAGCTTTCTAGGATCATATTTCAATCTTGATTGTGGGTTGCATAACCACGTGATCACAAGGTTCACATCATTAGCAATACCTAAATGTTTTTTTAAATGATCTAACATCCAACATGTCGCGAGTAAATGCTCAAGTCCTCCACTAAAATGTTTTCCCCTTTTGTTATTGCATTTGGTGAGGACTATGAAACAAAGTTTAATGACAAACCGATTACAAATATTACTTGGATTACATCCCATGGTCTTGCATAATTGGTCATTGCATAATGATGAAGTCATGAGGATTGGATTGGGCTTTTTATGACTAGTTATTGGGTTAAAGTGTGTGAACTTGAATGTGGACTATCTTTGAGCTTGGTTATTCCTGCAAAAAACAAGTCTATAGTCAGAATAAGGAATCCTCTAATATTTAAGTTAATAAGTTGTATGGGGGAAATAATATATAAAAAATAGAAAAAGAGTAAATAACATAAGAAAAGTTGTGTGTTCTATTTAAGCTTGTTGAATGAACTTGCCTAGCTTAAATATTTACTCGGTGACTCAAAGTATTTATAAATCTTAGTCACGTCATCTTACTTTATGGAAAGTGATGTTTCAAGTGCCTCATAGAGAGTGGGGTTGTAAATACCTCGTGGTGAGTTGTTAGTTGGTGTACCATTGGTAGAAGGGTTAATGCTCGTCATTGGTTATGGTGCTTGTGTCATTAGTGGAGGGGTTGGTGATTAACCATACCTTTTATGGTGACATATGAAAAGTAAATAACCATTAGCAATAAAAAGGTGACTATACTCTGCATAGAAAATTTGGTGTCCGCTAGGTGGTAATGTGAGACACCATTTTATCTTGAAACTAAAAAACTTCACTGGGATATATGTTTGGTAGAGGTACTAGGTCGAGGCAAAAAAACATGGAAGGTAGCCCATTTAGGCTTGGTTAAAGTGAGGGTGAGGTCGTTAAAGCTTGGCTTGAATAACTAGGATGATGATGATGATCATCATCATGTTTAAATTTTTGGGGCACTAACTCGTAACAAGTTAGTGGTCCTTGTGCAAGATCTTGTTGATTAAGAACCTTCAAGCAACTTTTGTTTAATGCAATTAACCCACATTTTGGTTTTCTTTTCCATGTCTCTTATGCAAGGCATGCAATTCAATATTCTCATTTTGCAAGTGCATTAATTAGCCAATGAAAGGTAATAATAGTTCTTGATCTATCAAGTCTAATTAACTGAATTATACATGAATTAGTACCTTGGTTATTGTAAAGAACAAAAACGCTAGTATATAGAGAAGCTAACATGTTTAAGAACTAGAGATTAAAGCATATATAATATGCATCAATGATGGTAATTAGATCAAAATGATGTAGGGCTGAATGGCCAGACTGTTTCATATTGCAGTTCAACCATGCTTTTAAATTTTTATTTTAGCTTTAGATTTTTATTTTTTAGTATTTTTTTTATCATTTTGATGTGAAAAACGTATTATAAAGCAACCTTCATTATAATCTCAAATACACTCTCAAAAATCTCATAGCACAGTTGTAACTTCAGAATATATAGGGAAAAAAAATGAAAAAAAGTCTTTGCTACTTTTACTAATTATTAAGTATAAATCTAAAAGGCGTGGATGTTTCACTGTGTAGAAGTGCATTGTTCATCTTCTCACACATTACTATGGATGAGCCGTGCAAAATTTTTTATTTTTTCAATTTGGTCCTTAAATTTTTTGTGGTGACTTAATCCTAATTGAAGACCAATTAATTTTGATTTCTTATGAAAGGGTGGGATTGAAAGACAAGTGACCGAAATGAAAAATATGTTAAACATGGGTAGCATGTCATAAGTTTTACAAAAGATACACTTTGGTCCTCGAACATAAAAAATAACATAGATTATACAATTTTGATACCTCAATATTGTTTAAATTCAATTTTGATACAAAAGTTCTTTTTTGTTATTTTTTTGTCCTTAGTTGAGAGAGGAGAGAGAGAGGTCACCAGATTCTAACAATAGAGAGAAAAACATATTGTCGACACCGATATAAGCTATCAAATGAACAATTTTTGTGTCAAATGGTTCTATTTGATGAGGGAAGTTCATATTAGGTGTTTTTTTTTACCGTTAAAGTTCATGAAAAAACATATATGAGTTTGAGTTGATTTTTTTGTTTCGGGTTGATTTTGGTCTTTAAGACAATTGTTTTGGGTTTTTTTTAAGACTATAGATAAGTTTATCACAGTTTCTAAGGTGTTTTCGGTAAGAAATGGGTTTAAAAACGAGTTTTTAGGTCAAAACAACTTAAGCCCTGATTTTTCGACCACCATAATGGTTGGAATCTGGGCAAATCAGACGATGTGTTGTCTGAAATTTAGGGCTGACAACAAAAAACAATTAAAAGCCCAATCATGCAGGCCTACCAGGGTGTCATATTTCGAGTGACGAGTTAGGTCGAATGATCAGGGTTACCAACGTTAATCGAATTTTTTTATTGTGCAGAAAATAAAAATGATATTATTTTGATAAAGAAAAATAATGGTATAAAAAATCAACAGGTGTTGACATTATTTTCCCCTAATTAATCACTTGATTTTTTATTCAGCTAAAAGTAAAAATGGTATTGTTTTTGTCATGAAGCAATTCTGGGTACTCCCCAAAATTCACTCTTTTTTTAAAAAATAAAAATAAAATAATAAAATAAAGGCTGGCAATGTGGAGAAAGCAAGCCGGGAAATCAAACTGCAATTTTGGAGGAAATTCAAGACCTAATTGTACCCCATTATGCTCAAAAATGGAGAAAACAATGCAAATTCAAGGTCAAATTAAATAACTATTGGATGAATTTGCATAAAAATCAAGTTCAAGGACATAATTAAATTTTTAATAGGCCAATTTGATTTCATCATGGATGAAATTAAATTTTAATTATGTTTAAGAATTAATTTGGGTCTAATTGAAGGATTTAATTAAGTGCAAGGACTTAATTATACTTTAAAAGGGTCAAATTAATTTTATTAGGGGCTTAATTGGTAAAAACTTAAGTTTGGGAGCCCAATTTGGGCTTAATTAAGAAGATTGAAATTTTAAGAGACCAAATTTAATTTTTACCAAGTTAATTGCTTGAAATCAGGGGTAAAATTGCAAGAAAATTGAAGTTTTAGGGTCAATTAGGGGTCAAATTGAATAATTTTGCAGCCAAGGATGAATCTGCAAAATCCACCAAACTATAAGGGCTTAATTGACAAAACCCGGGGGTAAAATTAAAGAAATTAAAAGTTTAATGGTCAATTAGGGGTTAAATTGCATAAAATTGATATCAAGGACCACCATGCAAAAGGCACGTAAATTTGGGGTTCTAATTCAAGTTCGACAAGGGCTAAATTGCACTAAATCAAAAGTATAGGGTCAATTAGTGGTGCAATAAAATAAAATTTAAAGAGGGAGGACTGAAATGAACTTTGGCTAAAAACATAACTCTGGTACTATTCATCTTCTTCTTCAATTTTCTCTGAAATGATAACTTAGGGAGGCTACTTTGCATATGCATTTAACGCATCTAACGTCGATCAAAGTTGACAAATCTTGCACGCTAATGATCCTCTACAATTTCTCTACAACCCCATATAGACCGTTCAGGCTGAATGACAACCCGTCGGCCACGACATCGGCCTAAATAGGTTAACTCAGTCAGCCTTTTCCTGTAGATTTGACAACTCAAGATGCCTACTTTGAACCAACCGTTGGGATCCTTCTCAACTGAATCAAGGGCTGCAAATTTTCCCCGGTGTAGACAAGAGTGCCCTCTTCTACCGCCTATAAATACAGGTGGATTTCAGGGTCTAAAGAGGAAGAAAATCGGGTCCAAAGTAAGCCAAAAAATCAGCCTCTTCCCAGTTCCTGCCACCTTCTCTCTCTCTCTCTCTCTCTATGTGTGTGTGTGTGCGCGCGCGCGTGCGCATCGTCCCAACAGCCAACCGCGGCCACCAACACTCTCATCACCAGCTTGACCACTACCCTTTCCACCACACTCTCCCTCTCCACCAATTGCTTCTCCCTTTTCCTCCACAGTAGCAGCAGCCCATCAACGCCATCATTTTCGTTTTCTTCCTTCTCCAGCACTGGCAGCAACAACATCAGCACCGACCTCCATCGTCACCACCAGCTTGACCACCATCATCTCAATCAACCCAGCTCCTCACCAGCAGCAAAGCAGCCACTGTGATCTCCTCTATCTCTCCTCTGCAATTTTTTGTTTCTTCTCTCTCCTTCACCCCACAACCAGCGCCGACCACCCTCATTTCCACCAAAGCCTCCTAAGCCACCGGCCAAACATCCTCATCACGTCCACAACCCCACGCTAGACAACTTTCTCCTACCTGTTTCGCCTCCTTCTTCTTCGTCGAGGCTGCTACATGCAACAGCTGATTAATTAACTTTGGCCTCGGGCCAAGCCAGTTCAAGCCTTAACTCAAATGGATGGGCCCGGACAAAAAACACAAAAAAAAGATATGTTGAGCCAATATTGGCCCAACCTCTCTTTCCTTAGCTCAACCCAGTCAGCTGGGCCGACCCAGCCCATGTATATTTAATATATATTTATTTATAATAATATATATTATAATATTTAAAAAAAATCAAAAATCATTTCAAAAAAATTTCTAATTTTCTCAAATATTTTTCTACCAATTTTGCATAATATCGGGTTGTATATTTACACTGTAAAATACAAATCTTATATTAAAATACCCGGTTTTCTCCAAAATATTTCAAAAATAAATTCAAAACATTTAAAAAAAACCTCAAAAACTTTTAAATTAATTTCCCATTTCAAATATATATATATTCATGCATACTACCAAATCCTAAAATTTTCCAAGCATATTTTCATAAAAAAAACATTTGCATCTTTCTCATGTTTTGAAAATTCAAAAAAAAAAATGTATATCATAACCAGTTTATGATCATCCATTAGGGTTTGGCCAAAATATCAAAAACGTTTTTCAAATCTTTTTTTCTAAGATCCAGATGTAGACTTTAATATCTGTGGGTGTAAAATTACACGATAAAGTACATCCTCGGGTATTAAAGATGCAAGGTGTAAATAATATATTATGCTAAAATTCAGACTTTAGAACGATTAGGATTTAACTTAATAAGGTAAAGACTTTCTCATGAAGAGAGATCTACCTTGAACCTTAGAAAAAACCAACGAATAGAAACCCAACTTCGAAAAAAATAATCAAACAACAATGCAGTTTACCTCAGGTAGGGTGCACTGGGGGTGATGCGTCTTTCCCTTACACAATCAATCCCTTACCTAGATTCTCGCAGACCATAGGTTCCTAGTAACCATAATACTAGGTTGCTACTCCTGAACATTAATCATAATTTTATGATTAAATCCAAAAAAATTTCCAACACACCATACCTCACACAGGAGGCACGATAAAAGCCTCCCTAGTCGCCAAATGACGTCGCGGTGCGCACGCGCCCCCTGTGACATTTTTGATAAAAAAAATTGAAAAAAAAATCAATTATAATCCTCTTTCTTTTGATTGGTCTTTCTTTGTTTCAGATCTTTTTTTTTTAGTTTCATCTCTTTCCATTTGATTTTGTTTTGTTTATATCAAATATAGTAATCATTCTCTTGATTATTATTTTTTTTCCTTTTCTTGATTTGTTTTTCTTTCAACTTTGTCTCTCAACATTTTATTTCATTTCTTCTTTTTTTTTCTAGATATAGTCCTTATTTTTTTAATTGCTCTTTTTTAATCCTTTTCTTAATTTGTTTTTTTCTTTCAATTTTATCCCTTGACATTTTATTTCATTTGTTTTTAATCCAATCTTGGTTCTCATTATTTTAATTGTTCTTTTTTTATTATTTTTTATTAAGTCCCTCATTATTTTTTTTCATTAGTTTTTATATTAAATTTGGTCCTTATTATTTTGATTACTATTTATTTTTTTAAAAAAAATTTATGGTTAAAAAATTTGTTCAAGATTTGTTTTGGTATTCCGTATGGTCATCTTAGTCTTATGGC
>Ga0307515_10022041_pt1 | contig 11251 bp, 2 predicted proteins | sample 17_EM_MG_FD_194513 | JGI IMG/M metagenome (GOLD analysis project Ga0307515, IMG submission 194513) | Populus trichocarpa ectomycorrhiza microbial communities from riparian zone in the Pacific Northwest, United States - 17_EM | ecosystem: Host-associated > Plants > Roots > Unclassified | place... | reverse complement strand
ATTTTCAGGTATCATATGAATATTTATTATTAAAAAAATCCTTGAATATTTTTCATGGAGAAAGAGGTGTATTATTGGTGGTGAATCTTGTCACGGTAGTCAAAAAAAAAAAATTATATATATATATATTAAAAAAATGAAAATGGAGGTGAATCTTGTCACGGTAGTCAAAAAAAAAAAATTATATATATATATATATTAAAAAAATGAAAATGGAGGTGAATCTTGTCACGGTAGTCAAAGCATTTGATGTTCAATTATTGAGTTAGATCTAATCTATTAATAAAAAATGAGCCTGATTTAAATATTTAGAAGAGTTATTAAAATTTTTTATAGGAATATAATTTTTATTTTTAAAAGATAATGATTTTTTTAATTCTGTGAATTCACTTGATAAAAATTATAAAAATATATTTATACTGTAAAATATCTTTTTAATTATATTAATTAAAATAGCACGTCCATTTAGAAATAAATAAGCGAATTATAGAGGTAAACCTTGTCACATTGGCAGGCATATGTGCACGCACGAGGCGGCGAGACCCTATCCAGCTATCCTTGATATTTTTTATTATTGGAAGGTAATCAAATGGTGCAAGTGGAGCGGAGGGCCAACCTGGCGGACTGAGCTGGCGGAAGCCTCCTAGGCAATTATTGCGAAAACCTGCAGTAGGGGCAATTATTTTTGGTTAAGTTTGTTTTTTTATAAAAAAAGTTAATTAAATTAAATTAAAAAAAAACTGAAATTGTTTTAACTTGACCGGTTTTGGTTCGGTTTTTTAGGATAAAAACCGGTTCAAACCGGTTTTGCTAGGTTTTTCCCGGTTTGGCTCGGTTTTTCCCGGTTTGGCTTGGTTTTGGCTCAATTTTTTCTGTTTGGCTCGGTTTTTTTCCGGGTTTTTTTTGTTTGGGTTCGGCTCGGTTCAGTTTTTCGGTTTCAGACTTATAAAACCGAACCAAACTGGTCGGTTTTTTCAAAATTTTAATTGGTTTTTTTTTACGGTTCGGTTTTTTCAATTATTTTTTTCTAGTTTTATCGGTTTAATTAGTTTTTTGGTTTTTTTTCTCACCCCTACCCAAGAAACACAAAAAGCCGAAAAGCAAATAAACTTCTTCTCGATCTCTCTCGCTTACTTTGCTATATATATTTTGAAAAATAAACTTAATAAACAATGACTTCGGAAAATATATATTTTTTTTAATGTTTACATGTAATAAGTTAGCTGAGATTTTTTTTCAATCAACCAAAAAAAATATCTTTATATTAATATATATATTATTCGAGATTAAATCTTTTTTATTGAACTATTTCATAATCGATATAATAATATTAACATTACATACAGTGATTTATAATATTATTCTTCAACTAAATATACATGCACGTGTATGTATATATTCATGTATGCATGTATTTTTATGATTTTTTTTTGTTTTATCTTTTATATTAGTTAGACATGGATATCCATTATTTAACTATTATTTATTATTCAATAAAATAATAATTAATATATATTTAAAGTATGTATATATATTAAATGATAAAATTATAAATATTATAAATATGTGTGTGTTCAGCTATTTCAATATTGAGATATATATATATATATATATATATATCTAAATAGATATATGGGTTTTCGTTCTTGAATTTTACTTTAGTTTCAGAAAAAATCTTTTCACACGAATTCTATACTGAGAACAAAATCCTCTTAAAGCATGTTGAGTTCCTTACCAATAGTTTTATTTGCTTTCATAGGAGCAGCCTGAGATGCTGTAGGACAATGTGTTTGGTGATTGATGTCTTGTTGTAGAGGGGTAACAAGTTAGACATACAAAGGTACATTTGAATTTTTTATTTATTTATATGGGTATCCGAGCCAGTTTACGCGAACCTCGACTAATCTCACGGACCCTGAAGTTAACGACCATGTAAGCCTTCGGTGGCCCTGAGGTTTGTGGAACTCGAACTGATGATCTCTAGGGAGCAAACCTAGAGCCTAACTAGTTGAACTACACCCTTCAGGGTTGGTCGAGTTGAATTATTAGTCCCTTAAGAGTTAGCGCCTGTTTATTTTCATGTGTTTAAAAGTGTTTTTAAAAAAACTTGAAATTTTTTATTTAAATTATTTTAATAAACTGATATCAAAAATAATTTATTAAAAAACAATCATACCATACCATACTATCCATCATTAATATTCCGGTATATGGAAGTATAAGATTTGCTGTCCTCATCATAAGCTCGATCGGATATGCTCGAGAGCTTGTTGAATCTCTAAAGAAAGCAAAGAATATTTACTCGACCATCAACATGCTGAGCAATATCAATTATACTTACGGAGAATAATAAGAATAGAGGTCAAAGTGCATGCTTGATTGGCTGGAGAGCTACATGGACAGAATTATACATCATCTCATCTCCTGCCGCCCATGCAAGAATAATCTTAATTTCCGCAATGTAACCGAGAACTAATCAGGTTCTAAATTTATTTTAAAAAAATTATTAATTTAAATTTTACAAATCTTAAAGTTATTAGAAGTTTATATGATCATTAATTTTAAGACTCGTGAAATTATTTGAAAAATACGCAAGTTAGCCCGAACACTTACGTTAATAATATAAAAAAAAAACTTACGATGATGTTCAAGAATTTAATACGGTTGTTTTTTAAAGTATTTTTAATATTTTTTTTATAATTTTAATAAAAAAAAGTTGAAATTTATTCCCAAACAGTACCCAGATTCCTCCAAGATCCCATCAATCATCCCCAGTAAACTCAAATTTTCGATTTTTTTAATAATATTAACGTTCATGTTTAGTATCACTGTATCTTCAAAGCAATCACCTTAACCTTTATCTCTTGATGCCTAAATTGATTCTAAAGTGAATTACTTTCTATATTATCATCTAAAAAAAATAATTTATTGAGGTTTTTTTATACATAAATACACTTGAAGCCGACATGTTTAAGATTTGATAAATTAATTTTATTTTCAAAACCAACCTATAAGATATTTTGTTTTTACGTTATAATATATTTTTAAAAGTTATTTTAAATTATTTTTAAAAATATTAAATTAATATTTTTATATTTTTGGATGTTTTTTACGTGCTATATTACAAATTAAAAAAAATAAACATAAAAAATTATTATTTTTAATTCAGAAACACCCAAGATAGACGGCAAAAATCAGAGGTGAAAAAAAAAAAAAAGAGGCAAAGAAAAGAAAAGGCCCAGATTCTCTGATATTCTCTCACTAGTGACAGGCTCTACTGTCTCCTTCACCTCGTGGCCTCTGTTGCTTCATAAACCTCACTATCACTTTATAAAATCTTTTTTCTTTGTTTTTCAGTTTTGTTATTAAAATCAAGGAAGGAGTAAACCAACTTCTTCACTCTCTTCTCCCATGGCCTCCCTCATCGAATCTTGCTGGCTGGTATTTCCTTTCTTTCCTCCCTCTTTCTTAAATTTTCGCACCAACCAACGCCTTTTTTCCTCTACATTTTGTTCTTCTTACTGGGAGACTTGATTTCTATGGATCTGTATGTGTTTTGCTTACTTGTAATGTAAACACTGTGGTAATTTTTTAAGCTTCACTACATAAGCTAAGTGAATGAGGGGGTAGCTGCGTTTTTTTCAGATCGTTTGGGGCCTGGCCTGAGTGGAGGAAACATGGGTTTTTGGAAAATAGAATAAACTAACATTTGTGATGGATAATATTTGATTTCACATTGCTTGTTGGCCATTTTGAGATTGAGATCTCTGTAATTCATTTTTTTCTTATCACTTTAATGTTTTGCTTGGTAAATGTTATCTAGGTTTAGTTTTTAAATTCCATGTGGAGTTTTTGTTTTTTTTTGTTTTTTGTGATGGAAGAAACATTTGGCTGATTTTGTTATTTATATATAAGCATGTGACTGCAAGTTTTATTTAATGGGAGAATTAGAATTTAGCTTGAAAATGAGATAATGGAAGTGTTTTTTTTTTTTTTGGGTTCCGCTAAGCTTATAGGACTAATGGTTTTCTTTTCGATGCAGTATTTGATCACGCATTTCAGCGATTTTCAGTTGGCATGTCTTGGAAGTTTCTTTCTTCATGAAAGCATCTTCTTCTTGTCTGGTATTCCTTTCATATATCTTGAAAGGGCTGGATGGCTGAAAAAGTACAAAATCCAGGTTGCTCCTTTTCTGCTTTGCTCTCATTGCAATTGTTGACTTGAATTTGTTGAAAAGGGTCTGCATGGTTGATCTTAATCTGCATTGCTATTGTAATGCCTTTAGTTTCTCTTTTTGTCGAGGTCAATTAATGATGCTGTGAAACCTTTTTCGGAACATTTGCATCCCCAAAAGTGGTGTCCTTTAGTCTTGTTGCTAATTGGTGGTTGCATGCAGATGAAAAACAACACTCCTGCATCTCAAGAGAAATGTATTATTCGCCTACTTTTATATCATTTTGGTGTTAACCTACCAGTTATGCTGGCCTCCTATCCTGTCTTCAGACACATGGGCATGCAAAGTAGTCTTCCATTCCCGTCCTGGTATTTTCAGGTTCTTTATATCCTAAAGCTTTCCCTAGCCAGACACTATTGTGTCTGATTCTATAGTTGTGAAGCGATATCTAGCTATCCTTTTATTTATTTTTTGGATAACATATATGTTATTAATTCCTTCTCATGCTATTTTCATGATTTCTTGAGCATAGTTGAAAGATTATGTTTTTTTTATCCTGCAGGAATGTAATTCTAACGCAGATAACATTCTACTTCATCCTGGAAGATTTTATATTCTACTGGGGACATCGGATTTTACACACAAAATGGCTGTACAAGCATGTGCACAGTGTTCATCATGAGTATGTAGAGAGCCCTAAGTGTTTCTCTCTAGCATAATTTTTTTGACCATCGATATCGACTAGGTGCTTTTATGTTGTACTTAATAGTTTTTAATGTGCTTGTTAAATGTGCAGATATGCTACACCATTTGGATTAACTTCTGAATATGCTCACCCTGCTGAAATACTGTTCCTTGGCTTTGCTACCATTATTGGTCCTGCCATCACTGGGCCCCATCTGCTTACTTTGTGGTTATGGATGGTACTAAGGGTCCTGGAGACGGTTGAAGCACATTGTGGTTATCATTTCCCATGGAGCCTCTCCAACTTCTTACCTTTGTATGGAGGGTGAGTGTTTCTTAACCTCTATGTTTTATGTTCATTTATACTGCAGTTTCTGACGTTTGTTTCAAAAAATTTCCAGTGCTGATTTTCATGACTACCATCACCGGTTGCTGTATACTAAATCTGGAAACTACTCATCTACTTTCACCTACATGGACTGGTGAGTTTTAGCCCCCTCAGAGCATTATCATTATTTCTGTTATGTGCTTCAACTGTTATCTATGATTACATTTATTTGAGTCGTATGTGGCTGACTCATTAAAGTTTGTGTAAAAGGCTAGAAGGCCTGCTCTGCTCCTTGTCTGGGTATTCACTCTGCAAACAATCACCTGGGTTGGATTTTGATTTGCACTCTGACTCTGCGTAGCTGGGTTTCTCGCTTGGTTTTTAGGTTATTATACCCGTCCCAGCTATCCCAGGTTGTACTAACCATTACAGAGAGTTACCCTACTAAAAGGTCTTCTCCATGACAGACTTGCCTTAATTCACATGGATCCTTGTTAATTGAAATTATCTCAGTCCTTCCCATTGTAAACTCAAAAAATTCATTTGAAATCCATTGAGGTGGTCTTTGCTAAGATATCAGCAAATCAGTCATCCATGCGTCCTTCAAAACCTCTTCTTTGATTCAAAAGGTTTTTCCTCAGCTTTTGCATCACCAAGTGCGGCATCTGAGTACTTTTAGCAATTATGGCCAAACTCTTGTCCTTTGTCTTGATGTAGATGTTAGTGCAGTATAATGCTATAAGACTTGCAGCAGCGGGGACTCCTCCTTGCAGATCATGTGTCAAAAGAAGTCCCAGTTTATATGGTTTTTTGACCATATTGACGTTGACTCATTTACTTTAGATGACTTGTGTGCTTTATAAATTGGGGGGGGGGTCTGTTGCCAGATGTACCAGTGCTCGTCTCCAGTCCATTATCAATTGCAAGTGTGGACTATAAGGTATCCAATATTATTCCTATCACCCGATGTTTTAATGATTTGCTGTTGTCAGTTGTACCAATGTTTGACTGCAGTCCATTTGCTAGTGTGGACAATAAGTTATAGGATAATATTCTTATCACCCGATGTTTTAATGATCCTGTAGACCCCTTTTAGTAGAGAATGTTCTGCATAAAATTTGCCACTTTCATTTGCTGTGTTATTTCGATGGAAACTATTTCCTTTATTGTTCTTGGTAATGCTTGTTGCACGTGCATCAATAGTTTTTACCACCAGTTACAATGAAAAGAGAATTTGCAGAACATGATATGCATACACTACATAGTGTGCAACAGTGACTTGCTTTCTGAGGACGATTATGATTGTTTGTGATGTAAGTGAGAAGCATAACTGGTATGCTCTTTTGCTGCCAGGGTTCATTTGCTCTTTCATAATTGCCAAACGTCCAATTTCATACTCTCTATTGCGTGGGAAATAGTGGCATAGTCTCTGCTGACCATGATGTGATGATGGGTTTTTTCGCTCTTTCATACTGTCAGGGTATTCGGTACCGATAAAGGTTACAGAAAGTTGCAAGCATTGAAGAATGCTGGAGTGGAAAATGGCGGCAAGCAAATGTAATGAGAGAAGATTCTTTTATATTAGCTTGACATCAGATAATTTGTTCCTGATATGAGGGAATCTTTGAGAAGTCCTGTGTCCCGGCCTTTTCTCTTTGTGCAACCACCACCTGTGTTTAGTCGATGCTCATGTTACAGCATGTCAATATACTGTGAATCAATGGAAAGCTTTTTCCAGACATTTTGTGCTCATATGTTCCCTGCATGAATGGAGTTGCTGTCTTATTTAAACCTTTTTGTTTCAAATTATTCAGAAGCATCCTTTCCTCTATTTGTGCTGGATCCCAATTCCTTATAGGCTATTTTCTAAATGCTCTTTTCCCTTGATTCACCTTAATCTAACTCCTCAAATTCTACAAGTCCTTTTGCCTCAACCTAAAGATTTTTTTATTCAACTTTCATATCCTTCTTGGTCCCCTTTCAAGATTTTTTTTAAGAACAATTTTGCTCCCCTTTCTTCATAGAAACAGTGTCACCCCAATCATTGTAAGGCTTGTACCCGATATTTGACCCGTGCTTGTATATTTTTGTCTCGATAAAAAAAAATATAAATGGATTTTTTTGACATGTTTTTTTAGTTAAAAAAATTCTAAAAAAAAATTAAAAAGTTTTTGCATATATATAACTAAATAAATTAATAGCTATAGGTGTTAACAAATAAAAAAATCATCAACAATAACAAAAAAATAAAACTAGAAAAATCGAGAGATGAACATAAATCAAGATATTTAATCTTGCAAGATGAGATATTTACCCAACTGTAATTGCTAAATGTTTTTATTAAAATAATTTTTTATTCAATAAAACAATAATAGAAATAAAAACACTCATTAAATTGCTTGACTAAAATAAAGGGAAAAAAAATATTACATAAGGCTACACATATTAGAAATATTATTTGAAAATATATTTTTTTATTTTTAAAAATAAAGTTCATCTATATAAAAAATTAAAAAAAAATCACAACTGAATCACGAAAACCTCATCAAAAATTAAATGCATAACTAAAAAATAATTGTCATTTCAAGTAGGCTCTCTAAACAAAAATAAAAGAGAAAATGAATATTAATCTAAATATAAATAATTTTTTAAAAAAAAACATATAGAAACAAGCATTAACTTGTAAAAAAAAATAGAAACAAAAGAAAAGAATAGAAAAGAAAAGGCCACGTGTTGCTGGCCTGGCAATCCACGTCAGCCTGCCTGGCAATGTTGTTAGGTCCCACGCGCAGGACTGTCTAAATGGTCTCTTATTGTTTTTAGTTACATCATGTTATCCACTTCAATTTATTTTTTTAAAAAATAACTCAAATGACATGTCGCGCGCAAGCCAAATATTTTTTCCTCTTATTAGAAATTTGTACATCCATGCTTTTTTGATGCATTTTTGTACATAAAAAAATTTAAAATATAAATTGAAAAACTTATGCATACATGTAATCAAACAAATCGAGAACTATGTATAGTAATAAACGGTAAAAAAATATTAAAAAATAACTAAAATTTAAATGGAAAAATCTAATGTGTTAATAAAAGGAACATTTACCTGATTATATTTATTGAATTTGTTTATCAAAATTAATTTTTTATTTAATCAAATGATATTAAAAGTAGATGCAGATATTAAATTGATAAAATAAAATAAAAGTGAAAAAACAAATATTATGCAAGGCCACACATATCAGAAATATTATCTGAAAATAATTTTTTACTTTTAAAAATAAATTTCTTATATACAAAAAGATTAAAAAAATTATTAATGAATCAAAATAATTTTTTCAAAAATTTAAATACGCACAACACCATAAAAAGTCAATCTCTATACAAAAAAGGTTAAACAAAAAAATCATTGATGAGGGATTTAAATTGAAATATAAATTTTAATATTATTTTTTGAAAAAATATATCAAAAAAAGGTACCAGTAAAAAAATAATTGCCCAATTGTTTTGGCTTTACTCATTAAACTCGTGACCAAGACCATGATCATGACCTTAACTGGGTTTAATATTTTCCTTTTAAATTTATATTTAATCAATTTTTATTAAAAAAAAAAAACCTAAAAGGACTCAGACTCACGGGCCCATGACCCAGTGCATCTGGGCCACAGAAATGAATAGCCTGGCAGCGTTGGCGGGTCTTCAAGCCTAGGCCAGCAAACCTAGGCTTAATTTATTTATTTTTTTATAGGAGCAGTTAAAATTCCATCCACCCCTATTTTTTTGAGAAAAAAAAATCAGGCAACAAGTCGCCGTCTTGGCGAAAGACGTGTTATCTGCAAGCCTAGATTTCGACCACTATCGTGATGGTCAGAAAATTTAGGCAGCTTGTCTTTTGCCTCCAAAGCTCAATTTTCAAGCTATTTCAACTAGGAAACACCCTCGTAACACTCACAAACTATTACATCAACTCCAAATATTCCAAAAATATCCAAAAACCCGAAACCAAATCGATTTAGTTTTGGCTTTCTCGGCGCGAATCTATTTTTTCATACAATATTGGGACTCTAAACAATCACCTTGAAGTTCCTTGTATCTCATGGAACTCGTAGACACCTAAAAAACCCATTTTGATGGCCGAAAATGAAGTTAACAATGATTTTTTCTCTCCTTACCGGAATCTAACAACCCTCTCTTTCTCTTCTCTATCTAACCATGAATTGAAAAATAACATTTGTGTATAAAAATTGATTTTTTTGAAAAATTAAGAGGAACTAAATGAACTAAATTGATATTGCATTATTTTTCTTACAATACATCAATTCTTCTTGTTATTTTTCTTTATGTGGGCAAATCTAAATTTGCCCACGAGTTTTAGGATGAGTTTAGTTTCTTCCTCATCAATGTCACTCCTTGCTTTAATTTTCAGAAATATATCATTGTAGCCTTTCCGTCATCTTTCGTCCATTAGAAAATCTAATAGAACATTTTTTTTTTATTTCTAAACTTTTAAATTTCATTAAATAGAATCCTTTTGAAATATTTGATCAAATTAAATTTCTTGCTTCCAATTAATAGATACAAATGATATTATCATGCCTCACGCACCTTTTATATTAAATATACAATAAAAAAAACTAAGTTTTGTCATTTTTTTGGTCGCGGTTTAGATTAAAAACAAAGAAGAAAATAATAAATTATAAATCACTATTAACAAAAATAACAAGATAATAGGATATTTACCAAAATCCACTTGTAAAAAAATCTATCAAAAAAAATATCAAAATATTTTTCTATTTATAAAACCCTAAAACAAGTTTTTCATAAAAAAAAACCCAAAATCTAGTTGTCACTATACCCTTAATCCATTTGATTTTTTTTCTATATTAAAATTTTTTACTATGAAGTTTTAGATCCAACAAGATTTCATCATTTGAATAGAAAACATTTTACAATATGCTGTCCTTGTGAATCACATTTTGGGTTAGTTTGTTTCGTGTGAAATATTTTATAAAAAAATATTTTCTAAATTTTTTTATGTTTGTTTATAAAAAATATTATATAGAAAAATTGGTTAATATAAAATATTTTATGATCACTTTTCAAACTTAGTTCATTTAATATAAAATATTTTTAACTTATAAAATTCCATAAAATATTTTTTAAATAATAATTCACTTACAATATTATAAAATCATTTCAACTGCTATTTTTACCTTGTCATGGCCACCCCTCCTCTACCATCATCACAATCATCTACTCCAAATTAATTTTTAAATTAACCTTCTTGACAATTAATATATGTAAATCCAGGTTCTTAAAATCATAATAATAATTACACTACAAATTTAGAATTAAAAATTTATTGCATAGATATTTTAGATATAAAACCAGTTGTACAAAAACTCATTTTAAAATTATATTTATTTTTATATTTTTATCTTACATGTATCCATATTGTTTCCATCTTTTCTACCCATATCCATAACTAAACTTTAAAAGCTATATAAGAAATAGAAACAAAATAACGGGGGATTCGAACTTCAAACTGGAACAAATCTCTTACTGTACTCGCTCACTACGGGGAACAATAACAAGACGTCGAATTTCAGTAGCAAAACTTCAAATTGAACAAATCTCTCTTTTGCCAAACCCATCGGAGGCAACCAGAGAACAAAGAGCGACACCGCTCTTCCCCCAACTTAAACGTCTATTTTGAGCAATTCTAGGCAGGGCTGCCTCCATCGACAGCTGCTCAGGCAACAACAAGAAAGTATAAATCTGACAATGGCAGGAGATTTATGAAGTGCCGTCCGTCCCCCTTGATAACTTAACCAAGAATCTCAAAATGCTCAATTTGAGCAAGTTCTCGATCATGTTGCAATCACACTCTCAAAATGCTCCGGACAAGAGGAAATTTTCGGACAAACATATAAAAGACGTAGGACTAGACATTAATTATATGGGCTGCAGGCTAGCATCCCAATTTTGGCAAAGATGATTTCATTTAAAATAAATAAATAAATAAAAAACCCAACAAATACAGCTGGTCTCCTGATTTTCTTTGA
>Ga0307515_10022039_pt1 | contig 11251 bp, 7 predicted proteins | sample 17_EM_MG_FD_194513 | JGI IMG/M metagenome (GOLD analysis project Ga0307515, IMG submission 194513) | Populus trichocarpa ectomycorrhiza microbial communities from riparian zone in the Pacific Northwest, United States - 17_EM | ecosystem: Host-associated > Plants > Roots > Unclassified | place... | reverse complement strand
AATTTTTTTCAACTTTTATAAAGCACCTTTGAGGTTTCTCTCTGGAATATCTTCTCACATGCTTAACACCACACTCTCAGATCTTATTCTTTTTAATATTTCACTTTCAAAATCTTCTCCTTGTATTGGATATTAAGAAAAACTCCGAGAGTAGAACAAGGGTATTTCGGTAAGAGAGAACAAAATGCCCATCATTGACACATCAGTTTCCTTTTATTTGCGATCCCATGTGAGCATCCCTCGAAGAGTGTGTCCTGTCAAGCCATAAATTAGCGAGTAATATAGCCGACTTCCTTTCCGCCTCGTCCATCGATGATATGTTTTTATTAGCTTGAATTTATGGGTAATATTTGTTTTTTTAAATATATTTTTATTTAAAAAATTATTTTTGATATAATATATTAAAACAATTTAAAAATAAAAAATAATTTAAAAATAATGAAACACAAGTTGTATCGCAACTTCAAATAATGAGTTCTTTTTTTCATATTTTTTTTATGCTTCATTCAAACCTCAATCTCCATCATATTTCCAAAGACAATTTAAAAGTGTATTTGATATTCTTATAAAGTAAGCTTTTCAAAAGTAATTTTAAAACACAATTTCAAACCGCCTCATTTGTTTACGAATGTACACCTATTTCAGTGACCTGGAGGCTTAGCTAAATATGTAATTATCCACAACTGTGTGGTTTAGTTCATTGGTTTGTCGAATAAAAAAAAAAAACTTTTATAATCATGCTTCATGATTTGTGAATGTGATTTTCAGAGAAAGAGAGCCTTTTGGTTTGGTTTTAGCAGGTGGGGTGTTTTTTCTTTTTGGGCTTTGTTAATGGCAGATAGAGTTGGTATACTGGTTAAAGCATTTGCTGAAGAGAAGCAGGGAGTTTGATGTGCTGTTGGCCTTGGCTTTTGTTCAGTGCAGATTGGGACTGCTCAGTAGCTCTTGATAAGCTTTTGCTTATCTTGGGTTTCTTTTGTTGGCTTAGTACCACAGGTGATTCTCGAGTTATTTATGGTAACTTCTCTGTTGGTTCTTGGCTCTTTAGTAGTTATTGATTGGATGTTTTAAGCAGTTTTCATGTGTTTTCGAGACAGAAGATGAAATCTTTGAGTAGCGTAGGACTTGGTTTGAGTATAGTTTTTGGTTGCCTTTTATTGGCCCTTGTTGCTGAGCTTTACTACTTGTTATGGTGGAAGAAAAGGTTTGCTAACAAAGAGATTGGAGATGATTACAGCAGCCCAGCGAGAGAGCTCTTCTTTATGTTCTGTTTAAGAAAGCCATCTTCTTTAAGGCACAATCAAGAACTATGTTCATCAGTGAGAATAACAGATGCACTTGTCCAACACGAGCAAGAATCCCAGCTCAATATTAATACAAGCAAAGATATATTGCTCCGGCCCTGGAGTGATGATAATGTGGAGACAGAGCTCATGAGGCTGCATAGTCTCTCAGGTCCACCAAGATTTCTCTTTACAATTGTTGAAGAAACAAAGGAGGACTTAGAGTCTGAAGATGGCAGGTCTAGAGGTGATCCTAAGAGTGCGAAAGGATCAAGAAGTAGAAGCTTAAGTGATTTGCTTCGTACTGTGGAGACTCCATATCTAACCCCTCTTTCTTCTCCACCATTTTTCACACCTCCTCTTACTCCTAGCTATAATCAGATTGGATTCAATCATCTCTTTGAATCGTCAAAAGATGCAGAGTTCAATAAGATAAGATCATCACCACCTCCAAAATTCAAGTTCTTACAGGATGCGGATGAGAAACTACATAGAAGGAAATTGATGCAAGAAGCAGGGGAGAAGGTCCAAAGGCATGATGTTTTTGCTCAGGATCATACCAAAATACCTGCTAGTTCAAATTCACACAAAGATGAGGATGATGGGCCTTTTATCACCATCATTATTGACAGGAACAAAGAAAGAGAGCTTAATGAACAAAATCATCAACTACCAGACTACCAGTCAAGCACTTCCCAGGTACTTCCTCTTGCTACTTCACCTTCAACATCAAAATCAGCAGCCAAGAAAAGTTCCTTCTTTCATTAGATCTCCGTGATCAAGTAAAACGAGATAGTTTTTTTTTTTCCCCATGTATTTCTATTAACCAACTTTAGTCTTCTTTTTAGGAGTTCTTTTTCTTTAATATTTTTATGGGATCGTGTTAGAAGGTTAACCTTGCCAAACCCTTTTGCAATGTCTGAAAAATCTTCGGGTGGGTGGGGGAGTTGGACACACTCTCTGCAGTATAATGTTAAAAGTTGGACAAGTGCAAGTGGGGGTCTTGAGGGAGTGATCTGTTGTCTTCACTCTTCATGAATCTCTGAGCTGTCTGATATCTGTAATCATTCTGGTGAGTGGTGGTACTACTGATGTTTTTGTCCAAAAGGCACTGTAAGAATTCTTTCAAGACCATTCACTTCTTTATTTATTTTTCTTCCATGTTTTGTTTCCTTTCTCTCCGTGCTCATGGCAAATACATAAACTGACATTAGTGCATGTCCTGATCTTGGATTCCTTTGTTGCGAGGCAATTTGTATGTACCCCACCAGCCTTTCTTACAAATTAATCTAGACCGTCGGATTAACATCTGAGAATCAAAACAAATGAGAGTTTTGGTTGGCCAGGGAGTCTAATATAGATGCCTAGATAAGGGTGACCAGCCAAAAAAACGACAAAATTAGAGAAAAGAGGTGCTTGTGATTGGTGAGACGCTTCCTGGGCTTTTTCGTAACAACATAGAGGCCATTTACCCGTGAATATGTCTCATGGGATTAGGCCGAAAGGTCGCCACCTTGGTTTGGAGAATCAATTCGGGCATTGCCTTTATCCATTAAATGCTACAAGAGACACGTGGCTCAATCATGAGGTTTCGGAGGCATCTACTTTCCATGCATATAGATTTAATCGGGCCACGCTGCTATTGCAGTCCGAGTGGAACTAGGAGTCGTGACTCCTTGGTAAGGCGAGGAGATGCGCTCAAATACAAGCTCATTGGCAAACGTACTAATAGACTGCACCCAGGCGAATGAACCAAGCATTGTTTAGCATGAATGGTGCGAGCTTAACCCGTGTAATCAGTGAGTAGTGAGCTAGCTACTACCCCAACCTAGCCCCACACCCCACAGGATAAGAGCCCCTTTGGGAAACTAAATAAGATCAGCATCACAGCACTAACTAGTTTTCATTCTGATCTAATCTAAACAAATATATGATGATCAGAATAACATATGAAATCTAACCAGCATTCCACATCCTCAAAAGCTAAAAATCAGTTAAACCGCTGCATCAACGACTCGACTGTTATTGGCATCGACAGACAGTGTGCTGCCAGTTGAATCCACTAATTTCAGTTTTTTCTTGGTGAAAATTTTCTTTTCAAGTACGGCGAAACTCTGATATCGTCATTCCATGAAGCTATCCCGGGAGAAACCAACATCACCTAAGATTTCAGTAAAGTAGCACCTTGCTGAGACAATGTGCACTCGGAGTGTCCATCATTCAACAGAATTCTTCTCAACATGTAATTCTTTATTGATGAATGATTTTTTTCGTTCACTAAACTCGACTTCACAAGCATCTGTTTGGCGCCAAGACCAACCAGAGGAAAGTAGTAATAAAAAAACAGTCCTTGCCATTTTAAGTTACGAGCAGTGTCACATGCAACCGGCCTCTAAGAAAGACAAACATGGTGACGGGACAAATTTCTGACACGCCAAGGGACTGCTCTTAGTCTAGTAAGTCACAACAATTCTAGTCTATGATTAAGCTTACACATTTGATAAAAAAAAGTAAAAAATACATGAATCCGATGAGATGCCTCAAATGGATAGACTAGAATAAATGAGAACATCTATCGTCAATCTGATATGGATGAACAAATTCCGAAAACATTGCGAACAATAACAAAAACATGATAATGACGTCAAATTCCTAGCGCAGCAAAACCAGTTATTCCAAGCTCAACAGAGAGTGCATTAAGGCCAGGCTCTTCCAAAAGACTGAGTGCAGTGTATCCATAGTAGGAATGGTATAGATCTGGCAGCTCATTTGGGAATTTACTGAAACCACCATACTGGTCCAGGAACAATTTAAGCAAAAGAACATTAGAATCCAAAAATAATATCATCACCTAGTAGATATGTATCAAGGGAGAACTAAGAAATTATTCCCATGGCACTTGACAATTCACATATATGACCATGATTGGTCGCTGGTTTGACATCTTATGCATCACACTGTGCCTTTTACCTCTACATTTTCTTTGATTTTTTGACAGAACTACAAATTTAGGTTTCCCCTGGGAGTTTTCAGTAACAAATATATCCTCCATTCTGGCCAGCTTTCATCACCAGTCAAGCAGTTTCCATTTTTCAGTGTATCAGGGAAGACCTAAAATTAAACACATGCGGAGGATACATAATAACAGCCCATACGAGAAAACTAAATTAACAATATCATACATGAAATACATGCAATTTGACCAATTGGAAGGACAAGCACCAGTACCTCAGATTGACAAGTGAGCAAAAATCCCCGCAAAGCTGTTCCATCAATCAACTTGGATCCACCTAAGATCCTCAGAACTGCCCCAACCCTGTGCAAAGCATGTTTCCCATGTCAAAACACGGAAGAAAAGCCTGTTGTGACGTAGAACTTCAGGAAGGTGTTCTTACACTTACCAAAATGCATAACATGTGTCGCTAGGCTTGTTAGCTCTCCCTTGGAATCCACCGTCAGCTGCTTGTCTCTGAAGAAGAGGAAAGAGTGTCAAAATTACAGCCATGGATGATGGAAGACCTTAAAGTATCAAAAGTTAAACAGAAAATTGAAATATCTGAGGGAGCAAATGGAAGTTATGATTTCACAAGCATTTGGTCATTTACAAGTTCTCCAGTCCTTAATAACCACAGTGTCAGTCTATTGTTTACATGTTTAAATTCTAAAAGCTACAAGTTCAAGGTCTAGTTTTGATGCTTTGAAATGATTCCAGAGATCAGATGAAGAAAGTAAACCTGTAAGCACCATTCCAACAACAATGGAATGTCAATGATGGAAGAAGCTGCACTTTTTGACCGGACATCATCTTCAATAAATCCCATCAAACAAAGAGAAGCAACTGCACAGTAAGTTCCTCCACCTGCCCACTAAGATGAAAATTATTGGTAGATAGCATTGAAAGAAGCAAGCTCACAAGGTCGTATAAACAGAAGCTCGTTTATAAAGATTTCTCAATAAAAATTTATAGATGATTACAATAACACAATAAGATCACCGCCAAATGCAATAAAATTTAAAAGCAGATGTTGGACCAAAAAAAATAGAGGTGCAAAGCAAAGAGAAGAAAAACACTATCAGTTAAAACTAGAATTTGTGTATATGTTGCAGAAACTAACAGTATCAATGAAATGCAAATCAATTATCCCTTTAGATTTACATTTTTTAAGAGGATCTACCAACCATATAAGAATGTTCTGCAACTCACCATGAGATTCTGAACCAGGAATCATCCCAAAGCCACCGTCATATGACTGAAAAGAGCAGCAATACTTGTAAGTAAACATGAAATACATATATCACAGGGATTATCAAAAGAGTGCAAAATGAATTGCAGAGGGATGGATAACGGAAAAGAAGTTCACTAAGAACAAATATACCTGGCATTTGAAGATGTACTCCTTGGTTTTTTCCCTATCCATGCCACTCCAATCCTCCAACATAAAACAGATGGCCGCTGATACATCAATTAGCTATAGGAATATTATATCACTTTAAGCAGCCTCATGAACAGCCCAAAGTTTTTTTTCCCTTACCAGCACAATATATGAATCGAAGATCTGTCTCTGCTCCAATATGGATAGGCAGAAAGCTGCAAAATAACAAAAGTTTGAAAAAAAATAGAAGGGTTATAAGACATCATTTCAGCTCAATGCCAAATTACATTACTTTTTTTTTCTGGGTGATCTCCAGAAAGTAAAGTTACATATGTAAAGAAGGGGGTGAAAAATTAAACAGAAGAGTGGAACTAAGCCGAAAGGTTAATCAAGTTCTTGACTGAGGTGGATCAAAAACATAATTCTCGAACAGAGATTCACATAATATAGGCACTATCCACCAGGATCAGAGAGAGCAAACTTAAAAAGCAATAGTATTGCAGAAAATATAGCAAGTGCAGAATATTCAAGTAAAAAACCCTATCACATACCTCCCATCAGGTTGCTGGAGGTTTCTTATTGACATGGATATTAATTTGGAGTCGATATTTGACAAATTGTAGCCAACAGTCTTCAGTATGGACAGGGCACAATACGTGCTTGCCAAATGGCTGTGATTCTGAATTAAAATCTACAGGCAAATCAAACATCATAAGTTATATCCAGGACAAAAGTATATGGACACTAATGCCATAAGTTTTCTTGCAGAAACATAATAAACAGTTCAGTGCAAGGATTAGTGAAAAAAAGAAGAAGCCTATAGGACAGTTTAACTCTGTATATCCACACCCCATCATTGTCCGAAGAAAATTGAGAAGATCTAGAGCCACAAAACCCATAGAACTGTCCTGCAACAATCCAACAGCTCATTATAATCGTTAACTAGCCATTTTAAAAATTAAGCATTATGGTTATTCGTGATCATAGTAATCGAATTCAACAAGATTTATTAGCAATCAAGTTCGTACCACTGTTCAATTCAGCTTTATCTCCGGGATTAGATTGCAAAGATAAAACCCAAGCAGCAACCGCATCTTTGTCAACCTATAACATAAAAATACACAACCGATTTCTTAAATCACTGTAAAACATCAAACAATCCATTAATTTTATCGAAATTTTAAATCAAAATGACAGAGAGTAAAAAAAATCAAACTTGCAACGAAATCCAACCCGAAAGCAACCCAAATTATCTTCCAAATTGTAAATGTATTATATGTTTTAAGAGCAATTAGGCTAAATAATAAGAGCTTACGCGATCAAGGGAACCGAGGATGTCGAGACCGGAGATAACGAAGTAAGCGAGAGTGAGATGGTTGATCTCCTGTGATTGGTAATGGCAAGGTAACATATGGTACATCATCTCCAAGAAGGCCACGTGGCGTTCCTTGTCGAATGTTAGCGAGGATGATGGCGGCGATTCTTCATCTGAGGACGATGATGGGTCCCAATCTGGTGTTGGTGGTGGTGCTGCTGTGTATGTAGTCATGGAGTTGATGGTCTTTCACGGAGATTGAGGAAGTCTGTGAATCTGGTTATGGTTTTTCAGTTTATTAATCCTGAGAAACACCTTCTATTAGCACCAAAGTACCAGCTATCTTTTAGATTAGGGTGTTTGGCTAGTTGTGGTTACTGTTTTTTACTTTTTTTAAAAAAAAAACGTTTATTTTTTAACATTATATTAAAATAATTAAAAAAAATAAAAAAAATTAATATAAAATATAAAATATTCCTCTTAAACAGTGCTTTCATAGAGTGCTGCTGCTGCAGTCTCGACTCATATTTCTTTTGTTTTTTTTTTCCTTCCAACGATTTGCTTGGGCTTATATGGGCTTTATATTAAGTCCAACGGAGCCGAGACTATGATACAGGGTGCATTGGAAGTTTTTTCAGTAAAAAAGTCTTTTCCGTAGTTTTTATAGTTTTTTTTTTTAAAAAAAGAACTATAACAATTACAAATAAGCCTTTAATCTATCACTAACAAATTTTTTTGTTATGATAATAGTTACTTTTTAATATATTTTTTACTTAAAAATACATTAAAATAATACTTTTTAAAAAATTTACTATTTAATTAATAAAATTATATCTGCAATTTATATTACCTTTTGAGAACTTTCAAATCTATATTCAAAATACTCCAGTAACTGGACCTAGCATGCAATAGGAGCTACTAGCTAGAAATGGCCGGCTCTCTAAGATCTTAAGAGGGCTGCAAGATCTTAGTGTCCCAGTCTGATTGGCGAGCGGGGCACTGATAACAAATCAGAGTCTATTTTGTGTAGTGTTTTGATTTTGCAGACTATCATGTTGAGTGTGGAAAGAGAAAGATGAAAAACAAAAGGCATATACTGTGATGACCATGTACCTTTTCTCTTGTTACAGTCATAGTTGGCCGCAGAAAGCATTAAAGAAGTCATGCTATCTGAACGAGACTCTTTGGTAGTTTTTTTTAAAATAATTTTTTATTAATAATATTTTTTTTATTTTTTAAAAATTATTTTTGATATCAGCACATCAAAACGATCCAAAATATACAAAACATATTAAATTTTAACAAAAAAAAATTGAATTTTTTGGAAACGCGGTTTGCACCGCGTTCCCAAACGGTGTCAAAAGCAGATTATCTTGTTTGTTTTTATATTTAAAAAATTTTATATTTTTTTAATATTTTAAAATCATTTTAATATATTTTTAAATAAAATATAATTTAAAAAATAACTGAAACTACACTTTCTCGAAACCTAATACAGGTTCTGTTGTATTAAGTTCCTCTAATATAATTACCACATAATGTTCTGCATTATGCAACTTTTTGTAGTTAATTGGATGACATCAGCAGAGCTCAACCTTTTCTTTTCTGATATAGAAAAAATCATCAAAGCTGGAAAGACCATTGTATGGTGTCACAATGGAGAATCTGCTGTTGCCACTTGTTATATACCAAAGTATAATCTGTCATCTTTCTGAAATGAAAAATAATTATAAAAATAATGTGTAGCATGATATCTTGTGCAATCATGATTAGGATTAGTGTCTCCTGTATGTGAAAAGATTACTAAACAAGCAACGTGAATTGTGAGCTTCTTTTCCGGTTCTTGCATGTTTCTGGAATGAACTAAAACTAAAACTAAGGTGATATGCTATAAATTAAAAAAAAAAGTAATATTATATTGTATTATATAAATCTAAAATATATATTTTTTCAATTAGGATTAGATGATTAGAAAATAATAAAAAATATATAAAATGTCATAACATTATAGTCATATAAAGTTATATTTTTTATCCTTAAAATAAAATAAGATAATTTAAAAGAATAAATAACCAAATAGATTAAAAAACAAAATTAAATGTCAGTTTAAAAAATAAACAAATAAGTCAACATAAATCAGTTAAAAAGAAAAGAGAAAAATCCTCAGGAAAAGAACCTCAAGCAAGCGCTAGCCTTGCGCTTGACGCTAATAAAGACGCAGGGGTCTCGCCTGGCCTGTAGCGTCGCAGGCTCGCAGCGCCTCTTGACAACACTGCTTGCTGCTAGGTACAATATCTATCTAGTCAGACAAGGTGACAGTTGACACTGCATGGAGTTGTCTAGCCATTAACAAGAAAAGAAAGTTTAAATTAATCTCGTAAACTTGGGTTAAAGAGTCGCATCAATTTAACACTTCTGGTCTTGCATCAAAATTTTTAGAGCGATCTTTAACTTTAGCAGCATAAATAAAGGAAAGCCTTGCTGAGTAAAATGTTCATTTCTACATGGTGGTGGCTGCTAACTTGTAGAAAATGCCGTTTTGTTCTTCATAAATGTGCGTATGCTCATAGAATAAAAAATTATGTCAATTTGCATTTAGATCTCGAAACCTGTGTGTAAGCCATAGCCTATTTGATCACGATGCATTTATGCGCTCTGTCGATCGCAAGGGGTTTGATGTGCTGGCCAAAATGTTCCTAGTCCACCATTGAAGGATAGCATCAGAGAACACCTACCTATGGAAAGAATTCTGATTCCCATTCAAGGAGGAAGCACAAGATGTTGAAACCTTTTGCCATCAACTTGTGAAAATGGAAAAGGAGGCTGTGAAGGCGGTGTCAGGCTACAGTGGCTTAACATGAATGATTTTGATGCTGTTGGAAGCTAGGGAGGGACTCATCCAAGAAGCATATGATGTCGAAGCTTGAAAGTTATTTTTCCGTGCCAACGTTGCTACAATCAAAGAAAATTATTTTGCCAAGTTAAATTGATTGAGAATTCTCACTTCTCATTTAGATAGTCAAAGCTAAATTTGCCGAAAAACTGGCCATCCGCGGGAAAAACATTTGTTTGTGGTTAGTCCGTTATCAGGAGCTCTTAATTCGACTGCAACCGTGACACAAACCAGATGAACTCGGACGGTACTAAACGCTTTACTTGGCTTTTATGCATACCATGACCGTAGATGCAAGAAGATGATCCAGCTAAATATATCAAGACCGAATGAGTGTTGGAAATGTGTGAGAAAATCCTCCACAGCTTAACTGAAGAAAAATAAAATACCAATATCCATAACGACAACGAAAACAATTATCCTAAATATAGAACTTTAGTCATCGTTATAATAAAAGAGAAAAACATTACTTAACAAGTAACGCAAACTTAATCAACTTCTTCAATCTTGGGACCTGCAGCACTGCCACTAGCTGGAGGAGCATCATCATCCATGCCACCACCCATGTCACCACCAGCACCTTGATACATCTTGGCGATAATGGGATTGCAGATGCTCTCGAGCTCTTTCATCTTGTCCTCAAACTCATCAGCCTCGGCGAGCTGGTTGCTGTCCAGCCATTGAATGGCCTGATCGATTGCATCCTCAATCTTTTTCTTGTCATCTGCAGCCAGCTTAGAGCTGATCTTGTCATCCTTGATTGTGTTCCTCATGTTGTAGGAATAGTTTTCCAAAGCATTCTTTGCCTCAACCTTCTTCTTGTGCTCCTCGTCTTCTGACTTGTACTTCTCAGCCTCTTGAACCATCTTCTCGATGTCTTCCTTGGACAGCCTACCCTTGTCATTGGTAATTGTGATCTTGTTCTTCTGACCAGTGGTCTTGTCCTCAGCCGACACATTCAAGATACCGTTTGCATCAATATCAAAGCAGACAGTGATCTGAGGAACACCCCTGGGTGCAGGAGGAATGCCAGAGAGCTCGAATTTACCAAGCAAGTTGTTGTCCCTGGTTCTAGTTCTCTCACCCTCGTAAACTTGAATTAGCACACCAGGTTGGTTGTCAGAGTAGGTGGAGAAAACCTGCTCCTTCTTGGTGGGAATGGTGGTGTTTCTTGGGATCAAAACAGTCATGACTCCCCCAGCAGTTTCCAATCCAAGAGACAATGGGGTAACATCAAGAAGAAGCAGATCCTGCACCTTTTCATTCCCTTCACCACTCAAGATAGCAGCCTGAACAGAAGCACCATAAGCAACAGCCTCGTCAGGGTTGATGCTCTTGCAGAGCTCTTTCCCATTGAAGAAGTCTTGCAAAAGCTGCTGCACCTTGG
>Ga0307515_10022037_pt1 | contig 11252 bp, 9 predicted proteins | sample 17_EM_MG_FD_194513 | JGI IMG/M metagenome (GOLD analysis project Ga0307515, IMG submission 194513) | Populus trichocarpa ectomycorrhiza microbial communities from riparian zone in the Pacific Northwest, United States - 17_EM | ecosystem: Host-associated > Plants > Roots > Unclassified | place... | reverse complement strand
CGGCCGGGACGCTCACGCCCGCGTCTCCAGGATCGAAGTCGTATCCCTGCACAACCAGCGTGCCGCGGTCGGTGCGATAGACGGTCGGGCAGTCACCCGCACCGCACCACGCGGCAACAACACTCAAAGTGACGGAAGGTGCGGGCACAGGTGCCTCATGATCGGCAGAAGTATTATTCTTCACTGGAGACTACTACCAGAAATCAAGCCAGAATCGTGGAATATCCTACGCCGCGCTACCCGAAAGGGCTATCCCGCTGTGTGAGGTGTTCCGACAAAGGGCACTATCAGCAGGAATGATCACTGTACGTTACGGCATCGGTTGACGGGTGCGTGATATTCCTTCATATTCCAGGGTAGGCGCCTAGTCGCCCCTCGGGGCGGCCGTTTCACCCATCGTCCGCGCGGCGGTTGATCACCGACCGTAGGGATTGATCTTTGCGCGACAGTGTCGTCGCTCCCTTATCGGCTTCTCCCGCCGCGATCCGGCGGGCGCCCAGGGTCGGTGATCCCGATGACGCAAGAGATTCCCATCCTCCTTAGCTCGCAGTCGCTTTTCGCCGCAGGCATGTCCATGTCCGAGCGAAGCATCGTCTATCTGCTCGCGTCAGCGCTGTGTGTGTCGTTAGCGGTGCGCCTGCTGAGCAGAGCGCTGGCGCCGATCGGAGCTCTGGTCGAAGCGCTCGCTTCCGCCGCCCTCGCTCTTCTTGCCCTCGGAGTGGCGTTGGCGCTGCTCGCGTTGGCGTTCGTCGGGAGTAACTGAGGACCGCCGGGAACGCGCCGACGATCTCGTCGGCCCGGGTAGGCCGCCCCATCAGGGCGGTGGCATCCAATTCGGAGGTGGATCATGCACACACTCGTGATCGTCGCCGGTGTCATGGCGTTTGTGCTCCTGGTGGTCTTGGTGGAGCTTGCCGCCGCGCTGCTGCCGCTGGTATTCGTCGTCTTGTGTGCCACCCGAGCAGCGCCCGGAGCTAGCTCGGCTGTTGGCCGTGGTGGACAGTTCGCCAAAGCTGCGCCTTTGGCGTGCGCTCCGGCTCGCCGCTCTGGCCCGCAGGCGGGAACGGGCCGCAAGCCGCTGAGCGTTGCGGGTGTTGGCACTCTCGAATAGCGGATGACAGCGGATTCACCGTTCGTGCATCCTGGCGATTGTGGAAGCGGGCGGAGTTCGGCAGCCTGAGGCAGTCCTGATGTGCGGGATAGCCGGCTCGGATAAGACCACATATGCCAAGAACCTCGAGGCCAGGGGCTATGCGCGCCTGTCCGTCGATGAGGAGATCTGGCGTCGCTTCGGACGCTACGGTGTCGACTATGACCCCGACGAGTACGAGCGGCACACCGAAGTCGCGAGGGAGGCTGTGCGAGAGCGGCTGCTTTCCTTACTTGCCGAGGGCCACGACGTCGTCGTCGACTCCAGCTTCTGGCAGCGGTCAAGACGGCAGGAGTACAAACAGCTGATCGAGCAAGCCGGTGGGCGTTGGCGACTTGTCTATCTTCAGGCCGATCCGGCATTGCTGCGGGAGCGTCTCCACGGACGAGCAGCGCGCTTCGACGCCAACGCCGCGTTCCCGATCACGGAGGGACTGCTGGCTCGCTACCTGGAAAGCTTTGAGCCACCGTCCGGTGCGGGGGAGGAGGTAATCACGGCTGGCTGATGGACGGCCGGTGGTGCTAGCGGATCCGGTTTCCGTGCAGCAGGATCATCGCGGGTCGGCGCAGGACCTCTACGTCCTCGCGGGGATCGCCTTGGTAGGCGACCACGTCGGCGGGCGCTCCCTCCTCGATGCCGGGCAAGCCCAGATAGCGGCGGGCCTCCCAGGAGCCTGCGCCCAGCGCGGCGCCGGGGCTCAGGCCGGCTCGGAGCAGCATGCCGATTTCGGTTGCCACCTGGCCGTGTGGGCCCATTCCGGCGTCCGTGCCGGCCAGGATTCGGACTCCGCGCTCGGCCGCCGCCCGGACGGTGTCGCCCTGAGCCGCCAATGCCCGGCGGGTCTGCGCCACGACCGCGTCGTCGGCGCCGAAGGCTCGGACGGCTTCGATGATTCCGTCGGCGATCATCATTGTCGGTACCAGCGCCGCGCCTGTTGCTGCGAGCGATTCCACCTGGTCGGGACGCATCATGGTGCCGTGCTCGATCGCGTCGAAGCCCGCCGCCAGCACCGCGTCGATCGCGTCGGGGCAGGTCGCGTGGGCCGTGATTTTGCCGCCGGCGGCGTGCACCACGCGGGCCGCCTCGGCCAGGGCGTCGGGCGGGAACGCCAGGGTGATGCCGCCTCCCGGCACGAGGAAGTCGGCGATGATCTTGCACCAGGCGCCCGATGCCGCGATCTCTTCGGCGGCCGCCTCGGGTAGCTGGTCCGGGGTGACCTCGCGGCCCAGCCCCGGGAAGTATCGGCCCGGCGCGGCCAGCAGGTGCCCGCCGGTCACGGTCCAGGGCAGGCCGATTTCCGGGCCGACCTCCTGCGAGGCGTAGTCCGGCGAGCCCGGCTCGCGCACGGCCAGCACGCCGGCGTCGAGCTGCGCCCGCGCGCTGGCGCGGACCCGCTCGGCCGGCGCGGCCTCGTCGCCGGCGGGGCTGAACAGCGACAGGTGGGCGTGCGCGTCGACCAGGCCGGGCACCAGGTAGCCGCCGTCGAGGACCGTCTGGGCGTCCGGCACCTCGGTGAAGGTGATCCGCCCGTTCACTACGAAGACGTCGCGGACGATCCCGTCCGGCAGCAGGGTTCCGCGTAGGTGCAGGGGGCCGGGCGGCGGCTGGATCATCGGGACTCCCTTTACTGACCTGCGGAACACTGTGCCATCCGGCGGTGCCGGGCAGGAGGAAACCCGCGGATCCTTAAACAATCAGTTGCGCTTGATTTTTTATGGGCCGGACTGTGAGACTGGCTCACATCATGACGGCATCGAACCCGCGACCGCTCGCAGCGCGCCCCGACGTCATCCGGATCGGCAACTGCTCCGGCTTCTACGGCGATCGGTTCTCGGCCATGCGCGAGATGCTCGACGGCGGCGACCTCGACGTGCTGACCGGGGACTATCTGGCCGAGCTGACCATGCTGATCCTCGGCCGGGACCGGGGCCGGGACGCCAGCCTCGGCTACGCCAAGACGTTCCTGCGGCAGATGGAGGAGTGCCTGGCCACGGCGGTCGAGCGGGGCGTCCGGATCGTCGTCAACGCGGGCGGCCTCAACCCGGCCGGCCTCACCGCGAGGCTCCGCGAGCTTGCCGGCAAGCTCGGGGTCAAGGCCCGGTTCGCGTACGTCGAAGGCGACGATCTGACCGCGCGAGCAGCGGAGTTGGGCCTCGGCGCGCCCCTGACCGCCAACGCCTACCTGGGCGCCTGGGGGATCGCCCGGTGCCTGAACGCCGGCGCCGACGTGGTGGTCACCGGACGGGTGACCGACGCCTCGGTGACCGTCGGCCCGGCCGCCGCCCACTTCGGCTGGGGACGCGACGACTACGACCGGCTCGCCGGTGCCGTCGCCGCCGGGCACGTCATCGAGTGCGGCGCCCAGGCGACCGGCGGCAACTATTCGTTCTTCACCGAGATCGCGGATCTGACCCGGCCGGGCTTCCCGATCGCCGAGATCCACCCGGACGGGTCGAGCGTGATCACCAAGCACGCCGGCACCGGCGGCGCGGTCACCGTCGACACCGTGACCGCGCAGCTGGTGTACGAGATCGGCGGCGCCCGCTACGCCGGACCGGACGTGACCACCCGCCTCGACACGCTGGAGCTGGCCCAGGACGGCCCGGACCGGGTCCGCCTCACCGGGGTGCTCGGCGAGCCCCCGCCGCCGACGCTGAAGGTGTCGCTGAACGCGATCGGCGGCTTCCGCAACGAGATGGCGTTCCTGCTCACCGGGCTGGAGATCGAGGCCAAGGCGGCTTTGGTACGGGCCCAGTTCGCGGCCGGCCTGAGCACCAAGCCCGCCGAGCTGACCTGGACCCTGGCGCGCCTCGACCGGCCCGACGCCGAAACCGAGGAGCAGGCCAGCGCGATCCTGCGGTGCGTGGCGCGCGACCGGGACCCGGACGTCGTCGGGCGGGCGTTCGCCAACGTGGCCGTCGAGTTGGCGCTGGCCAGCTATCCGGGCTTCGCGCTCAGCTCGGCGCCCGGCCCGGGCTCGGTCTACGGAGTCTTCGCCGCCGGTGCGGTCACCGCCGCCGAGGTGCCGCACGTCGCCGTGCTGCCGGACGGCACCCGGGTGGACATCGCCCCGGCCCCCGAAACCCGAACCCTGGCGGAGGTCGCCGAGCCAGAGCTGCCGCCGGCCCCGCAGGGGCCCGGGTTCTCCATGCCGTCCGTAGGACCAGGCATCGGTAGTGGCACAGTGCGTGCACTTCCGCTCGGCACGATCGCGGGCGCGCGCAGTGGCGACAAGGGCGGCGATGCGAACATCGGCGTCTGGGTCCGTACCGAAGCGCAGTGGTCTTGGTTGGCTCGGGAACTGACCGTCGAGCGGTTGCGACTGTTGCTGCCCGAGGTCGCCGAGCTGCCGATCACCCGGACCGTGCTGCCGAAGCTGCGCGCCGTGAACTTCGTCGTCGTGGGTCTGCTCGGCCTGGGCGCCGGTTACCAGGCCCGGTTCGATCCGCAAGCCAAGGGCCTGGGCGAATGGTTGCGTTCCCGGCGGATCGCCATACCCGAGGAGCTGCTGGCGGCATGACGGTATTGAAGTCCACTCTGGACACCGGGTCCGCGGCGTTCCGGGCGGCGGCCGTGGCGATGACGGCCAAGCTCGCCGAGCTGGAGGCCGAGCACGCCAAGGCGATCGGCGGCGGTGGGCCGGCGAAACTCCAGCGGCACCGCGACCGGGGCAAGCTCACCCCGCGCGAACGCATCGACCTGCTGGTGGACCCGGACTCGCCGTTTCTCGAGCTGTGCCCGCTCGCCGCCTGGGGCAGCACCTTCCAGGTCGGCGCGTCGGTCGTCGTCGGCATCGGCGTGGTCGAGGGGGTGGAATGCATGATCATCGCCAACGACCCGACGGTACGCGGCGGCACCAGCAACCCGTGGACCGTGCAGAAGACGTTCCGGGCCAACGACATCGCTCTGAAGAACCGGCTGCCGATGATCTCGCTGGTCGAGTCCGGCGGCGCCGACCTGCCCACCCAGAAGGAAGTCTTCATTCCGGGCGGCCGGCTGTTCCGCGACCTCACCCAGGCCTCGGCCGCCGGCATCCCGACGATCGCGCTGGTCTTCGGCAACTCCACCGCCGGCGGCGCGTACGTCCCCGGGATGTCCGACCACACCGTGATGATCAAAGACCGGTCGAAGGTCTTCCTCGGCGGGCCGCCGCTGGTCAAGATGGCCACCGGCGAGGAGTCCGACGACGAGTCGCTCGGTGGGGCGGAGATGCACGCCCGCACCTCGGGGCTGGCCGACTACTTCGCGGTCGACGAGCAGGACGCGATCCGGATCGGCCGCGCGATCGTCAAGCGGCTGAACCGGTGCAAGCCCGGCCCGGCGCCCGAATCCGAGGTGCTCGAGCCGCTGTACGACGCCGCGGACCTGCTCGGCATCGTGCCACCGGAGCTGAAGGTCCCGTTCGACCCGCGCGAGGTGATCGCCCGGATCGTCGACGGTTCCGACTTCGACGAGTTCAAGCCGCTGTACGGCTCGAGCCTGGTCACCGGCTGGGCGCAACTGCACGGCTACCCGATCGGCATCCTCGCCAACGCCCGCGGCGTGCTGTTCTCCGCGGAGGCGCAGAAGGCCGCGCAGTTCATCCAACTGGCCAACCGGTCGGACACCCCGCTGCTGTTCCTGCACAACACCACCGGATACATGGTCGGCAAGGAGTACGAGCAGGGCGGCATCATCAAGCACGGCGCGATGATGATCAACGCGGTGGCCAACTCGACGGTGCCGCACCTCTCGGTGCTGATCGGTGCCTCCTACGGCGCCGGCCACTACGGCATGTGCGGGCGCGCCTATGACCCGCGGTTCCTGTTCTCCTGGCCCAGCGCGAAGTCAGCGGTGATGGGCCCGGCCCAGTTGGCCGGGGTGATCTCGATCGTCAACCGCGCCGCGGCGCAGGCCCGGGGCGTGCCCTTCGACGAGGAGGCGGACGCCGGGATGCGCGCGCTGGTCGAGGGCCAGATCGAGGCGGAGTCGCTGCCGATGTTCCTGTCCGGGCGGCTCTACGACGACGCGGTGATCGATCCCCGGGACACCCGCACGGTGCTGGGCGCCTGCCTGTCGGCCGTGCACAACGCGCCGGTGCAGGGCACGGCGAACTTCGGCGTCTTTCGAATGTGAGGAGCTGCATGCTGACCTCCGTGCTAGTCGCCAACCGTGGCGAGATCGCCCGCCGCGTGTTCGCCACCTGCCGGCGGATGGGCCTGGCCACGGTCGCCGTGTTCTCGGACGCGGACGCGGACGCCCCGCACGTCCTAGACGCCGACGCCGCGATCCGCCTGCCGGGCGCCCGGGCGTCCGACACCTACCTGCGCGGTGACCTGCTGATCGAGGCCGCCCGGAGCGCGGGCGCCGACGCCATCCACCCCGGCTACGGCTTTCTGTCCGAGAACGCCGGGTTCGCCGCGGCCGTCCTCGACGCTGGGCTCACGTGGATCGGGCCGCCGGTGAAGGCGATCGAGCTGATGGGCTCCAAAGTGGAGGCCAAGAAGCTGATGGGCGCGGCCGGCGTACCGGTGCTGGCCGAGCTGGATCCCGCGGCGGTGACCGAGGCCGAACTGCCGGTGCTGATCAAGGCGTCCGCCGGCGGTGGCGGGCGGGGCATGCGAGTGGTCCGCACCCTCGCCGAGTTGCCCGCAGAGCTGGCAGCCGCACAGCGGGAGGCGTTGTCCGCGTTCGGCGACGCGACGGTGTTCTGCGAGCGCTACCTCGAGACGGGACGGCACATCGAGGTACAGATCATGGCCGACCAGCACGGCACGGTGTGGACTGTCGGCGAGCGGGAGTGCTCCGTGCAGCGCCGGCACCAGAAGGTGATCGAGGAGGCGCCGTCGCCGTTCGTGGAGCGCACGGCGGGGCTGCGGGAGCGGCTGTTCGCGGCGGCGCGGCTGGCCGCCGGGGCGATCGGCTACGAGGGCGCCGGCACGGTCGAGTTCCTCGCCGACGAGACGGGCGAGCTGTTCTTCCTCGAGATGAATACCCGGCTGCAGGTGGAGCATCCGGTCACCGAGTGCACCACCGGCCTCGACCTGGTCCGCCTGCAACTGCGGATCGCCCAGGGTGCCGCGCTGCCGGCCGAGCCGCCCGCGGCGCACGGACATTCGATCGAGGCCCGACTGTACGCCGAGGACCCGGCGCAGGACTGGCAGCCGCAGAGCGGGACGGTGCACCGCCTCCGGATCCCGGGCGTGCGTACGGAGTTCGAGCCGCGCACCGAGCCGGGGCTCCGGCTGGACTCGTCCGTGCTGGACGGCTCGCCGGTCGGGGTGCACTACGACCCGATGCTCGCCAAGGTCATCGCCGTCGCGGGCAGCCGCGCGGAGGCCGCCGGGCTGCTGGCGTCGGCGCTGGCCCGGGCCCAGGTGCACGGCCTGGTCACCAACCGCGACCTGCTGGTGCGGGTCCTGCGGCATCCGGCCTTCCTGGCCGGCGACACCGACACCGCGTTCTTCGCCACCCACGGGCTCGACGCGCTGTCCCGCCCGCTGGCCCAGCCAGAGTCCGTACGCCTCTCGGCGGTTGCCGCGGCCCTCGCCGACGCGGCACGCAACCGGCGCACTGCCGTGACCAACGCCGGACTGCCCAGCGGCTGGCGCAACCTGCCCGCCCAGGCGCAGCGCAAGGTGTTCGGCGCCGGTCCGGCAACCGCCGCCGACATCGAGGTCCGGTACCGGTTCACCCGCGACGGCCTGCGCGTCGACGGCCACGACGGGCTCGGTCTCGTCTCCGCGACACCCGACGTGGTGGTCCTGGACGTGCCGGGCGAGACCGGCCCGGTGCGGCGCCGGTTCGAGGTGGCTCGCTACGGCGCACTAACCTATGTGGACTCCCTGCTGGGACCGGTGGCGCTGACCCAGCGGCCGCGCTTCACCGACCCGTCCGAGCAGGTGGCCGCCGGGTCGCTACTGGCGCCGATGCCGGGCACCGTCGTGCGGGTCGCGGCGCAGGTGGGCGACCGGCTGAGCGCCGGCCGGCCGATCCTGTGGCTGGAGGCGATGAAGATGGAGCACGTGGTCACGGCCCCGGCGGCCGGCGTCCTCACGGCGCTGGACGTCACCGTCGGTCAGTTCGTGGAGATGGGTGCCGTCCTGGCCGTCGTGGTAGATGAGGAGCACAAGTGAGTTTCATTGAGACCGACGTCCAGCGCGACCTGCGGGCCTCGGTCGCCCGTCTCGCGGCGCGCTACAACCACCTCGAGTACGTGCTGCCCAAAGCGCGTGCGGGGGAGCCGTTGACCGAGTTGTGGCAAGAGGCGGGCAAGCTCGGCTACCTCGGCGTGAACCTGCCCGAGGAGTACGGCGGCGGCGGGGCGGGCATCTACGAGCTGGCCCTGGTGCAGGAGGAACTGTCCGCCGAGGGCGCCGGAATGCTGCTGACGGTGGTCTCGCCGGCGATCTGCGGCACGGTCATCGCGAAGTACGGCACCGACGAGCAGAAGCAGCACTGGCTGCCGGGCCTGGCGGACGGCTCGAAGATCATGGCGTTCGCGATCACCGAGCCGGACGCGGGATCGAACTCGCACCAGATCACCACGACGGCCCGCCGGGACGGCGACACCTGGCTCCTGACCGGCCGCAAGGTCTTCATCTCCGGCGTGGACCGGGCCGACGCGGTGCTGGTCGTGGCGCGTACCGCCGATCACCGCACCGGACGGCTGCGGCCCGCGCTGTTCGTCGTGCCCACCGCCGCGGAGAACTTCGTCGCCCAGCGGATGGAGATGGACATCATCGCGCCGGAGCACCAGTTCGCGCTCTTCCTCGACGACGTCCGGCTGAGCGCCGACGCGCTGGTCGGACGCGAGGACGCGGCCCTGGCCCAGTTGTTCGCGGGCTTGAACCCCGAGCGGATCCTGGGCGCCGCGACGGCCGTCGGCCTCGGCCGGTACGCACTGGCACAGGCGGTCGCGTACGCGAAGACCCGCCAGGTTTTTCAAAGCCCGATCGGCGCGCACCAGGGCATCGCGCATCCGCTGGCGCAGATCAAGATCGAGCTGGAACTGGCCCGGCTGATGCTGCAGAAGGCCGCGGTGCTCTACGACAGCGGCGACGACGCGGGCGCCGCCGAGGCCGCGAACATGGCCAAGTACGCCGCGGCCGAGGTCAGCAACCGGGCCCTGGACCAGGCCATCCAGACGCTCGGCGGGGCGGGCCTGACCCGGGACTACGGTCTGGCGGCGATGCTGGCCATGGCCCGGGTCGCGCGGATCGCCCCGGTCAGCCGGGAGATGGTCCTCAACTTCGTCGCCGAGCACAGCCTCGGGCTGCCCAAGTCCTACTGAGGCTCGAGAGTGACCACCCGGGAACCGAAGCAGGACCGCAGCCGTGTCACCCGGCAACGACTCCTGGAATCCGCCATGGAGTGCCTGGTCGTGCACGGCTGGACGGCGACCACCATGACCGTGGTCGCCGAGCACGCCGGCGTCTCCCGGGGCGCGGCGCAGCACCACTTTCCGACCCGCGAGGATCTGATCACCGTGGCGCTCGAGTTCATGTTCGACGGCCGGATGGCCCGGATCCGGGACGCCGGCGACCTGCCGGACGGGCCGGGCCGCACCGAGGCGGTGGTGGTGCGGATCGTCGAGTACTTCACGGATCCGTTGTTCAAGGCAGCGCTGCAGGTGTGGACGGCGGCGGCGGCCGACGAGTCGCTCAGGCAGCGGATCACGCCGCTGGAGACGAGATTCGGCCGGACCGTGCATCAGGTGACCGTCGGGCTGCTCGGGGTCGACGACAGCGATCCGGTGGCCCATCGGCTGGTGCAGGCCACCCTGGATCTGGCCCGCGGGCTTGGCCTCGCCGACCTGCTCACCGACGACTCGGCGCGCCGCAAGCAGATCGTTCATCAGTGGGCGGCCACCCTTGACGCCCAGCTCAGCCGATCGGCTCCCGGGTTGGTGTCGGAGCTTTCCCCGAGCTGATCACCAGCGGTGCCGCTGCGCCGCGGTCCGGTGGGACCGCGGCGCAGCGGCCGGGGGCGGGTCAGAGCTTCGCGCACTGCCCCAATCGCGGGCCGGCGACGTTGTTCGCCAGCCCGTTGTTCACCGGCGCGGGCTGGTTGCCCGTGCAGGTCAGTGCCCCGCCGACGGTGTTGCCCGCGGCCAGCGTCGCGTTCTCGTTGCGCAGCAGCGTCAGCGGGCCCGACACCGTCGAGTCCTCGACGCTCACCGGGCCCGAGTCGGTCACGGTGAGCGCCCCGGTGACGGTGGTGTGCAGCAGCGAGACCGTGCCGGCGCCGGTGGCCTTGACCGCGCCACGCAGGGCGCCGCCGGTGACGTAGAGCGACGCGCCGTCCTTGACGGTGACCACGCCGGTCACCGTCGCGGTGGCCGTGATGCAGGTGACGCCGGACTTCACCGACACCGCGCCGGTCACCTTGTCGGCGATCGTCGTGGTGCAGGCGGGCGCCGTGGTGCCGAGCAGCTCGATCTCGGCCAGCGTCGTGCTCGTCTCGCCGGTGTTCGCCGTGACCGACAGCCGGTAGTACTTGTACCGGGCCGGGTGCGCGATCTTGAACGGCCTGGTCTGCAGCCGCCAGTCGAACGTCTGGTCGGCGCGTTCGTCGGCCGTCGTCCAGGTGCTGCCGTCGTACGAGCCCTCGAGCTTCCACGCCTTCGGGTCACCGGCGACGGCTCCGGAGGTCAGCGTGTAGTAGGACGCCTGCTCTCCCGCGCTGGTGAACTGATACGTCCAGCTCGGGGTGGCCGTCGCGAACGTGGCCCGGGTGGTGGACGTGTCGTCGACCAGCGTCGGGTCGGACGCCGTGCCCTTGCCCGGACCGGTCAGGTCCTTCAGCGGCGACGGAACCGCGTCGCCCGCGGTGATCGACGGCGGCGCGTCGTCCGCCCCGGTGCCCCACGACGAGGGCTGCGGGCCCATGTCGAAGTCCAGCGTCGCGCCGCCGGCTAGCAGCGAGTGCGGCAGCGACGTCGACGTGTACGCCTTGCCGTTGACCTTCAGCGACTGCACGTAGACGTTCGACGCACTGTTGTTCGGCGCGTTCACGACGATCTTCTTGCCGTTCTCCAGGTTGACCGTGGCCTTGGTGAACAGCGGCGAGCCGATCGCGTACTGCGGGCTGCCCATCTGCAGCGGGTAGAAGCCGAGCGCCC
>Ga0307515_10022036_pt1 | contig 11252 bp, 14 predicted proteins | sample 17_EM_MG_FD_194513 | JGI IMG/M metagenome (GOLD analysis project Ga0307515, IMG submission 194513) | Populus trichocarpa ectomycorrhiza microbial communities from riparian zone in the Pacific Northwest, United States - 17_EM | ecosystem: Host-associated > Plants > Roots > Unclassified | place... | reverse complement strand
ATAGCAACCCAAATCGAGGAATAATTCATGGGGGGGGGGGCATTTCGCACTCTTGTTTTCTTTGTGTAGGTTTTTGCAGGTTATGTTGGGATCTATTGCGGGTGTTTCCCGCGGCCGGAAGCGATGCGTTTTGTGTATATCTACCTTGCATGCACCATCACCCGGCGAGTCCCGAAGCTGATATGCTGGGCCGCTCCGGGACCGGGACCGGCAGGCTGATTGTCGGGAGCCTAAGGAACCATCCAGCCGGGAGATAGCCGACGCCAGCCTCGACATGAACTTTGGGTCACCTTATCCATCACCACTGGATGGGTAGATGACGCTCAGTCAACACAATCTTGAGATTCATTTTCTACAGCGTTGGCTTCTAACTTGGAGCTGAGCGGTTGGTTTGACAAAGGAGGTCCGCGTCCGCCGCTTGGCACATTTATAGCATAGTTAGATACATGCTGAAATGGTGTCGGCGTTTTTCGTCGAGCGTGATGATATCTCCTGGGGCTAGGGGCTAGGCGGTAGCACGTGTTTGCTTAGCTTTAAGTTTGCTGAGAGCTTCACTTCACCGTCATCCTTCTCATTAGTAGTCCCGCTGCTCCTCCGGAACGGCTGCTAATGGGGATAGGGTCTCTCGTCCTTACCGTCCTTACGATACTTGGTCTCATCAGTTATGACTCCTTTTTCTGTACTTGCCGTCCCAAACCTCTCGAGCCTAGCGTAAGCTTGAGCTGTTCTTTCGAACTTAGCATCCTCCCCTCTAACGTTGAACTCAGAGCATCAAACGGGTTCGACTTCTCTTCGTCGTTGTCAGTTCTACAGCCCTCCCCTCCATCTTAACTCCAACTGATGAGTATTCGAGACCGCATGATCGACTAGCTGCTGCGTGATCGTCTTTCATTCTAAGACCAACGAGTACGCCTAAAGGAGTATGACCGAGCTTCCGAAGAATCCCATCGAAGCCGGTACTTCGTGGCCGGAAGAGATCGAACGGCCGAACGGCCCCAATGAGCGAGAGAAGGGAGTGCACGACCTTCGCCGCGCAGCTGAACAGGCACTACCTGTCATTGAACACGTCTCCACCTACACGGATTTTCTTCGAAAGATCGCCACGGATCCTAAGAAAAATCACTTCATCGGAGCATTAGCCATTCCCAAGTACGACGTCTTCCTTGTAAGGTCGCATGAGTCAAGTATATCGACGACAACGTGCACAGAGTGGCTTTAATTCGCAGAGTCATTCGCGGTTTCAAGAAAAATCGCCAAGCCGAAAAAAAAGGCGGACAGGCTCCGAAAGGTCTGAAAGATAGCAACGAATAAGGCCAATGCGTCCCTTGCCTCAGGAAGGGGTTCGGGCGACGTGCATGTGTTCATGTTCGAGGGTTTAGAGAAGGACGCCGACGAGGCCTTTGGGATGGGTCGATCGGTGAGAGCGTGGTGTTCATGGAGCGGAAAGGAATTTCTGCCAGGAGAGGTACGTGTCCTTGCTGAACTACTGAGCTGTGCCAAGCTGAACAAACTGTGCTGACCAGGAATTTTTTAGCTTGCAGTTGCAGGTTCGGGCTGTCATCCATACCGAGTCATCGGGGTTGTTTTCACGGATTCTCAGCACTGTGATATTGCCCTCCTTTATGTTTATCATGGCCATAACTCTTACCAAGCACGCCTGAACAAGTGCACCTCTAACTGGGGACGTGCGAATCTGAACGTTATCATCGCTTCGTATAAAGAAATGTATGAGGAAAATGAGGGGGACACGTATATTTACAATGTAGTTTGGCTGAACATTTGTACGTCGAAGAACCTCGTCAAGCTTGACAATGACTACCTAGGAATTGATGCTGTGTCTTTCTTTGCCACACTCTCTTGCACATAACTGGGCATTCATGGGCTATCGATATCTATATATTCCCTCAACTGACTTCAACATCAGCAAAATGTAATCTGGTCCCGAACTGAACTGCTAGTCTCCAAAAGCATTCCAGAAGCTCTGGGACCCTTCAAGAAACTAGGAATGAGTGACTCTACCCTTCAGCATATTCTGACAGCCTCCCAAACCATCACAGATGACATCACAATCTTACATGCTCTGGAACCCCTCCAGGAGTACATGTGCGAAGTTTTTGCAGCTCTCAGATGCTCTCGAACGACTAGTGTTAAGTCTAGTACACTCTCTGATGCTTCAGAAGCACCCAGCTTAAGCAAGGCTCTTTTCAAGCTCTCTTTAGCCCCTGTAAATTTTCCTTAACAAAGTCAGTATTTCGCTATCGGCCCACTACAGCCATTATCCGAGTCCACTCACAGCCATCGAACTTGTGGTAGAAGTTTCCACACGTTCACAGCGTACTCCCAGAGGGTCCCCAGCATTGAATATGATGAACTTAGAAGCTTGTTTCTATTATCTACACTCAGAAAAACTCTATATAATTGCACAGCGGGCGGTAACCGGGTTTGGGCCCATAGACGGGCCCGCTTTTAAAATACACATCACAAAACCACAATCCAGCCAAATGCCTCCAGAATAAATAAAAATGCTCTACATATGGTGAAATTCATAAAAACAATTTTGTTTGGGTGTGAAACCCAAAGCCTCATTGCAGTCCTCACACTTTATGGTGGTTTTCATGCCTTCTCCACTACCACCCTGACTTCTTTTCCACCTGCAAAGGAAACAATCTACTCTACTCTCCATTCAAAGTTGGGAATGCATTCCTGGCACCATTTGACAGAGGGGAAGGGGTGTGTGCTTGGTAATCAACCTGGTAGGCAGTGGGAGCAAGGAAGATTGTGTGGCCAGAGCAGGCTGAGTGATTTTTTGTGAAGCCAGAATGTATGAAGAACTTTTCATCATTGATTGACTTCCAGCCTGCAGAAGGTCAGGCACAATAGAGAGGCAAAAATCAAAGTGCTCTACAGTGCTCTACAGTGCTCTCCTTGTTTGCTAGCAGATTTTGATAGATTATAAGGCTATTGATAAGGGCTGTCTCCAAAATCAAGTAAAGAAGTGGATAATGATTGCATCTGGATATGAGCTGTATATCAAAATAGGTTTGCTACTAGTCCGATACATCCACACCTGCCTTGCGCTAATTGTAGGTACAAATAATATGTGGTATATCAAGCTCTGTCTGATGTTTCCCAGGAAGAAATGTGAAATTTGTGTTATGGAGATACTTAAATCCCAATAACTAATACAATATTTAATAACTTAAGTATAGCCACTAATTAACAATGTCTTTTTTGTGTTCCTTCGTTTAATCCTGAGACTCAACTGCTTGAAATCCTTTCCCACAACAAACTAAGAGTGATTCTCATCTGGAGACTTATTGTTATAGGAGTTTTTAATTCCAATAATTAATTCAATATTTATTAAGACTAAGTCATCAGCAACAACCCTAGTTTCCATCGGAAACACCCAGGTGTTCTGGTCAGCTCTGACGGTTCTGACGGAACCTCATACCCCCTGACCGAGAAGTACACACTTCCCGTTGCATATGTACCTCCTTTATTATGTGCCCAGATACACACCATCAGAACGACACATGTGTTATACTCTTTGCAGGGGCTGCAGTTCTGCTGTAGCCATTTACACAACGCCTGGCAATGTTTATGCCTTTTTCCGGCCGAGTGCCACAGTTTACCTCTCCACTATTGCTATATATCGGATGCCGCACTCTCCCCATATATGTTGACCGTTGAGATGTTGTCACTTATTACAATACAGTCTTCGCTTCGGATACATCGCTTGCCATTGCATTTGCTTTGCCATTATTGTATTTTGCAGGTCAGAAATATACTTTTCAATCTTCACACTCTCTAGTACAATGCCCTCAGTCCTCAACATTCTGCGTTGATCCATCGTTGGCTTGCAATGCTTCTTTCTCCTCATCTGCATCGTCGCCATTCTCGCCCTCATACCCATTGACATTACTGGTTCTACTATGCCCTCAGTCCTCTACATTCTGCATTGATCCATCATCAGCTTGTGATGCTTCTTCCCCCTCATCTGCATCCGCATAGTTGCCATCTTCGCCCTCATACCCATCGACATTACTGGTTCCCAGGTCAAACCTCTCAAGTTCAGTCGCGGCCCGTCGTGGGCGGCTGGAGGTTGGGATGGCATCACACTTGTCGCTTTCGTCGTCTTCATCTTCGCAATTCCCGCTATCCCCTGGCATCCCGAAATGCAGTTCGGCATCCGTACAATTGTTGTCTATCGGGATCTTTGGGTCAGTGCTTCTGATCTCAGGTTCCTCAAGCGCCACTTCGGACGTCAAATAGTTAAGAAGAATGGCATTGCCAACACACGCTGCATCCACATTGATCACAACGGCAGGCGTTGGGTTCTTCGTCTGTTGGATCTGACGTTTGACTGTAGCAAGAGTGTTTTTATACACCCTCTGTTAGTAGCTCTCCGGTAGTGTGTTCCAGGTATTCATCAAGAATGTATACGAGTCTGCAACCCAAGGCGAGGTTAACAACTTCTCACCCGTTACAGCGCAGCAGGATGCAATGATACCACCGCAAATCTTGTAGTTGAAGTAGTTCGAGCGATCAGGTCTTTCTGCTTTCAACTTTGACTTGGAAGCTTTCGGATGAACACCTTTGTTGTTTTGGCACTCCAGGAGAGCATGGCGCAACATGGTGCATGTAAACATGATCAGTGGCGAGGGTATATGACCATCCTTGTCGTCAATTGTGGAATTATAAAATCCATCACCATACTTACCACGGTTATTCACCCGATGATAAAATTTGATGTAGATAAACCGCAGGATTGCTTCTGCCAGGAAGGAAAGTGGATGCTAGCCATTCGTTATCAGCTTTCGACTCACTCTGCGTTGGATTTGGACCCTGTACACCACCTTCCACATGCTCTGCTGCAAGAAAAAATCCTTATGGTCTGCCAGAAGGGAATTAATGAATTCCAAACGCTCTGCGGCAGATTCAAAGCAGCGGCAATCATAAAGCGCTGCAATGGTGTCCCTTGCTGATTGAATAAAATGGGATTTAAGCTTATCAACTTGTGTTCAAACCAGGTATCGGTTGGAGTATGTAATATCCAATGTGGGCCGTTGTTTCAGCATACCTCTTTCAAGATCTCCTTTGTGCATGCCTCGAATGCTATGGACCAAATGTTGTTTTGCTGCATAGCGGTGTGCCAGTACATCTCTTTTACCTGCCAGTGTGGGGCTTCAGCTAATGCTTTCGCAACGTGCCGCATTGCATAACTTACCATCTCTAAGTTGCTTGCACTCATAAACGGCCAACTGTTCCACATGTAGAGCTCCAGGAGTCCGCCCGTTGCAAATACAAGATGGGTCATGTCTGAGTAACCAAATCGATGAATGCTGCTACTGCCAAAGACCATTGATCGAGGTGTTGACACCGCCTGCAGTTGCAATTGCCACTGCTTCTGTCTCTGATTCTTTTCTGTAGCTTGCGTTCACAGTGGATTTGTAATGATCACACGGGCTTCTGGATTACGGATGAGGGTAGGCAGGTTTTCAAGACCGCTGAGAGAAGTGGGAGTGCTAGCAATGCCGGATGGAAGGCAGGATACAACGCGATGGGTTGAGTCTGTCTGTAAGGTTCCTCCGGGTGCTGGTGTGCAATGACTGCTTGTACCCGGTGTGGCGGTGGGAGTATTTATTGACCGTCGCAGCGTAGCGGACGGTGTGGAAGTCAGGTGTTGAGTGATATCTGCAATGCAAGAATTATTCAGCGAAGATGACGGGGTGGAGTTCTGACCTTCGATTGTAGATGGTACGGAATTCCCGCCTGGAGAGGAATTCCTCCTGCCAGCCGGTACAGAAACGTGTCTCTTAGCAGGCGGAAGTTGAGAATTCCCCAAAGGCCCCTGCTTTTGTTGATTCTGACGATCAGCAAGACATCAAACATTTCGTATGACCGGAGTGGTATCAGGGTGTGGGCTTTGGAAAGGCATAGTCCGATATAGATGTTCGATGTTAAGAAGGTAGGAATAATTTCTTCTGTACTCATATGCAACGGCAGGCGAGGTAGACTCCTATTTGAGCGACCATGGAGGGATTCGACACAAATGGGAGGCGTAGTGTAGACCGCGCTAGACTCTAAACCCTGACAATACTCAGGGACGAGATCCCTTGAAATGCATTTAATTATTAGGTTAACTGCCAGAGTCAGATTAAACTCAGCATCGAAATTAACTGTTACAGCAACGTCTGAAGGTCTATTCGCACTGCTTGAAGGGTGTTGATGCCTTCTTGGTGTGATTATCATAGTATTGCACTCGTGTGTGGCACAATACTTCGAACCATCGATTGTGTATATCTTCACCTTCCTGGTGGAAATCCCCCATTGGCAGAGGTAAAAGCATCGCAAAGCGAAGAATGTCGTATTCTCTATCCTATGACATCAGTTGCGTGTCCTTTTTCCACCGCTTGGCGTTGGTAGCCGTGTTGGATGGTTGCACAGTTGGGACAACCTGAGAACTACTCGGTGTGCTCCGAGATGCACGAGGTCCGGGCGGTACAAGTGGTATGTGATGCCAAAGCCATGCGCAGCGCCGTATACGGTTCTCACCGCGAGTACAAAATCTCTTCTCGAGGCTCCATATTTATGGGGTGCTTGGTGGTTGTGCAAGCTGATGGCTGGGCCGTTTTGTATTCGTTAACCAAAAAAACAAGTTGAACCAAGAAATCGCAGGAACTCGAGTATATATATCCCTTCCTCCCGCCTTCACCTCCATTCTCTTTTCCTCCCGTATTGAACACACCGCCAGCATCCTGAACTCTCACGATATCACATGACTTGCACAAACCAATGCCTTTCGCTCCAAAACACACCTGATAACCTACACAACTTTGTATGTTCCCTCTGGTCTTCCTTTCACTCAATGCAACAGTATCATAATGCTAATGCCTCGGATGTACTTTCATATTCAACTCACAGCGATGGCACCAATGTGCAGCGGCAAAGGAAAGGGGAAGGCAACTGCTAGGGCAAAAATGCTGACATCGGTTATAAATGGACGCCTGTCATTGGATCAGGACCGTTTAAAGGGATTCATCTTGGACCACATCTGTGGACTCATACAGATATACACTGCTTTCGGCATTGGGGATGAGAGGGCATGGGACCTCTTTTATGATATAATGTTTCTTGATCCAGCCACGACTTGCCACTTTTCACAATTCCAGCTAATGTGACCACACCGCTGGAGCAGGAGTTTGCCTTTCTAGGAGCAGTGGGCAGCCTTCCGCTCATATATGGCGCAAATGTTTGACAAAACCTGTGATCAAGGGAACAATTGGAGGTGGGACAACCCCCGTGCCTTCGGGGATCAAGTCGATCGCTCCAATCAGCAGAAAACCAGCTTGGTGAAGGTTAAACGCACCGGCAAGTGTTTCTCTTGGTACAGTTGTGATGATCTCAGGGCAAAGATTGAGCCACCAAGCTGCTCGCAGTACAAGCTAGGTGACTTCCTGGCCGTTAGACCACTGAATTGGGATGAGATAATCGACGAGGATGATGATGATGAGAACTGGGTGGATCCCGGAGTGCTGAGCGTTGGAATGGGCCATCATAGGGATGGCAATGATAATGATGACAGTGAGGGTGAGGAGGACACGCAGGGCGGTGAAAAAGGGACCTGGAAAGGGAAGGGTAAGAAGAATGGGAAGGGGAAAGGGAAGTGGACGGCAACGGAGGAAGGCAAGAGAAGGGGAAGGGAAACGGTAAAGGGAAAGGTATTGCTAAACAAACCCCAGGAGGAGATGATATCTCTCATGCCGTTGCTGTGCAGTTGCAGGAGGAAATGTATAAGGCAGACTCAAACATGGAGGGCTAATTAGAGCGGGCATATTTAGAGCCGGGAGCATCACCCGCAATGTCAATTTCCTCAGATGAACATACCGACTCTACCGAGAAGTCGAATGGTGAATATGACTCAGAACATGATTCTAACGTGGGTATGCACATGGAGGATGATGTGGACACACCGGACTGCGTAGATTTAGACGGCGATGTGGATATGGAAAGGGAGAGTGATGATGATGAGGAGGAAGATGAAGATGAGGTAGATGAAGAGAAGGAAATATGAAGAGGAGGTGGAGGAGGAGGATGAGGATGAGGAGGAGGATGAGGATGAGGAGGAGGATAAGGATAAGGATGATGGCAAAGAACTGTGGACGATTGGCCAGGGAGAGGTGGTAAATACATCCGCTGATGATGTAGATACCATGGTAGACGATCACCCAATTGTGCTACCTGAGCAAGGCCAGGAGATCTCCGAGCATACCCCACAGCCACAACCTACAGCGCCTGCCCCATGGCCAGAAACCCCGAGCCTCACCCATGATCACGAGCTCCGGAGACTGATCCCCTCAGTGGGCAGGAGCAATTGGGGATTGTGAAGCCGCAAAAACCTCGCCCGGTGGTGGCAACTTTGCGAGAAGCTGAGGCAGCCAGTAACACCTCAGATGTGGATGTGGATCAGCAGCTGCTGATTGAATCGGCAGGTGGCGACAGTCTCCCCGATATCCCTCTCCCCGATGTCCCTCTCCCTGAGGCCCGCCCGGATGGCTCGGTAGGGGAGGAGTGAACCTGTCCTTGTGTTGCAGAGGAGGCAATGGTTGTTGCTTTCAGGTTAGGGTCGGGTTCTTGTTTTGCTCGTTTCCTTTGTTCTAATCTATTTATCTCAGGTATTTAATATTACACGCGTCGCGAGGTTTTTGGATCGCTCAAGGTTCATTTTATATATGGGTTTTGTACTGGTTTTATTTTTAATGGTTTTAGTTTATTCATAGTATTATGGGACATCGCATATGCACCGTTTTTGCAACTCCTGGCCTGTAAGGATCCTCCTTGTGATGGTGTTGAGGCTCAATAAGTTAGCTGAAAGTATTGTGAGCTTACACACGAGGCTGCTCAGGCCTAGTGTTAGCAACGGTTCTGGACCGTCACTTTGTGTCCGGGTCCAGGTCCAAACTGAACTGTTGCCAAATTGGTGGTCTGGGTCGTCAATGAACCCGAACTGCCAACTTCGGTACCGTTCCATGGTACACTCTCAACCCGTCTGAATTGGGTAGGTTGTCAGTCGGTCGCCCAGCGGGTTTATCTATAGATTCATATAAGGCTCTTGTATTTGCAGCGTGTTAGCAGTATGTTATCAAAATCGCGTTTTCAGCAACCAAGAATGTGCTTTTGCTTGTTGAGCAGTTTGCAATATCGATTACTTTGATATCTGTGTTTCACCTTCGATATATGGTATTTTTGCCTAGCAACGCGGTCGATAACACAGTTATGCACAGTAAGATCTGCGCGATGCCTTGATTATGAAATATGGAAGTCCTAAAACAGTTGACGCTCCGTTGACACTCATTTTCAGGATGCTGCAGGGAGCATGTTGCTGTTGTTTTTGCCAGTAAAGGCCGCCAATATCTCATAAATGGATGTCTGCAACCAATCGGAACATAACTTACCTAAGAAGCAAAGCCAATAATCGTTGATGCTCCGTTGACGCTCATGCCAAGAATGGGGCGGTGACCACACTGCTAGCTCTTTTGCCAATAAAAGCTGCCAATACGTCCGTTATGCATAACAACAACCAGGTCACTGGTGAATTACCGTACTTACAAGATCAAACATCATTGATGCTCCGTTGACCCTCGTTTTAATGTATTGTCCATTCAACATCTGCTGCCGTCGATAATTGTTTTCTTACTGATTTGACTTTATCGGTTGTCTTTCTGCATGATTGAGACTCGGCCCTGTGGCAAAGCCGAGTGGCATAAGAATCTTGCACTGTTCACTCTCACAGGACTAAAAATGAGGTATCATGCCAAAAGATTCATTGCGCCTGCTGTACATCTATTTATGAACTGATATTCACAAGCTACTTCTTACCATTCGGCCATAATATATCTCTAACTGAAACTCTCCGTCAAGCTACATAAAGCTGGTGAATCATTGACGCATCCTGTCCTACTTTTTCTTCCCTCCTTTATTTCTCCGCGTTTCTACTGCATTGACCGTTACCAACACTGTTTCAGCCTGTTTCTTTAACTTCCATGTTGGCCGAATGTCACGGGGGTGTTCATCAGCAAGATGTAAAATGGTTCGGAAGTCATAACTCGATGACTCAGCTGTTCTGACCAGCCACGCCGATCCTTCCAGAAGCTCCCAGAAGCTCCCCAACAGGCTGAATGCAAAACGATGTGCCTCTCAGGTGCTCTGAGAGTACTTTCAGATGCTCCTCAACACTCCTGACGTAGCGGAACGGAATACAAGAATATTGTAAAGAGTATGAAGTCGTCTTCAGAATGCTATAAAATCATGCGTTTAAGGTGGTAAAATTTCGGAGCTGCTGGGACTACAACACTCGTCTCCAAGACAATTCCGGTGCACCTGGAGCCAGACTCTCTGGGAGTGATAATGTATAATGTCTATATCGAATAGTACAATTCGATAATCTATCTCACAGCTACACACCTGAATCAGGCAATCTAATCTAATTAATATACAGTCCAGTAGGTATCTAAATCAACCTGATTATTAACAAGCCATACGCTATCGATGCCGCCTGATGCAGCATTCTCCCGCACCAAATGTGCCGGTCCAACTATTGCTCCAACGGGTACAATATGCATCTTAATTGTCTGTTTGACAACCCGGATGAACCCGTCAACACAATCAGCCCAACCATGAAGATCTTTGAACTTTGTTGGAATCACTACTGCGTATTCTTGAGCTTGAGGACGTAATACCCATTGTTGAGTTGTCTGGCACCTCTTAGAAAAGGTCGATAATGCTTTCCCGGCTGGCAGGCGGTCCTGAAATTGGAGGATCTGATTCGGGGGAGTCCAGCTGAAGTATAATACAGGAAAAGAAGGAACTCGTCCTTGGAAGGTATTATTGAGGTCATTCTCCTCACTTTGCGTATACTGGACCCAGATGTTATGAGCTTCAGGCATGATCCCTTGGTTGGCATCGGTATATTCTACCTTGCAATCAAGTCCCAGACGTTCAACAGAAGTAGGGTTGTGAAATGGTTGACGGTAATACAACAGCCCATTCTGGAGCTTAATACATATACTGTCAAGGAGTACATTCTGATCATATCCGTGCACGAGTCCACTAACTTCGTGTCCCCAGTCCTCTTCAATTTGCGCGCGGAATAGCTGTCCAAAGTTGGGAATTCCAAAGTCTTCTGATGCATCTCTGAGTGAGGTTAGTTTGATACTTCTGCACACTCCGCGGACATGCGTTTCTCTCAAATG
>Ga0307515_10022035_pt1 | contig 11252 bp, 6 predicted proteins | sample 17_EM_MG_FD_194513 | JGI IMG/M metagenome (GOLD analysis project Ga0307515, IMG submission 194513) | Populus trichocarpa ectomycorrhiza microbial communities from riparian zone in the Pacific Northwest, United States - 17_EM | ecosystem: Host-associated > Plants > Roots > Unclassified | place... | reverse complement strand
TTAGTGGTTAGTTAGGTTTGCCTAAGCCAAATGAATGTTTGTTTATGGTTAACAATGTGAAAAACAACCTATGAAACACTATTGGAATATGTTTTTGGCTTACTATAGGACATAGGCTATGCTTGTTGTTTTGCCTTTGATTCCTTGTTTCTTGTTGTGTTTAATGGTTAAAATAAGTTGTTTTGAGCATGCTTAAGCTTTGGTTGCTAAGTTTAGTATGTTCTTTGGGCTCTTAGTGCATTTTATAGGGGTCTAGTTACATATATGTCGTATTGAGTTTTCTGGGTTTCTGCATTTGTTTTTTAGGCAATGTTCATGGGAAAAACAATGTCTTAGCTACATGATTTGGATCAGTTTTGATCAATTTCTTGGCACTAGCCATTTCACATAACCTCATTATCCAGTAATCTAAGTTTCTTTTGCCTCAATAACATGTTGTTCATGATTATAATCTTAGAGTTTTGGTTTTAAACCGAAACCCTCCCTAACCAAGTCATGATGTCTAAGTAATAATCGAAGTGAATAAGTGCTAGATTATTAACCCTTGCATGATCTATAATCTCTTTGTACCCCTGGTTTTGCTATATTTGGTCAATGGTGAGAATTATGTTTTCTGGGTTCACGAAAAACATTCATTGTGTTCATTTTGTGTGTATATGATCTGTTTTTGTCAAGAAATTTTATATTTTTTCATTTTTTTTAGTTGAATATGTTTTTGGATATTTACTTTGTTTTGGAATTGTTTTCGGGTTAAACCAAAATTTTAGGTTTGCTTCATGGTCAAACCATTGATTTTAGGTCAACTCGATTGGTTTGGTTTCGGGTCAATGAAGTTAGGTCTTGTTTGTTTGGCAAGTATTTTGATAAAGTTTTTTTGGTTTAAGGACGTGTTTGACAAACACACCTTTAGGCCTATTTTGGCAACTTCATTTAAAAGGAAAATGATTTTTTTTTGTCAAACATACCCCAAATAAATTTCCAAAAATTCTAAAAACTTTTAAGGGTCATTTTAAAATTATTTGTGGGTTCCTTGCATATTTTTCCAATAATTTCACTTAATATCGGGGCTAGAGACTTATACTGTAAGATATTGATCTTGTATTAAAAATAGTCGTTTTTGGCTAAAATTTAAAAACAATAAAAAAATTTCTAAAATATTTCCTCATTTAAAAAACACAAAAAAAATATATTTTATTTTGAGTGCATATGACCAAATTCTAAAATTTTCATGCATATTTTATATAAAAAATAAAAATTTCATTTTCATCATACTTTAAAAAATACAAAAAAAATCAGTTAATGAGTATCACAAAAAGTTTGCAATTATCCATTAGCATTTGACCAAAATATCAAATAATTTTTTTTATTTCTTGGGCTTTAGAATAGTTAGGTTTTAATCTAATAATATAAGAATCTCTTTACTGATGATGACTTTTCTTAAACTTTGGACAGACTTTTCTAAGCTTTAGAATGACTAGGTTTTAACCTAATGAGATAAGGATCTCCTTACTGAGGTGGACTTTCTCAAACCTTAGATAAACTAACGAATATAAACACGACTTAGAATAAACAACAAAGCAGCTTACCATAGGTAGAGTGCACTACGGGTGCTATGTCTTTTTCTTGCACAACTAATCCCCCTACCCAAACTCTCGCAAACCATAAGGTTTTCTAGTGATCACTCCTATTCCCCTTGTTTTACTGATAAAGGAAAATAATTCATTGTCATTTACACCCACATCATTCCTAAAAATCCCAACCTAAAAGGATGATTGTCGCGATGCGACACACGTATGACAATTATTGTACCTAACATCGAGACAATCTAGCCATCTTTCCTATGAAAGGGGAAAATAGTCTTTTTATGAGAGAGGGGAAATGTCTAAAACTTTATGTAAAGGAGTTGTTACCTAGTATTATGGTCACTAGAAAATCCTAACTGGTCAACAAAGTTCTAATGTAAGAGACAAGTTATGCTAAAGAAAAGATACTATCACCCAAAAGCACCCTACATGAGGTAAGTTACATTGCTAGTCTTGCCTTTTATTCCTAATATTTTATATAGTTACACACTCTTCAATTCAATCCATTTTTTTATTTTTATCATATCAACTAAATCTAATTTAATTTAATTAGATAGAAATATTAGAAAATTCCTATAAAAATGGAGATATATCATATATGATGAATTTTTTCCAATGGAATGTTCTAAAATACATAGTATTGATTATATAGTTGCCTCTTCTTAGCTGGTCATTTAAAATCTTTGGACTTTTATTTTCCTTTTATTTTTTTTGTGACCTATATAGTGCATAAAATATATCTTTCAAAGTAAGTTTTTATTTTCATTTTATTTTTGCTAAATAACTATAAGTTAAAGTTATCTTTTATCTTGACTTTTAACTATTTAGAAATGTTTTTAATTTTAAAATTATGTTTAGATGCTTGAAATTGTTTTTGTATTTCATAATTTAAAGTTAATTTATCTTTAGATTTGAATTGGAATAATATATGTTAAATTAATAATTTGAATTATATGTATGTATGTATGTATGTGTGTATGTACAGTACAAGACCCCGTAACGAAACACCAAAATGCCTTGGTACAGAAATTTATCGTTCCAATAAGAAAAATAAAACACCAACTAGAACAAAATTGAAGGCTTACAAGAACAATAGTTGTTTTTTTATACTGGATCTATCATTAGCCTAAATATAGCTTCATATAGGTCAAAATACTTCTCTAAACCATAGTTATTAAACCCGGCCCGGGGGTTGACCCAGCCAAGGGGCCGGGTCACGAGTTTCATGGGTCAACCCGGAAAAACTTAAAAAAATATTTAAAACTTTAATATTTCATATGAAAAAATTAAGAAAAAATCCATGAAAATATAGGCTATACATATTGTAAATAATAAAGTTTAAAAGAATATTTCAAAAAGTTTTTATCCCATATTAAAAAAATACTATGTTAAGCTTTTAAGTTAAAGTATTTAAATCAAAAAAGTTTTTTTATCCCATATTGAAAAAATAAAATTTTTCTTGGGAACATAGAGTATATATAATAATAGGTTTCAAATCCCACATTGAAAAAACAGAACTTTTTTCTTGGAAACATAGAGTGTATATATGAAAAGGCTTCAAATCCCACATTGAAAAGATACCATGTTATCCTTTTAAGTTGTAGTATTTAAACCAAAAAGTTTTTTTATCCCACATTGAAAAAACATAACTTTTTTCTTGGGAACATAGAGTATATATATGAAAGGATTTCAAATCCCACATTGAAAAAACATAACTTTTTTCATGGAAACATAGAGTATATATATGAAAGGGCTTCAAATCCCACATTGAAAAGATACTATGTTATCCTTTTAAGTTGAAGTATTTAAACCAAAAAGTTTTTTTATCCCACATTGAAAAAACATAACTTTTTTCATGGGAACATAGAGTATATATACGAAAGGACATACTATGTTATCCTTTTAAGTTGAAGTATTTAAACCAAAAAGTTTTTTTATCCCACATTGAAAAAACATAACTTTTTTTTTGAGAATATAGAGTATATATACTAATGGGTTTCAAATCCCATATTTTTTTTAAAAAAACCAGGTCTCGTCCGAGTTCGCCTGGGTCGCCCGGGTCATGGGTTGACTCGCCGGGTCAACCGGGTTTTGTCGGGTTGTTGCCCCGGCCTGTCTTTTATTAAACCCAGACCGGTCCAGCCACCAGGTCGACTCGTCGGGCCGGGCCGAGTTTAATAACAGTGCTCTAAACTACACAATTCTCTGATTTCTTAGCATCGGTCCTTTTAATACCAAAAAAATAACAACCACATAAGACTTGTTTTTATGAATACCAAAGTGACCATAGATTGATCACTTCTTCTTACCATGGCTAGAAAGGTCAATAAGTATCTCTTAAATAAATAAATAAAAAACTATGAAAAAAGGGTTTTTAATAACTCTCCCTTATATAAATTACTTGGGGGTTTATGGTTGACTAAATTATTTTAAACTTATGAAAGTAGATAGTTGTGTACGTATGAATCCATCATAATGCTAAAAAATATTCCCCTTTATTATTAAAGGGTGATCCTCACTTTTCACTTGGCACTCTCCTAATGTCCTATATGTTTGACTAAGCATAAAAGGTTCTAAAATTGTTATCCTATCCTTAACCAAGGCCATTGCCATATTTAAATAATCTCTTGTCAGACTCTTAGAACTAGAATGTCTAAGGTATCCACACACCCAATAAAGAAAAAAAAGATTTATGTTCTTATTGGGTAGGAAATGTCACATGTTTCTTCTCATTCCTTAACATAACACTATATTTAGGAGTATCCACTATCAAGTTTTTAAATTGACCTGTGACACCTCTTAGATATAAGACTCTTATTAAGGCCAAATAATATAAAAGATGGTTTGCATCTTGTACCTAATAAAAAAATATTATTTGACTTTAACTCAAAATAAAAAGGGCAGTTGACAACTCTTCATGCTCTAGACAACTAAATTGCATCAAAACTCAATAGCATTTATATTCTCGCCAAAGTGTTGTGTTTTGTTTAACCAACTTATATAATCCATAGTGGTAACATTAGGCCACTTAGGCATAGATTTCTTTTATTTGTGTGTGGTTCACGTGATTCTCCTATATAGAAAGTATCATTTTCTCTCTCTATGCCTAAAATAAACCGATTGTCTTTTTCTTTCATAATTTATTCTTGGTATAGACTAAGGCATTCTCCAGTCATGTTTTCTGGAGCATCGCTGATTATTGACCAGTGTGCATGGGGGACATAGTCTAGTAGTTTTGGAAGCAGGTGATAAAAGAAAGTTTTTATTGTGTAGAGCTCGAAGATGTCATTTCAGTGTATTGAAGGGAGAAGTAAGCTTAGAGTTCCTTTTTCTTTCTAGAAATCTTTATTATTTATTGAAGAAGAATTGTGGACTTATTAAAGAAGAAGAAGAAGAAGAAGAAATGGGTATTAACTAATGAATCGATGCATTAATTGCAACCGAAGCTACAATTCTTGAAATCCTAAGCATCGAGTTCGAGGCTGAAAGCCATAAAATATTTAGTTTAAAATTACTTAATTAGCTAACATGTTAGACAATGAAACATGGTCAACATCAGTATTTGTCATGTCATTCATGGTCAATTTCTTGATTGATTTTAGCATAAATGACAAGTAAATATTCCTTTATTTATTTTAAAATAAAGAAAATAAGGGGTATTGTTTATACAAAAAAACTAAACCATCAACGTGGCAATTGTTTAAGAACAATAATTTTTCAAACAAATTAATGAAAAAAATTAAAGTCAACCATTGATTAAGAGATCAGGACTCACATTAAATAATTGATCAATCAAGCCCAATACAAAAAAATAATCTTTAGCAAAATAACTTATGGATATTATAGGTTGATATGAATATATAAAACTGCTAGAATGATGTGTGCAAATAAAAAAGTACAAATTGTACTAGGATTAATATTATATAGTCTTTATCTGTAGATGATTTGTGAAGGATTATGATTTTATAATAACATTATAAATATGACACTCAATAATTGAAAATGATTTTCAGATCCATAACACAATTTTTTGCTATTTTTTGTAGTTTTAGTTTATTATTGTTTATTTCTTTATAGTTTTTATTAACCATCCTTTTTTTTTTATATAGTTTTTATAGGTTTTTTTCTTTAAAATTTTTCTAGTTTATAGTTTTTGCATTGCCCCTCTCTTATTTAAAACCTATTAAAGACAAGTTTAGAACTTTATATTTTGTTCAATTAGGAAGACTGTTATTTTTCTTCGATATTAATTTTTTAATTATAGTTTCTTCTCTTTAAAAGGAAATAATAAATAACAATTAACATATTAATCAATGATTGATAATTGGTGGATTGATTGCTTGTTCATGAAATTATTTGACATTGAACAATTAATAACTTGTTTTACGAAAAAAACTGAAGTAGAAGTATGTGTATATATAAAATGATGCCACGTAGAATATATAAATTATTTTTAGTGGATAATATTAAGGTTATCCAAATTAATAATTAATTAAAAATCAAAATAATTACACTAGTATTATTCTTAAACACAAACTTCTAAATTAGTGTTAATAAAACTTTAATGTCAAAGAAAATCATCTTATAAAAAATTTTGGTTACTATCTATACTTGTTCGTATTTTATCAAACATTATTTCTATCTTTTTTTTCTTCTTTATGAATTCTATTTAATATTCAATTACATAAAAGATTTTCTTGTCAGCGTTTATATCCACCCTTTCCATCATTATACTATATTTTGTTTTGTTAAATTAAATGCATGAGTTAGAATTTTTTTTTATCTGTCTAGGATACGTTGAAGAGAACCAGATCATGATTAAAGACCATATAAATAGTTCATCTCTAGGAAAAAAAAGAAAAAGAAAAAAAAGCTGTCACTCTCCAGTTAAAAAAAGAAATTGACGACCAAAAATGTTCTCAAAATTCCGAAACGCAACTGATAAGGCAAGAAAGCTTGCAATAGAACACGAAAATTGCTTACTACCTTTCATTCCCTGTTTCAGAAACCTCATAAACATGGTAGAGCAGCAGAATTCATCTTCTAAAGTTCAAGCTTCATATGAGCTCTGCAGAAAGACCTTTACACCCTCGGGGGCACCTCCTTCTTCTAGTGCCATCCAGAAACTCTGCTCTCTTTTGGGTATTCCTCCTTTTCTTCCTTTTTATCTTTTATGTATTTTTTTTCTCCTGTTTAGTTGAGTTCTGAAGTGGGTTTTGTGAATTTGTTTTGAAGCTGAACGTGAAAAGGTCAAGCCTTGTACAATATTTTTTCTTCTTTATTAGTTATCCCTTAAATCTTTATTTGGAATTAGAAAAATCTAACAAATTTGTGGTGTCATGATATAAGGATGAAAGTATGAAATGGCAAACAATAGCAATAGAATTGGAGGAGCCAATGCATTATTTTTGCTGTTTGTCACGTCAATATATTGATTCCCAAATTTCCATTATAATCAGAGGAACGAATTGTGATTCATTATTTAGATTATTACAAAATCTCCTCGCCTGTTGTGCAGACACATTTGGCCCTGCTGATGTAGGGCTTAAAGAGGAAAATCGAGATGATCGAGGGCATGGCATGCTTGGACTTAATCGGTTGAGTAGCGTTGCTCGATGGGCTCAACCAATGACATATGTAGATGTTTATGAATGTGATAGTTTTACAGTGAGCTTTACTTCTTCTCTCTCGATTAGAATTTGTTCTTGTTGGGATAGCTGTGTGCTTCGTTGTTTTTCATTTCGGTTATATATATATATATCAATTCCTTGGCAAAATTTGAAAAGTGTATTTAAATTAATTTAGGAACATTTCAGTTCTTATAATTGCTTCCTGGCATGTGTTTGTGCTTGCCGATTATCACAATATTAATGCAGATGTTCTCCTTAATATTGTTTGAGCCTGCATTTTTATTTTAATTATATATTCTGGATTTTAAATCTGAAAGCAGGCAGGAAGTACAGATCAATGTTTAAAGTTTTTGACATGATGATTCTTTGTACGCAGATGTGTATATTCTGCTTTCCTACTTCTTCTGTTATCCCACTCCATGACCATCCTAGCATGACTGTTTTCAGCAAAGTTCTATATGGTTCATTGCATGTCAAAGCTTATGATTGGGTTGAGCCTGCGTGTTACCCAAAAAGCAAGGGGCCTGGTTATCCTGCAGGTTTGCCTTTTGAGAACCTTTTTATCATCTGCCCTGACAGTTTTAGAACTCACAAACTAACATTTAATTTTTTTTTTCTTGATTATTCCATAGCCTTCCTCCACTAACCATCAAGAATTGGAATAGTTTGTGCGCTCAAATGGGCTTCAATTCCAAATCATCAACAGTTATTGGAGTACTTTTTTCTTATAACTCTTAGTTTAGGTCCAGCTTTAATCAATAACTTCATTATTGAAAGCAAGATCAAATAGAAATGAAAATCCGTGGATTCAAATGCGTTTTCTGTTAGTTGTCCCCTCAATTTATGGAACATACATAAAAGTTCCTCTATTTCCTTTTATAACCATTGGTTGAAACCTGTTGATCTTTTAACCCTATAATCTGACCTCATTTTCTCCTGATTTAGATAGAACATTATCCATCATGCATCACCAATACATGCTCAGATATGTTCATGGTGGTTGGAGTTAGCGTTTTTTCTATTTAACCAAATGCTGAGCAGACTAGTAATGAAATTGTTTGCCCAATATATAGATAATTCTCACTTGTTCCATGCTCATAATAGAGACAGTTTTATTCAGAACTACTCTATTTTTCAGACACAACATGCCTTATTATGTGTATTTGTATGTGTGCAGATATGTAAATATGTATGAATGCATGCATATATGAATCAATGCGTGTATGTATCTATGAGCATATGTGTGTATCTAAGAATTTCTTGGTGTAAGTATTTTGGAGAAACCCACTGATGATGTCACTGCTAAGACGGCTGGCCTGTTTGCTAGAATATTCTAGTTTTCCCTTTGAATCAGCCCCTTTATCAGCTAAATTATATGCCATCATTTAGCTGTGTTTGGAATTGAAGCTGGTCTGCTGGATTATACTTTCAAATTCAAACCAATTATGAACTACCCACCAAATATATTTAGGCCTTTTAAAATTGCATGATCATGGCTTTGATTATGGGACTGACTGAACATTGTGGACTACTGTCCCTGCAGTTGTAGCATTCAGTAAAATTTGATGGTAGCCATGTCTTATGCTGTTGTCTGGTTTGTTTTGCTTTAGTTTGGTATAAAAAGAGTAAAATAGGTGTCAGTGGCTATAGGGTCTCTATTTTATGGGTTTCAGTGTTCGAAATGAATATAAATAGGTGCAGACTAATGGATGCGTATCTTTGGCAGTAAGGTTGGCAAAGTTGACAGTGGATAAAACTTTAACAGCTCCATGTGAGACGTCAGTATTGTACCCAAAACGTGGTGGGAATCTGCATTGTTTCACTGCAGTCACCCCTTGTGCTGTGCTTGACATTCTTACACCTCCATACAGAGAAGATGCAGGCAGAAAATGTACTTATTACCATGACTATCCTTTTTCCACCTTCTGTAAGTAACCTTTATTTGTTTTCATTATTATCATTACTATCATCCATGCTTTTTCTTTTTTGTCCCTTGCTGCTCTTCTACTATTCTTGCTGCATATATAGGTTGAAGCATGTAACATTCATATTGAATACTTGTTTAACCATGCAACAAAGCTGAATAACTTTTTAACACATTGCAGCTAGAGGAAATGGAGCTGAGATAGATGATGAAAAAATAGATGATCTTGCATGGCTTGCAGAGATAGACACACCTGATGATCTTTATATGCGTCAAGGAGCTTACACAGGACCCGCTGTTCAGGTTTAACTCTTATCATGTTTGATCAATAGACATTACCTGTAATTCTCTTCTCATTTCTGTTTTATATCTCGACCCAGTATCATGTAATTGCTGAGTCTAAGTGCAATTTTTCAAACTGGAGAGGCGATAGAAATGCTAAAGTTTGAGCTTAATAGATAATTATCTTAATTCCATAGATGAGGATATGTTTCTGTTCTCTCCTTTTCAAGTGCTGCAAACGAGGTGCTTGAACCAATCATTTCAGGTAAAGCACTACCTTAAATGTTGATGAAAGGAAGCCCGGAAATGGATATGATTAGCTGGTAGATGGCGTTTTCTAGCATGACATCTTGCCGAAAACTCTCCCTCTTTTGAACCGATTATTGGTCAATTTTATCAGCATTCTGGTGGTTGGTTCACCAGCATTCTATTGATATTGTGATATTCAGTACATCCAATAAAAGAAAAAACCGTCTGAACATTACAGAATGTATAAAAATCTATCTTGAAATAAAAATCTCATCCCAGAAAGAATAATAATAAAAATAATAAACTTTTGCTCGGAGGGTGCCGCTGGTATATTATGATTTATTGGAGAAGGTGCAGTACGGTTCTTTGGCGAGCCCGAAATTTTCATCCTCTACGTTGGAACATAACTTTGGAAGGAAATCTCCCAGGATCTCCAGAAAATGAAGAGAGAGGACAACTACACTTGGTTTTCACTTTCTTAAAAACGAAAGGGGTATAATTTGATGCGAACGTGTAAAAATTCTAAAAATCTGTACGCAAGAAAAAATAACTTGAAAAAGCTAAAATTATATTATACCACCTGAACCAAGACATTACAAAAAATTCAAATCTTATAAATATAATGAATTATGAACTGAAAGTATAGGAAAAACACCATGAAATGAAGTAAAAGTATATGAAAAATGCTACAAAGACAAGATAAGTTTAATGAAGACCTTAAAGTATAAGTAACTTTTCACAAACAATACAAACTAAATAATATTATTTATAATAGGTAAAAACATCCTAAACAAGACTGATAAAATAGTAAAAAAGTATTTTTTGTTGAATTCTGAAAGCTTGACTTAGTCTAAATATTCTGAATAAGCTCATCGAGTGCCTTTTTAATCTTCCTTATTATTAGCCAAATTAGAATCTCTAATGGATCATTTGATGATGCTTGATGATTCTCATTATTCCCCCTCCTCAAAGGATCCGATCTCAAATATTCACCTACATCAAACAAAGAAAGATCATAAACATTAAAAGTAGCACTAACATCATACCCACATGAAAGATCCACTTTATATGTATTGTCATTGATTTGCTCAAGAACTTGGAATAAACCATCTCCTCTAGGCTGCAACTTAGATCTCATATGGGCTAGAAATTTTTTTTTATCATATGCACCCAAACCCAATAAACTAGTAAAGAAATAACACGTCTACGATCTTTGTTAGCTTTAGATGCTTATTATTCATTTTTTTTCCTCTATATGTTATCAAACACTTTCATGGAGTGTAGTCATCATCTGTTATTTCCTATTACAATCAATATTACTTTCATCAACAAGTAAATGAATAAAATCCAAAGAGGTAAGTAGATTAAAACCAGAAACAACCTCAAATGGTGAATGATCAGTAGTAAAATACATGCTTGTATTATATACAAATTCAATAAATGACAAACAATCCTCTCACTTTTTTAGATTCTTTTGAATGAAAATAAAAAAAATAAACTAGTTAAAGTTCTATTTACTACTTTTATTTGACTATCCGTTTATGGATGACACGTAATAAAAAATAATAACTTAGTTCCTAACTT
>Ga0307515_10022034_pt1 | contig 11252 bp, 9 predicted proteins | sample 17_EM_MG_FD_194513 | JGI IMG/M metagenome (GOLD analysis project Ga0307515, IMG submission 194513) | Populus trichocarpa ectomycorrhiza microbial communities from riparian zone in the Pacific Northwest, United States - 17_EM | ecosystem: Host-associated > Plants > Roots > Unclassified | place... | reverse complement strand
TGGGGGAGATTGGAGCGTCCGTATAGAAGTCCCCCGAGGTCGTACAGGGAGTCCCTCTACTCTTGGATTTAGTTCACCCAGCCCCACTTCTTGAGGCGGGATTGGAAGTTCCAATGCTTCGAGATCGATTGGAGAAAGCAGCCGTGATACTGCCTCAGAGGGACGTCGAGGTCGAATGATCGAACGATTCTCTGGCACTGGTGGAACTTCAGTGAGCAGCTCCATTTCCCAGTCTTCGTTGCCACACTGGGCCGATGAAAGGCGAGTTGACGAACGCAAGGGCAGAGACTCGGATATTACCAGACCCTCTTTCTGTGCGTTCAACATTTCTGCGACCACGGGCTGCGGTTCTTCGTGATGAAGCATTGGTGCGATGATCGACAAACGGCGAGAGTGTTCTTGTACTGGAGCCTGGTCAATGAATACATCCTCCCGATCTGTTCGCAGATCTATAGAATGGTTTCCTGGATGGGCCTCCCACTCCATCGCGGTTGGTGGTTTGACCGGCACTGAAACACCAGTTTGGGGAGCACCCTCCGACTCATAGACAACCTCAGGCTCTCGAGGGAAGGGCATCGAGGGATGAGAAGGTTCGGGCAGTACGGATCCTGAAGGACGAGTAGACTGGCGTCGCGATGCTCCCACTTGAACTTCATCCCACCCTGGCTCAAGGGGCTGTAGAGGTTGTAGTGAGTAAGTAGACTTGGGCCGTTTCAGTATGCTCTTTGGCTGTGTCAGAGGAATGGCCGTGTTGGTCGCTGAAGGCTTCCGTGTACGGGCGGAGGTAAAGTCCGGAAGGGCAGGAGGGACAACGATTTCGCCTCCAGGTACTGGTGATGAAATTTCGGGAGGTGAGATGGGCTGTTGCGTTCGAGAGTGAGAAGAGGCTGGGCGTGAGCCTTGTACGATGGTGCGCTCTGCAACCACATTGTCTGCAGTTTCTGGGAGGGGTATAGAGAGCTGCATCGGGGTCCTATCCGCGTCCTTGGTCGAGCTTATGCGCCGTCTCCGCGCCGTTTGCGGACCGCGTTCGATTGTCTTTGATGTGATTGGGAGCATACTGGCTCGTGGGTGGGCCGGTCGGGGTGTACGGTCGTCAGCCAGTTTAGGTTGAGCATTTGCACTTGGCTTTGGAATGCGACTCGCGACAGGCGGTGGGTGGATGTCGATAACCGAGTCGTCAAGCAGAAACTCGCCGCCCTGGACATCCATGAGCATCGAACGACCGCTGAGCTGCCATGGTTGGTCCGGGCTTGAGTCTTGGTAGGCGCGTCGCGCAGGGAGATGGCTCATTTTGGCCAATGCTAGTTGAGGGTCGGAGCCAAGTTTTGCAACTCCGCTCGAGGTTGCGAAACGTGTAGAACGCCACCCAGCACTCGAATACTATATTCATTATCATTACAGATTACTTGATAAGCGTATATTTCGCCGAAGATGCGTGGCTCAATGGGCGAACCAAGGTGGCCCTCGAGAATTAGGATTCCTTAGTCGCGAACCAGACGAACAAAATACAACAGGAGATCCATAGGTCGCGTGATTAAGACTTGAATAGGTCTAAACGGATGGGATGCCCCTAGGTTTTCCCAATATGCCTGCAACAAAATGCCTGGTTAGGAAGTATCAGATATTGCAGTCCTTTCACTCACTTGGAAAGCTCCTTGTTCATTCTAAACATGTCAATCTTGTTTACGTTGAACATCGCACGGAACTCCTCGTCACAAATAATTTCCTTCTTGTTATCAGGATTTTGAAGGCCTCTAAGAAGTTTAATCAGCTTCAGGTGCATACAACGACATGCCGTCACAACCCACTTGGCGTGAATATGTTCCCACATCTTCTTGACGACCTGTGGTCGGGACATGGTAGAAGCACCGACAATTGCTGCTAAGGGCTCGCTGCAATGGAAAGATCAGTGCACAACGAAAGAGTGTTGGTACGGCAGGTCCAACGAGCCACATACCTCAGAGGCTGCGGCTTACTCCATCCTCCGCCTTTCTGCTTCCCTTCAGCGGCGTCCCCATTGGCACCCGTAGTCTTCCTTTTCTTCTTCGGTCTTGAGTCAGTACCACCGCCACCGCCCCCGCCTTCTTCACTACTATCCTCTATGACCTCTTTACTCTTCACCTTCCCGCCCCGTTTTGCACCCTTCCCAGGGGTAGCAGCCCCAGCCCCTTTTCTCCCGCTTCCAGAACCCCGCGTTGTACGTCCCATACCCAGATTCAAGTCCTGCTGTAGCTGCCAGGCAATCTGCGCATCGCCGGCCGCATCGCCCATTCCTTTTTCTTTCTTCCTTTTTTGCTTGATCTTGTCCGCAATCTTCACGTCGGGACTGGTCAATGCACCACCAGCACGCGCACGTTCCTCCTCCTTGAGTACATCTCCCCGTTTGCGTTTTACCGTTGGAGTCTTGGGGACCTCAGTCACCTTCCCACCACTCCCCTCCTGGTCACCCTCTGTGTCTTCTTGTTGGCGTTCATCATCGGCGTCCGTGCTGACAGATGAAACCTCGTTGTAAACCTCCAAAATGATAGAGTCGAGCACCTCCTTGTTCTCTCGCACCCAGACCTCCTCCAGGTCCTTCAACTCGATTAATGATTTGCGTACCCGTTTCGCTGTAACGGTTTGGTAGTCCACCCCTGGGGCCGTAAGGATGTTTCGGATGAGCGGTTCGGCCCGTTTGCGCACGCTTGGTTCATCGGCCGGCATGTGTTGAGAAAATATAGGCTGTAGGGGAAGAAGGATGGGTAGGATGCCAATTGAGGACGTTGGTCGTTTGCAACGGGGGAAACGAAAGTCAAACTGGCGGTTAATGAGACTTGGACTACGAACGTGAGTCAATCCACGTAGACATAAAGATTGGAATACGACACGCCTATTCTTCTTTACAGGGAAGCGCGTCGAGTTCACCAAGTCATCAAAATGAGTCGAGGGTCAACGGTCAACTTTCAACTTTCATGCCCACACCTCACCGCCGCTGGGGGCGGGTCGGAAGGATTTCGCTGCACCACCCGCATGTGAAGAACACCAAATGCAATCCATTCTCCATGCAGCAAACGAACGGACCAAAATTACAACATAAAATGTAATGGGCTATAAAAGAGTCGGGCGGTGGCTAGAAGGTGTGTGAGTGTGGATAAGTGATTCGACATGGTACATTATGACGTGGTATGGTGAAGGGACCAAGGACGAAGAATGAGTATTATAATAGATCGGGCCACATTCGCCAGGTACCAGACTAGTGGTGTGGAGGATGCAAATGGGCCATATATGCCGGAGGTTGAAAGTACGACTGTCCACGGTACAAGCTGGTAAAACGTGTTTCCATCATGCTACGCAATGATGTACCGCATTCGAGCTGAAGGGGAAACTGAGCAACTGCGATGATCCTCCAGATGTTGATCAGGGTATCATCTACAGGCTTTGGATTTGTGCGATCAGGAATTGCTTCTCGTCCTAGAAAGGTCGTTAGTGTCATCGTCCCGTGCACAATAGAGTGCACGCACGGTGAACTGCTCATCTACAAAGGGGATTGTCAATCATAGAGAGATCATTTACCGTTGCCACTCACCCTCCTTGTCGTTGTGGAAATCCTTGAGGAAAATCAAGAGCTTCTCCTTGTTCCTCCGCAAGATGCTCTCGATCTGCGGTGGCTTTTTTGGATTTGCAACAAAGACCTTTGCTAGGGTTTAATACCGATTTCCATTCAAACCGGACAGCCGAACACCCCGTACCTTAAACACATGGAACGCCTCAAACTGGATGTTCTTACTCTTGTCCCGGAGCATGTTCATCATCATCTTCAGGTTGGCTTCGTTGGCGATATACCTGGTCATAACATTGAAATTTGCCCGGTCAAGCAAGATCTCTCCGAGGAGCTTAAGCGACTGTCGCTTGGTTACGTAGTTCTTCGACAAGACGAGGGCAGTGTACGAAGCGAAGAAGCGATCATAGCTCTTTTCGAGATACTCGGCGACCATTGGTTTGTGACGCGTTAATGTTTCCTATGGGTCAGATTGGTTGGTGTAGAGAACTCGGCAGCGGCCTCACGGACCTTGAGGTTTGCAAACGCGTCGCAAGATACGCTAAAGGTAGTGTTCTCAATGTAATGGTTGAATTGATAGAACCTATGAGCGAGGCGGCGTTGTTAGTGTCAACCAGGGCTATGGGGATATCGAATGCCCACTCGAGACGACTGGACATTCGAAGGAACTTACTGATCAGAGTAGAGCAGAATCTTGGCGAGGGGTTCGTGGCGGAGCATCTCCTTGAGGATCATACTAGTATTCAATGCGACCTCTTCGCTTTCGTAGCCTTTGAGGGTAGCGAAGATGACGTCGGGCTTGCTGCTGAGGTACTCTACGGTAGGCCATCGGGAGCCTATCTGCCGGCGAAGGAGGTGATTGAATATTTGGGCGACGTCCTTACGCGATTCAAACTCGAAACGTCCGATGTTAGTCACAAGATGTTGGAGGAGATCAGTGGTGTAGGTTTCCTGAGCGAGTTGCGCAACCAATTCAGGCTGGGGATCTATTCAACGGATATCAGTCCTGAGGGAGAGCTGTACAGAGCGGGCAAGCCGGCAGTGCGGGAGTCGAGGGCTGTCACGGGCCCGGAACAGGGGCCGGAACAGAAGCTATATATGCGGACGCTGTGCAGAGAGACGCAACAGCAGCCATGACGTGCTGGGTAGCTTCTAGCGGCAGTGGTCGAGGAGGGAGACAGCGATCGTGGGGGCTTTACGCACAGCGCGTAGACATTTAAATACCAGGACATATGAGCTCTTTTCGAGCAGATGACGGAAGGTGGTGGGATGGTGGAATGAACGTGGGACGACGATGAGCGCGCACCTCCATCACCAAGTAAGATGGCCTTGATCGATGTAAGACTCTTGGAGATATCCTCGCTAGCCTGGTGAGAGATATAAGCAAGGTAAATCGCGAGAGGGAGGGGTTGTTCTGGACCTTTCTGCGTGTGTCGCCTCCTGGTTGGCCGCCGTCGAGCTTGAGGATTGCGTCGCGGAGGCCGCGGACGAGCTCGGAGGGTGTCCTGGGTTTTGTCTTGAAGAAATTCATGGCTCTGGTGGCCCCAAGGGAGCGAGAGCGGTTGGTAAGCAGCGCGACAAAGGGTTTACACTCGCTCGCTCGCTCGGTCGACCGAGCGAGCAGTGTAAGGGGAGACTGACGGTTCACAAGTGCGCAATGATGGGCTGCTCTTACCGCCGCTGGATTGAACGTCTGTGGGACGTCCCCGGATATCCGTAGAGTCGGCAGCTAGGCAGAGCTCGGGCGCTAAGGTGGTAGCGGTGGACGAAAGCAAGTGCAAGGCTTCTGAGCGACGACGAGGCGCCCAGGGCCGTCCAGTGACGCAGAAACCGGGGACATGGATGGATCACGTTGAATGCCTCGCGTGGAATGTCTCACTCGCTCGTTCGACGACGACAACGACGATGATGACGACGACGTACGAGGCGATGACGACGTCTTGAAGGCACGTTAATCTAGCCAACGTTCTTCAAGTAAATAACCAATATTCATGATCGCTTTTTGCTTGAGCAGCCCCGTTTCCAGCCATCTGACACTTTCATCCTTTGCTTCTTCTCACTTGTTCCCAACTTGTTCCGGGCACCCAGCTCTTCATCTTTGCTGGCCTCCCGTAACCCATAATGACTACTCCAGGTCGCAAAAAATCCATCGCCTCGTCGGCGGCCGTCCCGGGCCTCTCTATCGACCAGCCCGTCGCCGCCGCCACTGTCCTCAACAAGCAGGCTGGCACCTCGCTCTACCAGCAATGTTCTATCTTGAGATCCCGTCTCCTCAAGATACACGACTTTTCTCCCTATCTCGGCCTCGTAGCCGCCCCAGACCAGGACGTCGTCCGCACCCTCTGGGACTGCTTCGCCCTCGGCACTCCCCTCTGCTTCCTCTTCAATCTTCTCGATCTCCCTGTCTCAGACCGCATCCAGGTCGACACGGATCCTGCAGACATCGCCACCGACAACCTCCGCGAGAAGAAACGCGCAGCTGCTTTCTTCATTATGGGTATCCAGCGCCTCAAGAAGAACGGCCAGTGGGACGATTCAGTTGAGCTTTTTAACGTCACAGAGCTCCTCGCAAACGAGGACATGAATACAAACGGTTTCGTAAAGGTCGTTGCTACTATCACCCACTTGCTCGATCGCCTTCCCGTACACGTCTGGATGGAGGATGAAGTCTCCCCAGAACCCTTGGACACCAACGATATTACCCCTTGGGACTCTCTACCGGGTCCTGATGGCGCCCCGCAGCTAAAACCAGGTGGCATGGAAGCTGTCCGCGTTAATACGCTTCGTGAAATTATTGAGACAGAACGAAAGTATGTCCAGGACTTGGAGGTCATGCAGGTAAGCGCCTCATTCCGTCAAACGATAGGCGCTCGCAATGGCGCTGGGGTCTGTCGATTTACTAAGTTCTCTCTCTTCCGGATCAAAAGAACTACGCCCGTGCGCTCATGCAGCAAGACGTAGTCGATCAGGATACAATTCACCACCTCTTCCCGGGTCTCAACAAGCTTCTTGACTTTCAACGCAAATTTCTAATCGAATTTGAACAACAATACGAGCTCCCATGGGACCAACATCGATGGGGCAAGTGCTTAATTGTAAATGTGTGTCGATCCCCGTCTATTTTCTTCCCACGGCCCAGCTCGACTCACAAACGTCTTAGGAACACAACTTTGCTGTCTACGAACCATATTGCGCCAACTTTAGCAACGCGTCTGAGCTTGCGCTCCAGGAGGAGCCCCACCTCATGGTCCGCAGTAGTTCGGCTCATTTCGACTGGTTCACCACTGAATTGACCCGATTTAGGCGGTCGCAAACATTATTACCCCAAAGGAATTGCAGGCGTTCCTAATCAAGCCGATTCAACGGATTTGCAAGTACCCACTCCTCTTCCAACAACTTCTCAAGGCGTGTCCGCCCGATCACGAGTTCTACCACGAACTCGAGGAGGGCGTCGCCGCCTGCAAGCGAATCACCGAGAAGGTCAACGAAGCGGAGCGCCGGGCGGTCAACTCAGCAACCGTCAAGCTACTGGAACAGCGAGTTGAAGACTGGAAGGGACACGCTCTCGCCAACTTCGGCGATCTTTTGCTAGACGACATCTTCATGGTCACGAAATCTGACGTCGACCGAGAGTATCATGTGTTCCTCTTTGAGAAGATCATCCTCTGCTGCAAAGACGCCACCAATGTTCCAAACAAAAAGGTAGTCAAGAGCAACTCGATTTTGAAGAAGACGAACAGTACCCAAGCCGTCCCAGCCAGCCCTGCGACCAGTGGTGCTGCAGCGAGAAAGAAGACGACCCCTTTGCTCCTCAAGGGACGGATCTTCCTCAATAACGTCACCCAGGCCGTTCCCAGCACCAGAGGGGGTGAGTGTCTCAGCCCTTGTTACCTTCCGTGTCAATTCTCTGATTGGGGTACTCACACATCTAACCATTTCCATTTGAATCTGCAGGCCAATACGCCCTCCAAGTCTGGTGGCGTGGAGACGATGATTTGGAATACTTTACGTTGCGGTGCAAGAACGAGGAACAGATGAAGCAGTGGGAGTCGGCCCTCACAAAGCTCATTCGCGACCTCCAGGTCAAGCGTGGAGAAAAGGCGACACGCGACATCCATGCAAGGGCCACTTCGATCTCAGCTTCATCTACTGCATCACTTCAAACGTTGCCACCTTACCCTGGCCCGCCTGGGCCTCGCGGTGGTCGGTATGTAGGCTACCCCGAGGAGAAACCTCCGCCGGTGCCCCAATACCTTCAGTATTCCAACCCAGGGTCCAATGGTTATCCGTATTATGGCCAAAACTGGCGCAACGACGGTTTCGAGACCGAGGAGGATGGTTACGAGAGCTCGCCAGCATCGGGCGGGTATGGCAGTGTGGGAGTGTACCCGGAATCTGGGCGCGGGACGCCTCTAGGAGCTGCAAATGGCCGGCGAGGGGCCGCTGCACTGAGCATGCCACCCGAACGGGATATAGCACCCGGTTACGATCGCGAACGTGCCCGGACGGGAGATTCGGCTATGCTCGCGCAGTGGAGTCGGCAGCACTCTCATAATGGCAGCTTAGCGACCAATGGAATGCCCCTACCTCAAATGTCCGGCAATCCATTCCCTCAGCGGCCTATAACCACGCGCAACATGAGCTCACAGAGTGCGGCAAGTATGGGCAGTATCAGTGGCATGAGCGACGCGAGCTTTGGAAACGGTATTAATCCTCGTGGACCGAGTTTGAGGAGTCAGTTTAGCTCGAATCGTCTACGAAGTGGGTATGGCGAAGACGGAGATGATAGAAACAGTGGGTATGGGCAGTATTCAGATGGTCCTGCAGGCACACCTCAACAAAGAACACCACCAACGAATCCTCACCTCGGTCTGCCCAATAGCCGCAGTCGCAGCATCTCCAACCCCGCGGCATACCCTCAAGCGCAGGTGCCGAAGCAACCTCTACCACCCATGCCCCTTGCACCTCAGTGGACAGGTCCTTCGCAGCCGAGCGCAGGCATTGACCGTGAGCGGATTGCCGCTGGTGCGAGCAGGGAGCGGTTAGGTGGAGCGAGGTCTCAACAAGGCATGATTCCACCTCAGCGTAGGCCGAACAGCGACGCTTCAAGCGATTACTCAGACGAACCCGCCGATAGCGGAATGATGACGTCTGGCCCCGCAAGCACACCCTTGCGTGGAACTCGATCTCAAATCTTCAACGGATCAAGAGGAGATGAATATTCCAGTTTGCCGAATCCATCACAAGGACCACCAGTCAAGATTAAGGTGTTCTGGGGAGAGGATCTCTTCATGATTATAGCACCGAGGACGACGACTTACCATGCTCTTGTGGAACGAGTGCAGCGCAAGATCAGATTGTGCGGAGGGGACGCAGATGCTCCCATGCGACTCAAGTATGATGACGAGGATGGAGACAAGATTTCACTCACAACAGACGAGGAACTGCAGATGGCTTTCGATATGGTACTGTCGCGGTCTACTGGTCAAGCCCAGCTCACCCTACGAGCACAAGGAGCACAAGGAGCGTAGGGCCCAAACTCGTTCAACCTCACTCCACCTTTCCTGTGGCATACCACGCCCAACTGTCACATTAATCTTTATTCATTACACCTCTCCGCCCATGTCTTCGACCGTTTATTGAATACCGATTCGCATTTTGCATTGATTACTCTATAGTTGGCCCCCATACAGCAACAACGCTTCAGTCGCATCAGGTCCAATCGTACTATAACTGCCCTCTCAGCTCATTTGCTTTTACCATTACGCGCCGCCCCAGCTCTTCTTCGTTCATTGCATCGCACTCCTTGATCGTCTTCTTCCATGTTCGTGCCACTATGCTACACCATTCCTCCCGCTGTCATTTTCGCTTCAGGATCTCGTCACTCATTCTCGACTGCAATCACTAAAACGCCGTTCTAGTCCATATCGTCCCACGCTCATTACACCTCATCCCCTCTTGCCTCTGCTGTGCCATCATCTTTCACTCCCATCTGGGGTTATGCGGCGTCGTTTTTCTACTCATCCCGGGCATTGTCAGTAACCAGTACCATAACGCTCTCCCATTTTCCCGTTTATCTACGTGGCGGCTTTGCTTCCATTTCACCCTATGTACGTTACTCGCCCGTCACATCGGTCTTCTGTCTACTGCATAGACGTTATCAGGGGTTACACCCCTCTCTATTCACCGACATGTAACTTTGATGTTTGATGCAATCCCATTTCTATTTCACTGTGCTTGTAAATACAACCTCATCTTCTCCCGTTCGTATGACAAAGACGTGAACCGTTAATTTCCACACTAGAATCATCCTACAATGCCATCTTTCATTACTAGCCCCATCTCGCAGCAATGGCATACTCATACGCCGTCTGACTAAAATCCCCCCATTCAGAACGTATCGATACATCAGGAGACGCCCATATGCCGTCGAACTCCGCGTCGCCTACGAATGAAAGATCTTGAATCTTTCCTCGGACCGTGTGGGCGCCATCTGCGCGTCTTACAAATTTGAGATACCCTGTCATACCTGGGAGGTGATAATTAATCACGCCTTCGAACTGTTCGCCGTCCCGCCCACACCACTCGAATGTGGCATACGCTCCATCAGCTCTGGTCTCGATCGGTGCTCGACTTCTCATGATGCCGTGAACAACACCAAGATCAAACTCCACTAAGAGTAGATGTGGCGTTAAACGAGGGATTGACACAATGAGTGTAAAATAGTTGGAGACATTCCATCCTTGGCTGATGACAGGGGCTTCGATTCGGTAGGTCCCAGCAAGCCAGGCAAACGGGCCGGGAGGTCGCTCATGCCGTGCCCGCTTTTTAGCTGGGCCTTGCTCTGGATACGGAGCTTCATGTTTTGGCCACAAGTCAACTTCCATTTCGTCCTCCCGCTCCCGCTTCACACGCTCCCGCTTGACAGGAGCCTGGTCTCCGGTTGCCTTTCGTGTAGGTTGCCTCGCCCGCGCACCTCCTTTGGTAGGCCCAACAATAGGGGCCGCCCGAGTAGCCGATGAGGCGCTGGCATCACCCTTCTTAGTACGAGAAGCACCCGGTTTCTTTGTAGTGGGTTCCTTCTTGTCGAAGGTCACCTTCGCTTTGGAGGAACCGGGTGCTGACTTAGATTTCGGGGCGGGTGGGTCATGCGTTGCTTTCGCCTTGCCCTTCGACGTACTCGGTTGGGTCTTCGATAGTATCCGAGCATTTAATTGATTGAACTCTTTGTTGGTATCGACCTCCATGTTGAGGATCTTCTCGGGGACGACCATTCCCTTTGGCTGTTGCAGCGCGGTTTGCAAGCGTTCACGGAGTTGTGCGATGGTTGAAGATTTATTCCCAGGTAGTCCATACAATAGAGTTTGCGCAAGCCACCATGATTTCGGCCTAAATTGCGTCCCAAAACGAGCTGTCAAATTTTGGTTTGTTGCAATGAGACTGGCGGGACGTACTTGTCCTTGTCGTCTATGGGAGTCCTCCCGATAACCATAGCACGTAGATCTGCTGGACTCTCTCGCGCGTGACCTTCATATAGCAGCCCATTCCCGCTGCAAGTGAATTTGTCGACAATGATGGGTGGTATTACAGCCATGGCAGTAGGGCTGACTGAGTACAGAGCCCTGGATACCTCCAAGCGCGCTTCTACAAGTATTGAGTCCGACGAATGTCGAACGTGGGTTCAAGGTCGCCACGGCTTTGTTCAGACTCT
>Ga0307515_10022033_pt1 | contig 11253 bp, 7 predicted proteins | sample 17_EM_MG_FD_194513 | JGI IMG/M metagenome (GOLD analysis project Ga0307515, IMG submission 194513) | Populus trichocarpa ectomycorrhiza microbial communities from riparian zone in the Pacific Northwest, United States - 17_EM | ecosystem: Host-associated > Plants > Roots > Unclassified | place... | reverse complement strand
GGAGACTTTCCGTGAAAAGTCGAGCCATTTTTGGTAGTACTTCCCGAGCTCGGATGGTGGACTGCTGCCCTCTTGGGGACTTTGCTGAACTGTGACAGCGAGAGTGGCCAGCCACGATGCAAGTCTTAGGGCATCAACATCTAGTGCATGCATCTCTTCGTAAGTCTCAAGCATTTCCTGCTTAGATTTGACAGCCAACGGCTGTGGGTAGAGAGTATCCAGTAGATAAAGCCATTCGAATGCAGAGCTAGCAAGATCCGAAACTTCTTGCTTTGATGGAATCAACTTCTGTAGCGCATGCCTAGCTATGTCTGTCAGATTTGCAATAGACTTTGCCTTGTGTACTTGTGATGATTCGTGCTGCGGTTGCTTGTCTACACTAAGCCAGTCATTTTGGAAAAGTGAGCGGAGATGAGATGGTTCAATGATATCCGACACGTTTGGATCATCGTCAGAGTCATCTGTTGCGGAGGACTGCTCAGCAACGGTTTCCGCGGTCTCTGTCGGCTGATGCCCGAGCTTGAGTTCAATACCACGCACGACCTTGCTTAAGCTGGCAACCTTTGACTCCAGTTGGGATATACGGTGTCGTGAAGATACTCTGTATGGTCGAACGGGCTGGGAACTATATTCTTGAGGAATACAGGCTGAACCTCGCTCTTCACATGATCTGCAGATTTGCGCGTCTTCAGGGACTCGAATGCATCGGACTTTCCGGCGTCTGCCTGTGTTTATGTTCAGCAAAATACCGTGACTGACTGTTTCGGCATGCACTCACATTCGGTGCAGCTCTTCGTCCCTTTCCTAGCGGTTGCCCGAATCTGTTCTTCCGGCATAACTAGGATTCGCCACCCAGGTCAGGATCTTGCTGACTGGTAATACAGTATACCGAGAAGGTGGACTTCGGAAACCAGCCGGGCGATGAGTAACCTTGCAGTTGTAGCTTGCTAAACCCAACCAGTATTGTGATGAGGAGTGGTGCAAGGCTGTCATCCTCGCACCAAGACTTCGTCAGGTTCACTGAATGAGATGCACAACCATGTGAATTCCAACTTCAAACATATGTTCGTTTTTGTGGGTCAGGCATATTTCCCATTTCTCCTTCACAACGATATGCAGGCAAGGGAAGACGAAGGGGGGGGGTGCGAGGTGGCGGGGCGAGCTCAACTGCTCGCTCGTCCGTCGGACGCAAAACTTCGTCCGGTCCGAAATAGCCGAACTCGTTCCCATCCTCTCATTGGTAAACTCCCGCCTGACCTGCTTTGAGAATCTTCACTTTTTGCGTTTATTTCGTAATCCGATATCGATTTCGATAATGAAGAGGTTTTCTTATAAGGTGGTCGGTTCGACCACAGAAATCCGAGGTCATTGCCCAATATTTCGGAAAGCTTTCCTTCAAAACTATTCCACCAAACCACAAATCCACCACCCAGACTTCAACGGTGCCACCTGTCGAAGACGCTTCAATCAAGGAAGTTGAAAATCTTCAATGTCTCACTCTTTTCAGAGGCGGTCAGGAGGTCCATACCCTTCGAACAGTGCTGGATTTGGCGGCTTGCCAACAAACACCACCGATGTCCCAATCTGCGCCGTCTTTACATTCCTCTACCTATGCTTCGCCGTCACAAATTCAACAATGTTTCGATTGAACCGCCGAAAGAACCACAAGTTCGTCATATCAATGTTCCTGACTGGATTCTGTATGGCGAGAGTCGTCACTTTGGTTCTCCGCATTGTATGGGCAAACCGACAACACAACATTCGCCTTGCAATCGCAGCAAACATCTTTGTAAATGCAGGAATACTCATAATCTACATCATCAACTTGATCCTCGCACAACGAATTCTACGAGGAAAGCAACCTCGCATCGGATGGCATCCGGTGGTGCGAATTAGCTACAAGATCTTGTACTGCAGCATTGGAGCTGCCCTTGCGATGGTCATCACTTCCGTGGTCGTCTCTCTCTATACTCAGAACACACATACCCGGTCGATCTGTCGAGACATCCAGCTCACTACTTTGACCTACCTCCTCTTTTTCACCTGCCTTCCACTTGTCCACCTTGCAGCAGCTTACTTGTTGCCAAAATCGGAAGAGGAGACCTTTGGGCAAGGTGGCATGGTCAGCAAGACGATTGTTCTGGCAATGTCATCCTCTCTCTCGTTGTTGATCACAGGATTCAAAGCCGGTGGAGTATGGAGTCCCCCACGACCAGCGACCAATCCACGATGGTACGATTCGAAAGCATGCTTTTACGTGTTTAACTTCACTCTTGAGATTTGCATCCTATGCATCATGGTATTTGGTAGAATCGACCAGCGATTTTACGTTCCTGATGGCTGCAACAGGGCAGGAGATTACACTCGGCTTCAAAAGCAGGCGGAGGTCGTGAGTGCCGGAAAGTCTGACGATTTAAAGGAGAGAGGAGAGCTCTGATACATCATGCCAATGCGGGCGTGTGCTTCAATTTTGGGGCAACATTGGAAGTTCAGGGAGAATTGGCGAGGAACCTTGAATATCAGATCTTTTCGAACTGAGACTGTAAGAATCGATGTATAATTAATAATAAATTAAACTCAATTTTTTTCTCTCCAACCCAGAAACCATGTTGTGTTGAATACGATATCACTGATGCAATGCAGAAGAGCAATCCGCGAGACTCAAAGCCACTTGTTGGTGGGAAGGACGTGAACGCAACCAGTGCTCATTATGCAAAGTCCAATCAAAATCGAATCGAATGCCTTAGAAAGAAGCATAGGCAACTTCCGAGAGTGCTTGACTTCTCTCCTAGTTCGCTACGTGTTAGAAGAGATGACAGCTGCAATCCGATCAATAGTTTTTGTCACGTGACATTCTGCGTCCTCTGGCCAGGACTGCATGCTTGTTGACGAACCCCTCTTACTAAGTCCACAGTAGCGGGGTGAAGGTAACCTCCTTTCGTGGGATCCTGACTGATTTAGTCTTGATAACAAGCTTCAGGTACGACTTATCGAATGAAGAATAAAATAGGGAGTAGCTCGCTTAGGGGCTTGGCCAGAACGACCCCCTCGCCTTCAATTCTTCTTGTGAAGAATTCTCTCTTCTGATTTCAAGTCATAGGCCACGTTGGTTGAATCACCTCCTGCAGTGTATATTGGTTAAAGGCTGCCTCGTGGCGTTTCCCGCACTGACTGGTCACCAGAGAATCTAATTGTTGGGACCCTTGACGGATGGTTCCGCTGTTAAGTGGTGCTGTTCCCCCATGCCACTAAAAACATGCAAACCATGGTAGATTCAGTTCCCCCTCCACTCCTGACTGTCCGAACAAGTCCAGTTCTCAATGGGTTATCATAGCTCCTCAAAAAATCAAACATGGTTCCGCAAAGTAAGTATCTCCCAATTTCTATATCGACTGCCCTTGCGATCTCGACTGGAGAAGGAGGTATAGGAAGGACTTTTCCCTGCCCTGCTTGACGTTTTCTCATACAATTTTCATCATATCCTCAAACTCGTTAAGAAATATCACCAACAACCCAATCGTCAAGACCCATCATGTTCACACAACGCGTTGCACAGCAATATCCTCCAGGATCTCACATGACGTCCAATATGTTGGCAAGAAATACACTACCATTTCCTCCTGGACTTACATTCTATACAACTAAGTTCGGGCAAGCTACGCCTCTCTATCCACCTGGACTGCACATTGATCCCGATGTCGTTAGACGACAAATCACACCGCGATACACATCGAATTCGCCTCTGATGTCCAACATGGCCCAACAATTTGAGCCGCAACATCCGACAGGAATACCCTTTTACACCGACAAGTTTGGGCGACCCCCACACCTAAACCCTACTGGACTGCACATTGATCCCAACGTTGTCGGACAACAAATAACATCGCCATTTGCACCGGAATCGCCCCTGAAGTCCAACACTGTCCAACAATTCGGACCTCAATATTCGCCAAAGCTGCCTCTTGAGTCGGATATCGTCCAACAAGTTGAACAAATCGCACCGAGACATCCAAATGGATGGGCCAGATTCTCCTATCCTAGCATGCCTCGGCCACGATCGCCCAGGATTTCTCAGCCTGAGATCTTATCGACCCCCAATGAGGAAGAAACTAAACGCCAACCTGCCAGTAATCTTCAACTCTCCGTTAATTATGCACATATTCAGCAATCGCCACAGCCACCATACAGCAACAACTCGAGCAGTAGACATCAATTCGAAGAAGATCATAAGCTGACTGAAGCCAACATGTATATGCTTCAAAAGGGAGTTGAAAATCGATGTGGACTTCCTCCTTATTACGACCCATGGGGTCTGCCAAACACCGATATCGCATCCTTCCAAGAGATGCCATACAACCCTAGATTGGATTTAGGTACCGGTTATGCGGAGGAGAACCCTGAATGCGACCGCACAATCACGCCCGAAGCAGCACTCAACTTCGGTAGCTGGACCGGGACCAACTCCGACTGGAGATTCAATCACCGGATCAAATCTTGGATGGTGCATCAGGAAACCGATGGCATTACAAACAGTGATGAAGAGGCTTGGGAGAATGCAGATGAAGTCGTTTTCCCTGGGTACAAGTATGAACCACAGTTCTTCTTCGAAGACACCGAAGACGCAGTGCAGCCATGGGATAGTGGCTCTTGGACCAAGGGATACGCTGAAGATTATATGAAGAATCACGAGAAATTCAAGGAAGAGTTGGAAAGGGAGAACAACGCTTACTCCGAGGATGAAGGGGAGTGGCTACCTGGCCCGCCACATCCCGAGGGAGCTCGGAGACTGAAAAAAGCGATGGCAAAAGTGATGGCAAAAGCTTCTAGGTTGTCTCGTTTTAGCTCGTGCAAGAAGAATGCAAAATATCAAATGGACAAGAAGGTATGTAGAAGAAGAAAAAGGAAAGAAATTAGTTGAATCCATCAAGGAAAATTGTATATAGGACAGAAAGAACAACTTAGGGATCACAATTTCAACTGCTTGCTTGACCGTGAATGAGCACAGATGTCTCCATACCTTGTCTAACATATTCTAATAGTGGAGGAAAAGGTATTCATTCCGAGTCCATACAAGGCTCCGCGTTCAAAAAGACTTGGAACATTCAAAATGGCTGCCTCAATTTTGTCCATGACAAGGCTTCTTGGAAGAAGTGCTCCAGAACGTGTCAAGGCGAAGATCGTTGCCAGGAGAATGTTCCGGTCGATTTCACGCTTTTTGCCGACGTCACAGTGGGAGAATTAAAAAAACACAAACATTTTGCCCACCGATTATTTTACCACCCAATATCGAATCAATTCGAATATTTTGGAGAAAGCAATGGCACGAAAAAGCATTTAGGTTTCGGAGCTTGCAGAGCCCGAAGTCCGCAAGGTTGCAGTGCAATATCGATGACGATGCTCCCTTTCGACTACATCACGACTCAACGGATCGTTAGCACCAAGATTTGCCAAGTATGACGGATATAAAACCAGTGACTTCTGCGTTATTGTAGCTCTACCACCAAGTGCTCACCAAATCACTTATCCGAACGGCAAACCTTATCCCTCTGAGTACCTCAACACCCGTTCTAGGCAAGATGACTACAGCTTCAGCACCTGGAGAGAACTTCGAGGTTCGCCAGACTTCTGCGACCGAAGATTGGCATCCAGATCGTAAGGTTTACCTCGTGATAGATCACTATTTTTGTCTATGGGAGCTGTCATGACTCCCATTTTCATGTGTTCTAGGGCGCAAGACAATGTCGAAGCTCCCCATTCCCACTTCCATTCGAATATTTTTGACTCATAGCACTAATATCCTGCGCAGCGTCAAAGTCCATTCCTCTTGACAAGGCCAGACAAGCGCTTCTTGATGATATCATTGCTCTCTACAGCTGTGAGCCGACAATTGAGAGAGTGGAGCGTTATACACCTGACTGCGTATATGGTGATCAGTTTGTATATGCAAATGATCGGTAGGAGGATTTTCCGCGCGATTAGATGCAAAAGCCAGCTCATCAAGTGGCAGTTACAAAATGGCAGGCCAGTGGTTTGCTCTGCCAAAACTTTTCAAAGCGTCCAAGAACGAAGGCTACCAAGTCGTTCGCAGCGACGACGAAGTACTCCAATTCAAGAATGAACAAGTACGTTTTGCCCAGAATTCTGTGTCATGCGACTGGAACTAACTGGATTTAGTCCTGGACCTTCAAGATCATTCCCAAAACCGCCACCATCAATGCACTCGTCACTCTCTCCCTAGACCCCGAAACCGTACACAGCGACTTCATCCGCGTCAAGTACCACAAGGATCAAGCAAACGATAAGGATTACAGCCATAAGGGACTCGGATTTTCATTCAAGAAGTGGCAGGCAGATCAGGTGGCCAAGCATATGGATTCGAAAGAGGTGGCTGCGTTTGAGGCGGATAAAAATGCCGGCAAGGAGCATGTGAGAAGGTATGGTGATGGTAAAGGAGATGCACCTGGGGAGAATCTGTAGATACTAGTGGGGAAGGACTTCAATGTTCCGAATTCCCTAATATTTTATTATCGTAGACTTTGAATGTACGATGCGTCGATTGAACATTGGGAACAACTGAAATTGACTTGGAATATTGAACGTGAGTGCGGAGTGTTTGTTCCTCCATAAGGGGGCCGCTTATCAATTTGCCTCCGCATCTTGGAACTTTAGCCAAGATTGATCTGCACATCTTCCTTTGGGATGTCCCAGCTCAATCTGGAACAATGAATCAACGACAACCAATAACATCACCAGAATTTCCTAGCCACCAATTTCAAACAACATTAGCCCCCTGAAATCATGAGCCCTAAATCCCTCTACCTTTTAATACTTGAGTGATCGATGGAAGCCTTCCTTCTTGTTGCGGAGGACTCATTTCCTCATTATTCATTAAATCGAAGCTGTGTGAAGGATGGGAGGTATCCGAGTTCAAGAAACAATTAGAGCAGTAGTCAAAGTTAATACAGTCATGACATTTGTAGCGCGGTCCGTATATTCTCTAGTGCCTGATTAGTGTAGAAACAGTCTAAGAGAGGGAGGAAAATTGTGGCTTCATACATCGGAACATCCATCACACGTAGCGTGTTCCCACAAAGGGTTCTTACTGTCGTAGTGTTCGATGTCTACGGCCCAAATTTTCTGATTTTCAAACATCTCCTCTTGTATCGATATCTTGATGCAACCTGAATATCGACACAAGCCTTTCAGCCGGGAGCCTTTATGGACATTGGGACTTGATACATGCATCCATGAACGCCCCGTGATTTGCTCCAAAGTTGCCCTATCCCACTTCTTGACAGGGACAACTGGGAAACCTCCCCACAAGGGGCCTCCAAGCGAACATACCGGATTAAAGAAGGCGTCGAATCCCAGCATCAAAACCGAGTCCCCCAGGCGTGCAGAGCCGTACCACAACTCACACGCAGTGCCCCTAAATCCTGTCGGTATTTCAAGGATTCTCTTCCCCTCGCTCCACTTCCCTTCGCTCCATTTCCCCTCGCTCCACTTCCATGAGTTCACCACTCCCTTGAGCCAAACGTTCTCCCGCTTTTTCAAAGTTTCATCGACTTTTGTCGAAAGAACGGATCGGATCCAAAATCCGTATATGCGATCCATGGAAGGGTAGGTGCCCCATATTTGTTGCCGAACATAAATTTTCATGTAAGTGCCTTCTGCTAGCAGTTCTGGAGGACATGTTACAATGTCCATCTCATTGACCATCACCCTGGCGTACTGATCCTGTTCTGGCAACAATTTCAGGAATATCCCTTTTCGAGCCCCGGAGATTCCGTCCGCCTCGCAGTCGAGAAGCACGAGATACGTTTCCATAGCCCATGGGGCCATGAATAGCTCGATAGACAGGCCCATGTTAGTCATTGTGTATGGAGCACGGCCGAGCTTCATGGCCGACCGGACAATGTTAGAGCAATTGGAAAAGTAAGCTGGGGATTTTGCCAACATGCCTCGATACGAGGTGTCTGAGCAGCTCCAAGCAAACAGGGTCTGGTCGTCTGACTGCTTCAAGATCTCTTCTTGCAGTCGCAGGAAGGCTTTTTGTCCCTCACCATAGAGCAATGGCATGTTGACTCCAAGGATTCCAAAGAGGCTGTAGGCCACATCTTCGATCCTGGTAGTGGAGCGTTTCGAAGCCCACGACATTTTCTTTGCAACACTGAAGGTTTGAAGATCTTTCCCCATAAGAGCCTCCACATCGATCCCCGTGATTGATGATATCTGTGACTCCAGAGACTCTTTTGTCCCCACATTCTCCCAACTAGCGCTGTAGAATTCAACTCGAGAAGGTGCAATGAGCTCTTGCAGTGTCCATCCACGAGTCCACCATGCGCTCTTGGAAAAAACCCCATGATACGAAGAATCTGTACTTTCTACATCCGACAAATAGGCGTAGCATACCGCTGCGTTTTGATACCATCGAAACATCGAATTGATAGCCTCGGTGAGCTCAGCACTACTGCTTTTGTCTATACAGCACGTGTCAACCCACATATAATCTAGGCCATCTATTATAGCTTGGTTGCAACATAGCTTGAGCTTTGCATACGCCTTCTTTTCCGGTGCGGAGCCGTTCTGGATATGCCGGAACAATACCTCATCCGCCTGCCATCTGTGTGATAGAATGGCATAGGGAGGTGGATCGTCACCGAAGAATTCTTCGAGCTGCAGGCTCAATACATTGAGTAGCCGCATAGTGATGCGCTTCTCATGCGCTTGATAAGAAGATTGGGGAAGGGAAGCCGTCATCCCGCCGCAGCGGAGTGATGTCTCGGTCCCGGCGAAATGTTTCGCCGAATGTTTCACATCTCCCGAGCGGCCGCGCCTTCGCTTAAGCCCCTTAATATTGTTTGCTTTGGATTGTACCCATTTGAAGAAGCAAAGGTATCCTGAAAGCAAATTATGGTCTATCTAGGAGGTGAAACAAAATACAGTTGAATTTGAAGTTTGTTAAAGGTTTTGAAGAGGCCATAGCCAAGGTACATTTCCTCTTTTATTTTTGGAGAAAAGACTCCTCGTTGCGAGTCTCGAATAATCCGTGGGGGAGGGAAAGGTTGCAAGTCTAAAGGCCATGTCAAATTCCGAAAAGGGAAATAGGCTTTCCCCTTCTACGGCTTTGACCATCGAGGGTTGCGGTGAAGCTTTCGGCTTTCTCCCAGTTCCTCCTGAGCCCAAGCTAGTATGCTTTGACGATCGCTAAACTTGGTTGTTGATGCCGACACGCGCCATCCTCCAGGAGTTCCGGGGTGCGTTGATTTTCCAGGTAGTTGACCGTAAGACTGTTTTACGAGTCAAGTGTTGACTTTGATATCAGGAGGAAGAGTCCAGCTGGCGATTGAGGTGGGAAATTTACAAGCATGGCTTGCAAGGCTAGATTTATCAGAAGCATCGTGTCTTAAAAGCTAATTCACTGTTGCAAAATTTTATGGGTGATCATGTTTAGGACGTATTGCCCGCTTGGGAGCTCGTGTAATCTTCCACACTCTCGAGTACCAACTCCACGCTTCCTGTGTCTGACGTCCCTTTTTCAAGGTCTTCTGAGGCGCACTGGGCCTCCAAGATTCAGTTGTCTGAGATTTTACAAGCCGATTATCGAGGCATCGAGTCTCCTCCATTGGTCGCCAACGTTACGAATTGCTGTGAGGCGAGAATCATTTCATTCAATTCCGACCTATACCTCGATGATGCGTTTAAATTATCTCCCTATGAACGACGCCTAAGTACCCCTCGAAAAGGAGTTGCTTGACTGGCAAGCTCCAGGCATTGACCTCGGAGTTCGATATGAACTTCCGCACGTTAAACCATCCGTAGAACTTTCCATCCTGACGAGCCCCCCTTTGCCAGCCAGCAACATGAAAGACACTCTGCACACACCAATTTTGTCGACCGTGATCAACACTTTGAAGCTCAAATGCAGTCAATTGCCCGCAAGGTTCTTGAAGACGGCGGGCGGGTGGGATGGATGATCCATCCACTCCTCTTTACAAACAAGACAACTGTTTCCCTTGGTGAAAGTCGGTTGAGGAATATTACCAGGCTCTGCGCAATCGCCATATAGGATGCATCTTTGTGTACGAGTACTCCTAATCCTCGTGTTAGAAGGAAGTATTACGAGTCCAAACCCTCAAAAACAACCGAGCCCGCTACCACAACGCGGGTATTATCAAATCATCTATTTGAATGTTCTGAACAAAATTTTCATGGTTCTAGCATCCCGCGGAACCCAGGTCCGGCGCATGAAGACAGCATGTACCTTCTCGGGAAGGCCAGGGAAGGTGGGCGCGGTGGAGTTGTTGTCTCGACTGGCAGGAGAGGCATTGGGAAGACGTCGGAAGTGCTAGGGTGGCAGGCGTGAGTGGTGGACTTGGCAGTTGATACATAAGGTATGCTCTAATAAAGTAAAGATTAGTATTTGGATCATCAAGGGCTTGGGAAGCCGCACACCTTTTGCGCACGCAGGTCTTTCCATGGCTTCTCCTTCTCCGACATCCGCAAGTATGGCCTCTTGACTGAACGGTCGAGTTTGAATCCAAAACGAATAGTGCACGCCGCTCTGTGTACTCAAGAGATTGCCAAAAGGTGGTACTCAACCGCATTGTGTTGATCTGCCGATAATAGGTATTGTTCTGCAGACTGCGCTGCCTATACCTCGAGAGCGAAATAGATCCACCATGTGAGATAAAACTCGAAGTTCCCCAGGAACTAGGCCCACGACTTGAAAATTCGTGACCAGGAGCAATTTTGGGCAATTGGTAATCAAAATCAGACTTTTGCTCAAATGCTAGGTATGATAGGAAAGCGACTGTATTTGATTGACGTTTTCGCTTAAAAGATAGGAGGGTGTAGCGTAAATAAATAGAAGCGAGGTTGTTGAAAAACTGCAAAAAAAATATTGGATTTGATGTTTCGGCAACAAGGAGGCCACCCCAGTTTGCTGACGCTGTACCTCAGGTATGACTTTCCGTAAGACGTCCTATTAAATCCTCCCACCACTGTCGAGACGGGTCGCTGACCGCCATTAATGCCCGTTTGTAGTCCGGTGGGATCCGGAGCAGCCTTTAGTGATGCGACAATTTTCCAGGTTGTGCAAACACTAATGCCTCGCATACCTATGCCAAGTAGAAACATTTACGAGAAAGACCTTATTTAATTATATGAGACCCACCCCAGATCTCGATTAGAATTTCGACTCGCTAAGGGGTTTCTCCGTGACCGACACGCTAAAAGCAACAAGACAGAGAT
>Ga0307515_10022031_pt1 | contig 11253 bp, 8 predicted proteins | sample 17_EM_MG_FD_194513 | JGI IMG/M metagenome (GOLD analysis project Ga0307515, IMG submission 194513) | Populus trichocarpa ectomycorrhiza microbial communities from riparian zone in the Pacific Northwest, United States - 17_EM | ecosystem: Host-associated > Plants > Roots > Unclassified | place... | reverse complement strand
CAGGGAGGGTGGCCGAGCCGCACCGACCAGACCCTTGTTTTTGTGGCGTTTCCCAGACATTAGCGCGGTCAAAGCTACGATCCACTTTACAAAGGAGACAGGACGTTTACACCCAAGCGAACAACAAACCGATCTCAATGAGCGAATACACTTAAGGATCCCCTCTCCTACCTACACCTCCTAACCGACTACACTGGCGGCGCGAAGAAATTCCGAAGAGAATACGTTAATTAGCCTAAAGAGGTAAAAAGCTAATTGATAAGAGGGCGAGAAGATTTGATAAATAAGAGGGCGAGAAAATTTAACAAATAAAAGGGTGAGAAGATTTAATCAATGAGAGGGCGAGAAGATTTAACCAATGAGGGCGAAAATATTTGACCAACGAGAGGGCAGACGAGCGCAACCCCAAGTTTCCTCGGGCGGTATTAAACTCCTTTCGGAACTAACGTTCCTCCAGGCACAGCGAATTTCAACCTCAAACCTGCGGGAGAACCTACGTCACTCAGTTTCACGCAGTCAGCAGTAATACAATTAACTCCCATTAGAATTTCAACTTAGTATCAAATCGACTATGCAAGCATCCTGCCAGTGTGGTGCCATCCAATTCAAGACACCAACTCCCGAACCTCTAGATCTCTACCACTGCCACTGCATCGAATGTCGTAAACAGTCATCCTCAGCTTTCGGGACATCCGCCATCTTCCCAGCGTTCCCTCTCCCAGACAATCTGCCGCTTTCATGTTACACCCGTAAAACTGACAGCGGTGGCTTACTGGACTGCTATTTCTGCACGATTTGCGGGGCACGGGTCTTACACAGCCGCCAAGGCAAGAAGACCGTGAGCGTAAAAGGAGGGTGTTTGGAAGGGCTGGACTGGAGCAAGGCAAAGCATATTTGGTGCTCCCGAGCGGTTGTCAAGATCCCCGAAGGTGTTCAGAGGTGGGGTGAAGAACCCGACGATTGAATATTAGCATAGAGACGTCATTTTGGAGGCGCTATGACTTTGAGATTAGTAAATTCACCGGAACGATGTCGCTCATTGCATTCCATTGATTGATTATTCGAACTAAGGTGTTCTCCATGCAAAGAATGTTTCGAGATATACTCTGTGTGAAGGGGAGTTTGTCTAGTAGTTCTCATGCAACACATGTGTAAATGGATATTCATGTGCCTTTAAAAGGGTCTACAAGATCTAAGGCGAAGATATATACCAAAATTTTGCAGCCATAATACTTTTATCCCCAGACGCAAGTTCTTTTAGTTCTTGTGGTCATTGACCCACTTCAAAGACCTTTGGAGACATGTCCAAAGTATCTTATCATGGCAAAAAAAGGGTCAATCTAGAGTGGCCTTAATACGGAAGAGGGCGAAACCTTTACTTAGCTGCGAGTTAAAAAAAAGCCAGCTACTAATTACCTAAAGAGATTCTTGGGCCTTTGATTAACCTCCTGGACTGTATTTTGTCAGCTAACCCAAGCGCTTCACGATGCTGAATCAGGCAACATTACGTCCCAAATATCAAATCTGGTTTAAATTCTTAGGTAAATCTTGTTTTTAGCCTTCAAGGCTAACAAAAGAAATGAAGCGAGAGTGGAGTGGGTATGTACGCAACCAAACGACAGAATTACAAATTGCCTGTACAAAAAATTAAAAAGAAGTTCAGCGATGGACTGAGGGTATTTCTAAAGTTCCAAAACCTGTTTGATAAAGACGCGCCCTACCACCGAACCCAAATTGTGGAGCCCTGTTCCCATTGATAAAATATAGAGTGGAAGATGGAAAAGACTATAAAACAAAACGCCGCCGTACGCCCACCAACGGAGATTCATAACACCTACACTATTGTACACGCTTGATTTAGCAATATTAACAATGGGAATAGCAGCAATAATGGACACGAAGAGAAATAGTATACAGCGATTCGTAGCTCATAAAGTCATTAATCATTACTGAAGCTCTTGGCTTCCTCTACCAGCCTATGCAACATAAGCTGGCGGAGCTTCAACTTCATCGTCTTCGCTTCTCGCCCACAACCCCTCAACTTTGTTCGAATGAGGTCTGGATTGCCGATTTCCATTTCCCGCGTTTTCTCTCTCCAGCTTTGCCTCCTTGTCTTTCTCTTCCTGCACCTTCCTCGCAATCTCTGCTGCCATCTTCATCATCCATGCCTGCTCGAGGATTCCGCCCGGTAAAGCAGACTCGGTGTATGGAGGAGACATTGGCAACCGTGAGTTGGAAGTAACGGAGGCATTTTGAGGGAAGGGAATCTTGTCGAGCGACAAGGAGCGGAGCATTCGAGTGGGGTGTGGGTAACGAATAGGAGTTGAAGGAGGCTTCGAGGTCGGGGATGTAAATGTTTTGGGTTTCTCTGAGAGATCTGGCGTGGAGATTTTGGCTTTCGACTTTGATCTTGAAGATTTTGGTGTGTCAGCCAGTTTTGGTGTTGTTGGAGTTGCACTTTCCGATGAGTTTTGTTCGAGGATTTGAGATGGTTCGCCAACGTCTAGACTGCCATTTCGACTGTGGAAGCGTAGACCTATTGTAGGAGATCTTGGAGGTGATGAGATATCTTCGTTCTCCTCGGGAATAACGGACGTATCAGAGATTATGATACTCGGCGCATCTACAGAAGGTTCAGTGCTGACACTTGCCGAATCGGTGTCAGTCTGATCACGACGTAGGTTTACAATCCTGTTCTTTCTCTTCCGCGAAGGGTGTGCCCGTGATCTTCCTCCACCTAATCCAGTTGAACCGAAGCTCTGCAATGTTGGCTGAGAGCTAGTTGTTTCATTCCCGGTGCTACCAGACGCGATTGATGACGTGTTAGATTTCACACTGTTGCTAAAAGAGGATTGTATGCGAGACAAGCTGGATAAAGTGAGCGAAGGCGTGTTTGTACCAGAGTGATCGCGTTCGGCTGCTCCAGCCCAAGCTCTAAAAACAGCTTCTCTCATCGAAGGCGTAAAGAGTGAGAGGGTACGATGTGATTCGGTAAGGGCAGCAAGACGAAGAAGGTTCTTCTGAGAAAACGATGCGTGTGTCTCAGAAGGACCAAGAGAGAGTGATGAAATTTGACTTTCGTCAAGAGGATTTCCGAATGCGTCAATCGCGTCTTGAGGGGGACTCGCAAGAGGATCTATCGGTGCTGTGGTATCTTTAGAGCTATCAGCTGCTTTCTCATCGTCCATCTCTTGATATTCCGGAGACCAGAGTCGTAGTGATAGCCGATGAAGAATAGCCGGTAGATCCTCCATGAAGAGTACCCGCAATTGTCCCTCGATTTCCTTTTGCAAGTAATCTCGAACAAACGGTATCGAATCAAAGGTTGAAGATACTTTGAGCGACTCGAGAGGATCGTTTCGGAACACTAATGTAAGACCCTTTTGACGAGAAAAGACCAGTATGACGAAACCCGACAGCCGAATATCCGATAGGGTTATTTGTAGAGGTATTGTTAATCCAGATGCCGCAGCTAAAGGCTGAGGAGATGCGAATGTTGGTTTTGCCGATAGGTATGTGTTTAGAGGATTGGCTTGTACTCTGGTCTTGAGAGTCAAGAAAGCGTCTCCGGTGTATGACATCTTGAAAATCCCTCGAAACTTATCTTCCGCTAGGTCACCAACTTCAAGTATTTCCAACTCAGGTGGTGTCGATCCCATATTCAACTCCGTTACGATGATATCATCGACGATGATAGGAGGTTTCGGTGATTTGTTAAGAGCCGTGGTTAGCATATCCCTCGCGCGCGAGGTATCCGCCATAAGAGGCGACCAGTTGAAGTTGAAGGCCATCTCTTCGATGAGGGATATGGTCGCGAGAGGGTGAAGGTGTATTAATGGAATTTAATAGATGGATGGTTCAGGTGATGGAGCTGATCCTGTCGCGTGCATGCCTTTGGTCGCCGCGTGAACGGAAGCTACTATGAACTGGCAGGGAAAAGAATACTGGACCAGGAAAAGTACAATAAGTGAATTAACTCGGTAAACAGTGAAGGAACGCGGGAGAGTAGGTATATATTTCGGAATTGAAATGGAAATACGGTGTGGTGTGAATGGGAGGGAAATTTTCGGGAAAGGATGCGGCTTTGCTTTTGCCTTGCGAAAGCTAGTGCATGCATTTGCGCCGGGAGCGAGACGCGAGATTTTTTCGTCATGATGCATGTTGCGTCACGTGTAGCCACACCCGAGCACAACAACAAAATTGCTCCTTAATTTGCTGCGCCGTGAAACTCGGATAGATTTTCAAAACTGCCTTGTTTTTCTTCACCTAACAGGCCTTGCCCAGGTATCTCAGTAACACACCTCCATGTTTTGTATTCCTCCTTCCACGAAGAGAAAAGGGGTTGTAATTGAGTCGTGTAATGAAGATGGTCATTCACTATTGACTGTCCAACGAACCAATACTCGATAGTTTCTAGAACTGCACGGGCACATAAATAAGGAAACGTTTTGGATTATCGCGGTAGCTAGACATGCCGATGGATGTCTCGGAATGCCGAAAAAAGCCATATATAGAAATATTTGATTCTCCGAAAGCCTCCTTGCTTCCAATACACCAAGCCACCGCGACTATCTATCCGATGGATTTCCCAAAGGGGTTTATTGATCATGCTTGCCAACCAGATGAAAGTTGAAAAGCCTCATTTGTTGGACTCCTCCACCGCCTTCTCATCTGCATTCAATATTTTGCGGACAGCAGCAACCTTGTCATCGAATGATTGCTTCTTATCAGTCCTTGTTCCGACGCGTATATCGCTTTGAATTCTAACTACTCCATTCGCGTGCAGCATGGCATGACATTGACCAATGATTCTCTGCGGTGGTCCAATTAGCGTCCAACCGAGCGCAACGTCAAATGGACAACTCACCATCACTTCATCCCACGAGCCCTCTAGAACATCCTCATTAGTGGACATCGAACACTGCGGTGTGAACGAGCCACTTACCGACAGTAGTCCCTGCCGAATGCATTGAGTAGTTCAATCCAGACCGCTTCAAAAGTCTCTGTACCTCAGCAACTTCTTTTGACACTGATGCTGTGGGAGTACCAAGTGGAATAAGACAGAAATCTGCGGTGCAAGCTGGAGGAGTTGCAAGATCTGAGAGGCTATAGGACGACATTTTGGAAGGACGCTCAAATGGGTTGTTGGATATCAATTCGGCTCTAGAATGGAAATTTTCGTAGGTGGCGCAGTCATTAGCGCCGGAACGTCTGCCTTACTGTACGCGAGAGAAACACCTATGGTTAACCCCTTACCCGATCACAACATCTCACCATTCACCCCAGAGGAAACTTAAAGGCATATTACATTCATATTCTTTTCACATCAGAATTTATACCATCACTTCCAGGTGTGCTTACACAGCGATCATCTTATTTACGGAGTAGCGGCGGTCTGGGGCTCATTTGGACAACGATATCAACAAAGCGCCTCCTTCCTTACTGGATGCTTATTTGGTTTATAGTCATGAACTCACAATGTAGGACTTCTTTTAATTCTCTAAACGTCGTAAATATCATCCTCTGTGAATTTATAAACAAAAATCACTCTGTCAAACGTCTCCCTCGTTTCTTCTACTAATCATGGCATATTTCTGGAATGATTACAGAATGACAATCTGTTACCTCGCCTCCGAGGATCATATCGGCAAATATCAGGTCTACACTTTGCGATACTTAGCCGAAGGAGCTGCCAACATCGTCCTAGCCATTCAGCCACTTCTTATCCCTCTTACTCTATGGGATGATGCCTTTGCAGTCTTTTTTGTTGATGAAGAACAATACCCTCTACCTCTTATCGAGGGAAAAGTCCTCCGCCTCAGTAAAGATGTGCCGAATGCCCCCAAATGCCATGTCATCAACATACATTTCGAAAGTAAAATTAAACCAATGTTCGACGAAAAGCATCTTGTTGCCCATGAACTTATTTCCCTCGACGACTCAGTTATAGAAGTCCTGAATTCTCGCCTGGCCAAGATGGACTCTTCACGGGAACGACCAGAAAGCCGTGTGGGTACTCTGGTCGAGACAGACGAATACAAGGGACTCTTGATCACGGACATGTCTTCACAACCCGGAATATCGACAACTTTGGAACTCAAACCGAAATGGCTCCTCCAATCTCCAAATGCCCCACCACACGCTGAACGGTGCCGCACCTGCGCAACAAGGGCTCAGAGGGATTCAAAGGCCAGAGCGCAAGGTAAACTACAAAACCATCCCATACGACCGATTTGCCCGCTTGCCCTAGTTTCAGGAGATTACAAGACTATCGTATCGATAGTATCCGGACGGTTATGCCAAAAACAAGCTTTCAAGGAACAGCCAGTTCTAGCGCAAGTGCAGGTAATCAATAACGTCGCAGAATACCTCACCACAGGCCCTGGCTTCAACCTCCTCAAACAGCTTGAGAAAGCTCAGAGACAATTCGACCCCGTCGGTATTTTGTCACACCAGTACCTTGACGACTGTGATGGAGAGGATCACCACTGCGCTGGGGCGGAGATGCTCAAGCTAGCCATGACCTTACGGGATTGTTCTATGTTCATCAGAATTTATTTTGATGGGAGGACTCCTGCAGTGGAAGCCCGCCTAGCTGATTTAGACCCCAAGTCGGGAGATAAGATGAAGGAATGGAAATGGAAAGAGCTAGCACTCATTAATGGTGGATGGTATATGGGGAAGGAGTCAGATCGAGTTCCGGAGAATATCTGCTTGATGGCGCAGAAGAGGAATAAAGAGTTGCCGTGGTATTTCTAAGATCTTCATTTCGGACTTTCTCAAGTTTGAAGATACCCATGTTGCTCCCTTCTAAGAGCGATGAGTTAACAATTTTCGTGGAATCATCTTTCATTCGTTGTCCTATTTGTGTCTCAGCTGCTTGTGCGAGTATGAATAGGATGATGAGGCTCAGAATAATGGTTCTTGACTCCTTAATTGCACAGTTGTATAGCTCTAATATGTTCTCAGCACTTCTCATATTTAATTACGAATGTGCGGAGTCTTTGAGACATCCGAAGTAAGCTTGAGCGCCAGGCCCTGCCTCTAGATTTACTCTATGCTTTATCTAGTCATACAAGCACAAGAGACAAAAGTCTCTATGTAAGCTCTAAAATGGGTATCTCTAAATCAAAGCCGTAGCAGCCATTCAGTCCAACTCTCTTAACCAAGATGCCTACTCCTTGCCCACTCTTCCTTTATCCACCTTAATTTCGAAGAGCTCGTTAGCTAATTTCCCGACCTCTTCATGCCCCAGTCCTACCAATCCCTTTTTAATGCTTTCTACAGTTTCCTTCGCCAAACCTCCAGGGTCCCGCGAATATAGATCAACGCCTGCTGGTGTAAACATAGTTTTTGCAAAATATGTTACAACCCATTTGTTCTTGCTATCATCCTCTCCGTACCCAAGCACCTCCCACCTCGACGAGGCTATCATCAGCCAGCCTTTCCCACGCCAATGCCACGCCCAGCCGCCTTCTTCAGGCTTGTCCAGACCATGCACGCTCTTTATCTTATCGCTATCAAGTCCCTGGTATGTTACAAGGTCGTCGAGCGACACCGGTGAGGCGTTGGCTGAGCCTTGAGCAACAGGCGTATACTTTATCTGCACGTTACGGGCTTTCGTCCACATAGGAAGCGTAGAATGAGTTACATGCCATGTGCCGTCCAACCATTCGATGCTTGGAGGGCTGGTGGGATAGGCTGAGGATGTGTGGAAAGGTTTGGTGCTTGGGGGGCGGACTGTAAAGGCGTGCTGAGAGGTCGCTGAGACTGATTCTGTAGAAGATGCAGGTTCGGCGGTAAATGCTGCCATTCTTGTAGGCTGTGTTTCGTGTATTCTCCACAAGTGGAGCGTCGAAACAGCTTATAGGTAAGCTGAGTGCCGCAAGAGGAATAGTAACCCTGCGGCTGAGGGAGTGGTGAATATGATGGTGGTGGCTGGCGCAAGGCTCACAATCCTTGGTCTTTAGCTAGCGGGTGGGATGAGCACAGCAACGCCTTCAGATTTGCCACTCCAACAGGCCGACGGCCATTTGACCGGTTCATGGGCGAGTATATCATGCTTTTCTATAAATGTGCATCGTGCGACCGGATTGGCACTAAGCACGCCGTTTCAACATCTCTAACGGGCGTCTGAGCCGTCTAGTGTTGCGGGCGAATTCGGTGACGACAACTGAAACTGCTTTGTGGACATCTTGGGGCTGTGCAATACGCAGGCGTACGCAGCAACCACTACGAGCAATTCTTTTTACGAATGATGACTGCAGGTCGATACTTTTTTTCTTACTATTTCATAGCCTTTTAAATCTGACAGATCTTCAGCTGGTTGAAAACCCTGCCTTCGTCCTGTTGTCGTGATATTAAACCTTCGCCTGCATAACTTTCCAGTCGCTATTTCATTCTCCTTTGGACGCATGACACTCGCTGTTCGGAGTTTAAAAAGGTTCTCTTTATTGTAGAAGCTTTCCTAAATCCTTCGCTACCATCTTCATCATGTTCCTCAAACCCATCGTTCAAACCATCTCCATACTACCATTCCTATGGCCTTCGATATCAGCACAGTCGACGACAGCGTGCAATAACTCTCCCAGCCTTTGCGACAGGGCATACAACAACATAACACATCTGGGAGCGCACGACAGCGCCTTTGTCAGGGATTCCACAACCGACTTTTCCACCTCAGGCAATCAGTTCTACAACTCAACTGTACAGCTCGATGCCGGCGTCCGGCTACTCACAGTTCAAGTACACAAATCGAATAGTACAGGAGCAACAGAATGGCATCTCTGCCATACATCCTGTGAACTTTTCGATGCTGGTAAACTCAGCGACTGGCTGACGAGCATCAAAGCTTGGCTCGACGCCAATACCAATGATGTCGTGACCATCCTTGTTGTAAATTCCGACAATGCTGCAGCCTCAGATCTCGGTACTGAATTCTCAACCTCTGGAATCGACAAGTATGGCTACGTACCACCCTCCAGCACTTCGGCACCGACTACTTGGCCAACTCTTCAAACCTTGATCTCAAACAATACCCGCCTGATGACCTTCGTTGCCTCGATCACTCCCTCCACGGCCTATCCTTACCTTATGGACGAGTTCACCTTTATATTCGAATCAGAATTCACCAACACCTCCCCTTCGAACTTCTCCTGCCAGCCAAACCGCCCTTCGTCTGTTGCAAACCAGCCCACCACAGCTCTCAACTCCGGACGTATGTTCTTGATGAACCACTTCCTCTACAAAGACCAAGCCTTTGGAATTCTCGCTCCAGACGACAACGCCATTAACACGACCAATGCACAGACAGGCACCGGATCTTTAGGTGGCCAAATGAGCACTTGCACGACGTTGTACGGCAAAGAGCCAACCTTTGTGCTCGTTGACTTCTTCAATGTCGGTCCAGCTATCGCCAGCGTAGATGCGGCAAACGGTGTCACAGGTGCGACAGGGCGGAAGAGCGTTAGCACTGAGGTGCTCCAGCAGAGCGTCAACAGCAACACTGGTCTCAGGAACAGTGGTAGTATTTTCGGGGTGGTGATTGCAGTAGTAGTGGCAGTGTGGTTTGGCGGGGCATAAAATCCGCTTTCATTTGCCTTTCACGATTTGGATGAAAAACTTCCGGTGTTTACGGTTGTGGGTTAGAATTGCCGTGTTTGCAAGGTATGGGGGATATATACCAGGATTGCTTGTTTGCATTGCGGCGGCGTTTTGCACAAGGGTGGCATCTTCTCACTTTTCGACGTTCCAAAATTGGAAGTCTGCATGGCGAAATGACACGTCTGCCGCTTGTATCTATGAGATATCCCTATCGTGAATCTCGTAATAGTGCCTTGAAATAATAATGTTAAAAGATATATTGAAGAGTCCTTGACACGCTTTAGTCTACTGAATGATATTTCCTAACGTCCGTCTCTGCGTTGCGGAAAACCCACCGTACCGGAAAATATGAGGGGTACTTTAACTTCAAGCGACTATAACTCTGCGTACACGTTATGCTTCACTATAATTAATAATAATAACTCTTTGATTAACGTCTGATACGGGTCCTATCTGGCCCACGCAGACTGCTCCGTCACAGGGGGAAAACTTGTAATTTACAGGAAGAAAACCCTGCAGTTGGGGGAGGAAAAACCCTATGAGCCACCTCAGTAGGATGAAAAACCCCGATTTGCCATGTCCGTCCGTAGCGACGGCCCTGTGGGCCTACAACTACGTCCTGTCCTCCTTGGATGTTCGAACTCCTTGGGAACCACTGCTTCCCTCTCTAGCTTATCCAAGCTGGGGTTTACTACGTCCCAGCTAGGCCTTGCTAATTAATTGCTGTGTTGTTGTTGTTTCCCATATCTTGGCCATCCCCTGTGTGCTATCTCTTATTTGACCATTGCCATATACGCCATGCCTCCCCCCCCCAGGGCCTATCGAAGGCGTAAGGGGGATTCATCCATTCTAACTACCTAATACCAAAGGCGAGCGGGATATGTACGTGTGCACTCCGGGTATCTTTTGTGCCTAGGCCCCGGTCGCTAGGCCCTCTCTAAGGGTCACCACTCCGTCGAGAGGAGACAAGGAAAACCATGGGTTGTAATCCAGGCTGCCAGGCAGTATTACGGCAGTAAAACGGCGAGTGACCGCATGCTCCGCGGGCGATCGCCCTGGGGGTTGGGAGGGGCCGTATATTTGCTCGTTCGTCTGTTCGTTCGCGTTCGTTCGTTCGTTCGTCGATGTGAGAGGTCGTCGATGCTTTCTATTGGGGGTCGGGGGATGCTATCGAATGCTGTGCATCCATGTTGGATTGTACAGGTGCCCTGATAGGAGAACAGCGTGATAGCTGTTATCGTGAAGGGGTACCAACAGTGGTGGTTTTCGGGATCTCACCATCCTGAAAACCTTTCACCACCGCCCCCACCAGGTCCTATCGCACGCTGTGCGACGTCTCTGCGTTGGCTGAGTCTGAACTTCGAAGACCCAGGTTCGTAGCCGTCACCACGTACAGGTGCAGAGTCCGTTTTCGACGGCCTTCACTATAATTATATATTATATACTATAGCTACTTTATAACATTTAATACCCTTCCTACTCTATAAATTACGTTCGCATTATCGCCTCCTTACCTAATTCGCAGAGAGCCTTCTTTTATAGCGTACTAACATCCCTTTACTATAGCACCACCATTAAGCTCTTACTACTTATGATATATATATAAGGGTTATATCTAAGCCTTAGAGCCTTATTACGATGGTAGAAAGT
>Ga0307515_10022029_pt1 | contig 11253 bp, 12 predicted proteins | sample 17_EM_MG_FD_194513 | JGI IMG/M metagenome (GOLD analysis project Ga0307515, IMG submission 194513) | Populus trichocarpa ectomycorrhiza microbial communities from riparian zone in the Pacific Northwest, United States - 17_EM | ecosystem: Host-associated > Plants > Roots > Unclassified | place... | reverse complement strand
TATACCATCTGAGAACGCGCGTCTGCAGCCATTTCTCCACCATTTTCCATCTGTAACGCAGGCCGAATATACGCCGTATGGTGCTTCAGATCGAAGGTTCGTTCGTAACTGACTCCAACGCTTTTGATAATTCGTCCTATTGCTGTCAGGTTCAAGGCGCAACGCTACACGACTCTTGGAATTAAACCGTACTCCTGAGCAAATAGAATAGAAATAAGAGTAGTTTGAGCTGTCATCAAAAGACACTACACGCAGCCGGTCTTCGCTGGACATTTACGGGTACCTCTCTGTTTCGAAAAGTACAAAATAATTGGGAAGTACCAAAGAAAGTCAGTTAGAGGAACAGGGACGTAGCCAGAAAGTAGAGTAATAGGAGTCCCCGCTTCCTTGGATTCTGGAGTAATAAGTACAGTACGCGGCAGGCACGGAAGACGGAGAATAATCCAGGAGGGGGTTAAACCGATAGATGCAATGGGGGCGACAGAGACAAGTCAAAAGAAAAAGAAAAAGAAAAAGAAAAGAAAAATTGAACTACAGTGGTTAGATGGTGAAGGAGCGGGAAGGTTTCCCACGATTCGCGATGCATGTGGCTGCATAGATTAACAACTAAGTACTTCTATAAGCTATCACGTATCTACGTTCAAAGTTTGAGCATGCCCAGCTGGCTGGTTCGTGTGGCATGGCCGTTGGCAGAATGGCTTTAGGCACTCAGCGAGCAATGAGCTATGGACGATTCAGGTACCTTGACTACGATAGGATATATATGGAACAGGATATATTTTGAACCAGCTTTATACGCATGGAAGTTACTTGTCGATGTCCTGAGCTGGTAAGGCTAATGGAACTCTCCACGGCTGACCATTGAACCCTTGAACATCCCACCGTGGTCTTGACAAAGTGGAGTTGGCGCAATTGGCGCAATCAATTCCGGGATAGCGGCCTTACGGACTTTTCCACACCTCGAAATATGACCTGTTTACTATCAGGACTCTGCAGGCCACGTACAAAACCCAGGCTAGAGACTTCACGACGCATCATTTCCTCCGGGAATGCTGCACACCGGGTGAACATCGAGATACCGGGAGCGATAGTGGTGTAGCACAAGGTGAGGATCGACATGTGCCCGGACGTGCTGGAAGAGGGCCTCAGGGTTCGTATTGTATCCTTACGTGTTTGTAGCGCGCCCCAACAAACACGTTTGTTCTTGTCGTGCACGGCAGCGCGGAGGGCATTGGGTAGTCGAGAGGGCTTGCGACGGAGGCGGAGTCGTTCTGGGGGGATAGAAACAACGCCAGCACTCATAAACGCACTCTAAGACTCGGTGCGCACCTCTTTTGGGGCGTGTTCGACGTCTCTTTGGGGGAGCACTACAGCCACCGTGGATCGAGGTGGATTGTCGGGTGCAAGAGGTGTATAAATGGTGAATGAGGGGTGATACTCGTCGGAATCTGAGTCTCCGGCGTCCTGTGATTCGTCTGAAGCACCCTCGATGAGTTGCAAGGCCTCATCTTCAGATAGCGTCGCTGCGCATTGCATAGCTTGAGAAAGCAGACCGAACAATTCTTTCTGTACGTAGGAAACGGAATAGCGGGTGCATGAAGCCCAACGCAATTTTAGTTAGCGTCCGCGCCTGTGTTTGTAGCGATGTGACCGTAACTGACGATGACGAGGCTGCGGTGATGCCATTACAACGGCGTAAAATAGTACAGTGAACCAAGAAATGAATGTGTACTTTTAAACGAGCGACGGGAATGATGCCGAATTTTGTGCCAAAATCGAGGTGGTCAAGGTTTGTTTGGCTCGAGGTCGTATTCCCAACTAGCCTTGGCGTCGTTCTCCCTCCTGTCACTCGCTCGCTCACCCTCTCTCCTGTTCCTTGCAGCTACAGAGGGCTTGAGCAGCCACGTCTCCTCTCCGATACTCGCCTTCGTCCGTCTCGCCTCTCGCCTGTCGATAGCTGCTTGCGTCGCTACCTTTTCAAGTTTATAAGGCTCATATCTAGCTATCAACGTACTCAGCTTAGATCCAACCACGAATACCACAACGTCTGCAAATTTCACCCAACATCAACGATGCCTCTCGCCCGTGCACCGGTGATCTGGAGCCTTGGATAGACGAGCACTACTTCGTCCACGTTTGCAGCCTCCTCGCACACCCTCGTCCTCTCATCGTAGCCAACACCACCCGTCATCCCAACAACTTTGGCTACGCGCTTCATCACGGCTAGTCCAGAAGCCACCCTCCGAGTCTGCCACAAGCCAATAATTCTTCCCCAAACTCTAGCCATCCCACCGGAGAGGAGCTCAGCCCCATCGACAACGCCATCGGATACAGCATCGTGGTCGCCGACCTTGCCGGCGATCTCACCAACGCTAACCTCATGAATGTCTTCCGCAGTCCCAATCTCACGATTTCCCCACCCCCCATCAAATCCGCCTACTCACAGAATCTACTGCAGCTCTCGCCCCAGTATGTGATATTGTCAGCTTTGCAAAATGCGTCCTCTGACTTTCCGGTACCCCATCTCAGTGCGCTTGTCGCATGCTACGGCTAAGAACAAGGCTGCAACTGTTCATGACCGACACAGTCCGCAAGGCCGGCAATATCCAGGTTCTCACCCCTCTCGTGGCGTCACGAGCACAGTCGCTGATTCTCAGATCTCAAAGAACAACTACTGCAACGGGTTGCACCCGAGCCTCGTCCAGCATAGTGACCGCCGTCTGCAAGGCCCTCATCCGGCATCGTGCCTCCCCCTGGGTTCTCCCGCTCGGGTTCAACAGTGCGCCCACCAAAACTCCCACCCTCGTACCGTGGTTGAGCACATGCTCAGTGGGGCTCCAGACCCGAGTACCCCTTCGGACCAACAGTGTGTATCAGCCCCCCCCCTGCCGCCGCAACTTTAACTAACAGTTTAGTAGTCTTTGTAGGTGGGCGCTCTCCGAGAACCTTCTTCGCGCCATTTGGTCCAAATCACTACGTATGTGGTTCATCTCATCTCTTGTGCGTCTCTCTATTGTCCCTGATACACACGTCTCCCTAGGTCAACGTCCCTCACTCATGCGGTTCCGTTCAATTCGTCCGTAAGGCCGACGTAGAGCGCGCTATTGTGGCAGTAAGGTCCGCCTGAGCTGGTGCCGGCAGTGCGTATCTTTACTACTCCTGATACCTCTGTTTACCTGACCGCCACATGTCCATTTACAGATCGTTCCTCCGCCGCCCCAACCCCGCCTCTCCGACTGTGTCTGCAACGCCGCAGTTGTCTCCAAACCCTAATAGCGGACCCTCTGGGAGCCGCTACCTACCGAGTATCGCCACTCCAGTCCCTGAAGGACCCCTGACCAGCGATCAGGTCAGCCACATCATTGAACGCCTTCAGGGTATCATTCTCAACAACGGTGGTCGTCTAAGTCTGAACAGAATGGCAGCTCGTCAACTGTGGCACATCCCGCCGGGGTCCTGCCTGCCACCGCCCAACGCCTACGGGACACGTTATTCCAACAGCATTGGAGGTGGATACATGCACAACGGAGGAGGGGCGTACAGACACTACGGGATGTATCCGCCCCCCACGGCCCCTTGGGGGCGAGTTCGGGTAGGGCGAAGGATTTGGCGTGTTATGACGGCATGGACCGATTAGTGGTGCTGTGCGTGGACTTGGAATGGGTATGAGCAACGGAGGTGCCGCACCTGGTGGTACGTGAGGTGTTAGAGGATTCGATTTCGACGACGCGAGCACAGTTCCCCGCTGTGCCCGATAGCCTTCGTGGAGACTCACTCTATGGCCTCCCCAAGCGTTGGCCGTGGCAACGGTACGATCGGAAGTGGTGCAGGTGGAGGTCCCGGGAGCGACGGGGCCGCGCATGGAGGACGGCTGTCGTACTTGCTGTCGGTTGAATGACAAGGTGCTGTTACCCCAACAAACGGGGCGAGGAGAGCACGCCAGCTGTCGCCAGCTGTCGCCCGCACGCCGAGTTGCGATATCGAGTCGTGTGGTTCCGTCGCAAATCGCGACAGTTGTGCCGTTAGTTCTAGATTCGATGGTGGGAGAGAGAGGAGGGTGACGTGTGACACCTTCGGAGCGAGCGGGCCGTGTTCAGCCGTGTTCAAATGCGCTCATTGCAGCACCGATATTGCGTGGAGGAATTTCCAGGTGGTCGCGTCCACCTTGACATACTTACATCGGCCGGTTGCGTGCGGAGGGCTGCAGGTCTCTTCCTATTCGCTTTCATTGGAGCCTGCATAGTAGGGAGCTCCGAAATATACGATGTGCGGCTCGTGTGTCCCTTAAATATGAACAAGAACCCCGGCTGGAGACTGTATTGCATGCAATAGACCATTCTGGTGGGTTTGATTCGTTTTGAGGGTCAGCGAACGTCTAGGATTAACCACTCGGGCTGGCTGTGGTGCAGGGTGAGCAGGTGGAGTAGCGCTGTTCGGCACGATGGGTGGGGTCGATTGTACCAAACTGAAAACAGAAACAAGTCAGAAAACGAACCTTGTGAAGCGATTTAACGCACCTTGCTGAACATCTCTCGCATCTGTACGTCGTCCGTCCCTTCCCTGAAGGTCGTGACATAGACCGTCGACGCTAACGGTGATTTCCTCGTCGTGAACTTCTTATCTTTGGTCAGGGCAGGAAGGACCGATTCCTTAATATACACTTAGTATAAATTGACCACTATTCTCTATTCTGATGACTTACTCTGGAGTAGAACTCGACCGTTGCGACGATTCCCGTCACCACTTCTTCACTGCACCTCGCGGACGGCACCACACTAATGTCTTAATCTGTTCCTTATTAGGGTACGCACGTCCTTGAAGAGTTATTTAGGTCCTCTGCTGTGGTATCTGCGGGTAACCGAGTAACCATCATTGTCGCATTTTCTCGATCCCTGGTGCACGATGAGCATAAGGACTACTAGATATCGGGAACCTCTCACCGCTTGAGGGTCTTAGCAGGTTGGGCTTGTTCCTCAATGCCCCAGATGTAACAGCGGTCGCTGGGACAGACGGTAGATATATAGGTTCTTCAACAGTCCTGGCCCTCTCAGGCGGTGGATCCTTCGCTCCAACACCCTCTTCCTCTCACTTGCGCGTGACACCTCCGTTCCCGCAGCAGAAACGAGAGGGCCCGCTTCTATCGCCTCCTGAGTATGGGTCTGAACAGCGGTCTCATCGGCTTGCTGGTAAGCATATGGGTAACCTGCCGTAGCCCAACCCTTCCTCCGCCTTTCTACTTCAATTCGCCTTTCGCACGGCAATAACGGCGAGGCACTCCTGCACATCGTCATTTCTACCGAAGAGGTGTCCTTGCGAGCTCAAACGGTCTCGGGCCAGTCGATCCCTTTGCATTGGCCCAGGTCCTTGAGGACCTTACGATTTGGTTTTCTTCGCTGCACGGCTGGCAAGTCCGGATTCAGATAAGGACTTGAAAGATTATAGTGCTGGTATAGAAGGATCGACGTGGGTCAGCCACGCGAGGTAGGACTTGCTATAGACCTTGGTTGATTCCTGCCACACTTCGAGTGCTTAATCGGTTATGGGCGTTGGCGGGAATGTGAGGTACTAGGCACCTCGTTTAGATGTCACCTCCCCTTTATCATTGACTATGGTGCTCACGAAGTTGGCCAAGAAGTCTTCAAGTCGCATACAAGGATCGCCTCCTGGGAGCTTGCAGTTATTCCTTCTTGAAGAACGTGAGGCACACCGGCAACCCCATCCTCGTCTGCGTCCCATGTCAGACACAACGGCAAACGACACCATCCAAAGTCACTGCCCCACCTTCCTCACTTCTGACGAGGCCAGGTGCCGCGAGCCATGACCTCTAGCCCAAAGTTATCCAGACTCGATTGAAGGACGCTCATAGCCATCGCACGTTTGTATACTCCTGAGAAGAGATTCAGCAGAGATTCAGTATTTCATTCCGCTCACTCACCAGGCACGGTTTCATGATCCTTAATCCCCTCTCCCCCGTGCTTTGTGACAGACATAGATATGCAGACCACATAGTACCGCTACCAGGGACGCTCTTAGCCACTCTTCTCCTTTTCCCCAATCTACCAAGCCATTCAGTTCGACGTTCCATAGTCAACGCACTCTACCCACCTGAAGACCGAGGTAGTCCTCCCAGGATCCACGTAAGATGTAAGGCAGCCTCAGCACCTGCCAACCGTGTTTCGTCTTCTGCCCAAATCGCGGCCCATCATTCACTTGCAGCGCATTCGATAGCACGCTCGTACAGCACAGGCATGGGCCAGTACTGTACCTTTTTACCCTTCTTCTCCACAGAATATATGCTTCAAATCCTCAATAGAACCACTCTGAGTTTCGGTTCAATCTGCTCGCGAGTGTTCCTTTGTTCTTCCACAAGAGCATGTGTAAGGCGTATTCTCGAACCTTGGTTGCTTGGACTAACTTCCATTCATACTGTTGAGATAGGAAGTGGGGTCAGGAAGGTCGAATCAGAATCGCTGGTCGCGGGGTAGTCTATTGTAATATGAGGGACCACACATACTTCAAGATATACTAGAGACGAACCGATATGGGTCTGGCACATACGTTCCAGGAACACTGCGTCCACTCCTACAACAGCTCCGGCTCATGCCTCGGCATATGGTGAACCCTCGATCTTTCCCACTCTCATTTTGGCCATAAGTTCTGTATATTGTGGCTCTGTATTGTAGGAGCGATTAAAAACATCAAAACATTGGGTAGTAGGCACACAGACCTTGAGATGTGGGCCGCACCAACCCGAACCAACTTTCACGCATATGCGCGGCTCCTCATATATCCCTCACTTCTTCTGAGAGATCTTCACGTGTGTTCAGGTCGATGAGCACCCCCATTTGCAGTTTGGGCGGTTTGGGGATTGGATTGCTGATGGTATTCATGTCAATTCGGATAATACCTGCTGGACGACTATGTGTGCTCACAGAGATACTCACTCTTTGCTTGTGCAGATAGCCCCAGCAACATTCCTGCGCTGTCTGTAGTGTTCATGTCGAGTGTTGTGGCTTTGTGCCGCAGTAATGGTAGCCACCCATCTATATACAAGAAATATTGTTAGGGGGACTCTGATGTGAGCCTAATACACGTATGACTTGCCATCGGTTGCTGGTACTGGTTTACATTCTGAGACTGCGCGTCTCCAGCGAATTTTCCACCATCTTCCATCTGCAACGCAAGCCTAATATACGTTGTATGGTGCTTAGTATTGAAGGTTTCGTTCGCGAATGACTCCAACACTCTCAATAAATTAATGCATCCTTCGTCTCTGTCAGGTTCAAGGTGCAGCACAAACAACAACACGACTCCTGGAACTTAAGCCGTACCTGCAAGCAAATAGGATAGGAGTGAGAGTAGATTTCCTGTTGCCAAAAGACACTACACGCAGGTGGTCTTCCCTGGACATTACGAGTGGCTCTGTTTCCAAAAGTACAATATATTTGGAAGAAAGTGGTATAGGTAGGTTAAGAGCAACAGGGACGTAGCTAGAAAGCAGTAGGAGTCGACTTGCATCTTATTGGCACATGTTATCAATGCACAGTTATTATTTATTGTCGGTAGGCGACGGTGGCGGAGTTGTTCAGGCAGGCAGGCAGTAAATCATTTCATGCCCACTCAAGACGCCAAGGTAGTTGCCGGCTGGTATTTAAGGCACTGCCACATCGCATCGGTTATGGTACACACATGTATAAAATATCTGCGAGACCTCTGCCGATCATGGTCTCGATCTCTGCTTCTTTTGACACCCTGCTTGACACCCCCTTCGAACCTAGAAAGCCCAGTACGCGACGTGCCCCGGCTTAGCCAGAACCCCGAATGTGGCCCGCCACCGTCTGGATGGCATAACGGCGGATCTTGTAATCTTGTAATCTGTTCGTTTATATATTTTAGTATTTGTTATAATAATTCTATTGAAATTTACTGTATTTCCAAAAATTTCCTTCTTCCCAAGCCTTGGACACGTTCTCTCTTCATCTCTCACCGCAACGCACGCACCGACTGTCCTGCTCGACACCGTTCCCTGCAGCTGCAATGGGCTTGAGCAACCACGTGTTCTCTCCAACACTCGCCTCTCGCCTGTCTCGTCCTTGAACCCTCGTCCCGACGTACCTCAACAACGCCGTCGATAACTGTTTCTGTGCGCTCACTTCCTACAGAGATCGCTGCCTTTCAAGTTTATAAAGCTTATATCTAGCTATCAACGTACTTAGATTCAGTCTCGCACCTTCCACAAAAGACCACAATGTCTGCAAATTTCACCTTCCACTCCCCTCTGCTCTTCCTCGATTGTCCTCGATCGGGATAGCACCTTCCTGCAATCGCCACATGTTTTTTCTATCGCTGTAGCCTCTGGCCCCATGAGTGAGGCTGATCGAATCAGAGCACTCACAGCGATGCAAGGCCTCTACTGCAAGTCTCACCCTCAGTATGTCGTATTTTCAATGTTGCTAATTCTGTCCTGTCTGACTTTCCGGTTTTCTCCCCCAGTGCGCTTGTCATATGTTAGCTACGGTCACAAACAAGCCATCCCTGGCTGGCCGTTTTCGCCCCCACGTTCATTGGCCCCACAACGGCCCAACACCTTCGTAGCATCACGAGCACAGTCGTTGATTCTCAGATCTCAAGGAACAACTGCTGCCACAAGTTGCACATGAGTCTCATCGCCTGCATCGCACACCTGTCCAACACCATGCCCAGCATGGTCAACACCGTCCGCAGGGCCCTTATCTAAACAACCCTGGCATCTTCCTCCCCCTGGAGTGACTCCCGCTTAGATTCAACAGTGCGCGCACCAAAACCCCCATACTTGTACTATCCTTGAGTACTTGCTCGGCGAGCCTCCAGGACTGACTGCCCCTTCAGACCCTCCCAAACACAATGGTGTCTAACAATCCATCGGCCTCCGAGAACCTTCTTCACACCATTTGGTCCAATTCACTACGCACTACGTATGATCATCTCACTTCTTGTGAAACTTTCCACTGTCCCTAATACATACATCTCCCTAGGTCAAGGCAAATCATCCGGCTTCGTCCAATTCGTCTGCAATGCTGACGTAGAGCGCGTTATTGAGGCACTTGGCGGCCATTCGATTGGAGGCAGTAAGGCTCGCCTGGGCTTGGGCCGCAGTGTGTATCTTTACTATTCCTGGTACCACTGTTTACCTGACCACGACTTTTCCATTTCTAGATCGTGCCTTGGTTGCCCCAACCCCCCCTCTGGCTGTGTCCACAATCCTATGGTCACCTCAAACTCTAAGAGCAGTCCTTCTGGGAACTGCTACCCACCGAGTATCACCACTTCAGTGCCTGAAGGACCCCTAACCAATGATCAAGTCAACCACATCATTCAACGCTTTCAGGATACCATTCTCAACAATGGTAGTCGTCTTGGCCCGAACGGAGGGGCACCTCGTCTCCTGTGCCCTTCCCGCCGCCACCCATTGCCTACGTGACACCTTATTCCAACAGTACCAGGTGTGTATTACCCGCCTCCGCCACCCCGTGGCGGTGAGTTCAGCCGACGAGATGAATATGGATATCATGGTAGTAGATACGGTGGGCACCCTGCGCAGGGCTACGGACGCGGCATGGGGATGGATCACAGAGCATTTAAAGCTGCTGGGGTTGGGGCCGGCCCGTCTTTTGTCCTCACGACCAGCTCCTTGGCACCTACGGCCCGGCAGACCCCAGAACTCTTGATACGGTGGCAGAGGTGGCTATGACGACTTGCGCCTCGTACCGGTGGTGCTGCTTAGGGGGGATTTGGTGGTCACGATGGCATGAATCGCTTTGGTGGTGCTGTACGGGGATTTGGAATTGGTATGAGCAGCGGGGGTGCCGCGCCCGGTGGTACGCTCAGTGTTGGAAGATTCGAGTTTGATGACGTGAGCCCACAGTTCCCCGCTATGTCTGATACCCATCATGGAGACTCTATAGCCTCCCCGGTGCTGGTCGCGGCAACGGTATGATTGGAAGTGGCGGCCAGGTGGTCACCGTTCGGCTGCATGGGACTCGGGCATCCCTCCTTCGGCGTTGGTGAGGGTGTGAGCGATGCGAGTGGTGCTCCTGGCGCGGCTGCGACTGTTACAGCCACTGGTGGTGCCGGAGTGTATGCATCGAGGTATACCTAAGCAATTAGGGATGAATTGAGCTTGTGTAATAGCAGTTTACGCAAGCCTCTTTCGACTCGACTTACGACCAACGGCCTCATACCACACGTATATTCAAAACCAAATCCGACTCTTTATCGTACCTATCATCTGCAGATCTGAATCCCAGCACAACAACGGTCACCTGTGAAAGTCAGGTGGCTGTATAGCGACCCTCGACATTCGCCATAATCCTTCCTGCACTCGAGTCAACAACCCAACCCTATGACGCACAGCACCGTCCACCCCTCTCTCCCAGCACAATACCATGGTCATACTGAAACAAGAGCAACCAACCTGCTCGCCGTTCGCTCCCGCTTGCTCCCTCTCTCTTTACCACTCCAAGTCTCTCGTCTCTCTGGTCCTAAACCAAGTCTATCACATAAGTCTCTTCTGGTTTGATCACCGTGTTTTCTCGATAACCGATCTAGTGTTTTTCTCGTTTCGCTCCATTTCGTCCTCCCACGCTTTCTTTGGACTCCGCCGCCCGCTACTGTTTTGGTGTTTGCCCCTCTGTTTACCAAAGAATATCGCGTAATTTTCCTCCAGCCCCTCTAGAAGAGACGCGCATGCTTCGTGTTCTGTGGTACCTCAGCTCCAATTTCTCAATCTTGATCACTTTTGATATTAGTTATGGACGTCTCCTGATTAAGTTATATGCTCAAAGAATATTCACGATTTCAATTTTCATGTCTGCTTTCGAATACTGTACTTTCGGGGCCAACGGGCCATTTTTGTTCTCGCGCATTTCCTGAGAGATTGACATGACTAGCAAGCGTGATCGATGTAATAATCAAGTAGAAATGGTGATAAAATGAAACTGTGGTTACGGCAACTTGCCGATGCAGCTTGACCTGCAGCTAGTGTGAGGCACAATTTTGGCCCAACGGGCCACCCCCCAACAAGGCACAAACACATCTGATTTATGATTCTTTGTACTACAGGATGGGTGTAAACTAATTGTCAAGATCATTGGCCGAAGACAAGGCCTCAGATTCGTCATTCTTGGCAGCACCACCAACCCTGCCACTTTCACTCTCCTCCAAAATGGAGGCAGCCTTGCTATCTGAGTTAGGCCCAACAGTCTCCTCTACTGC
>Ga0307515_10022028_pt1 | contig 11254 bp, 8 predicted proteins | sample 17_EM_MG_FD_194513 | JGI IMG/M metagenome (GOLD analysis project Ga0307515, IMG submission 194513) | Populus trichocarpa ectomycorrhiza microbial communities from riparian zone in the Pacific Northwest, United States - 17_EM | ecosystem: Host-associated > Plants > Roots > Unclassified | place... | reverse complement strand
CCGCCGTTGCTAATATTGCTGGCTTAATTTCAGGTCCGAAGAGTCCATCCAACAAGAGGCACTCTCCGCCTCAACCGATACCTTCGTTGCCGCACTCATCTTACATTCCATAAGTAAGTGCAGGCTCGCCTCCTGCCCGGCACATGATGCAGATAGCGTCTTGAGGTATCTTTATGGGTTCCATGGTCTCCGTCCCACCCTCTGGAAGCGCTTTCGGCTGTTTCCTTTGCTTCATGGCGCAAGCCGGATCTTTCTGATCCGAATTCGACTGCCGTGTACCGGACGCGACGCAGCGTGTCTACTTGGCCTTGCAGCTGCCACCCAAGGTACTGTCTCTGCTGCAGATATTATAAAACGTTGGGAGGCTTCGTTCGTCCGTGGAGTGCACGGTCCCAGGGGTCACTTCGAGGCTTGTTGCAGGGTGGGATTTGGATCTGCAACCATACATCAAATATTGCAGGTTCAATGATTCCATTGTCTTTCTTTTCTTTCTTTTTCCTTCGTTTCACCTTGCAGTCGCATTTCAAAATAATGCAATGATTGATGTTTCGTCCCACAGTTTTCGGCGCGGAAGTCCTCGCCTTCACACTCGTGCGCAGACGGTTCCGTGCAATATACGAGCCGCGAACCTATTTGACTGCCGAAGAGTGAGTCAAGACTTCGACCTGCTTCCATCGCTGATTGGTACTTCAGGAAGCGACAAAACCCGCTCGCTAGCAGCCTTATAGGATGGCCTTTGACAGTATGGAATGTCGACTACGACGACATTCGACACCACAATGGCTTGGATGCCTATTTCTTCGTCCGCTTCTTGCGCATGATGACTAAAATATTCATACCTGTTTGGTTTGTTTCCTGGGCTGTTCTGTTACCCATACATGCCGCTGGAAAGACGAAGGGTCTTAAAGGCCTCGACCAATTCACCTACGGAAACGTTGCACAACACCAGCGATACGCTGCACATATCATCCTCATATACTCCTTTACGGGTAATATCTACTATTCCATGTGTATGAATTGTCCTGATTAAGTCCTTTTAGTATGGATTTTCTGGAACATCAAGCAAGAGATGCGCAGCTTTGTTATCAAGAGGCAACAATATCTTATCGATCCAATACATTCCGCTTCCGCCCAGGCGAACACAGTGCTCATCACTGGTGTCCCACGCAAGTATCTCGACGAGAAGGAAATCGCTCGGCTGTTCTCGCACGTCCCCGGTGGGGTGAAGAAGGTTTGGCTAAACCGTGACCTTAAGGATCTCCCCGATCTCTACGAACGACGACTCAAGGCCAGCGACCAGCTCGAGGGTGCGGAAATTGCGCTCCTCAAGTCCGCGCTCAAAGTTACGAAAAAGGCAAACGGCGGCAAGCTCCCAGAGAAAGGCGACACACCCAACATTGAAGTTGGAGTGCGTGCAACCGATGCATTCGTACCTTCCAATGAGCGTCCTACCCACCGCCTACCTGTGCTCGGGTTCTTGCCGTTTGGCAAGAAGGTCGATACAATCGAATGGGCTACGCAAGAGATTCTGGATACGACTCAAGAGCTTGAAAAGGAAAGGGATATACTCGCCTCGGAAGTTGGCACACTGGATCATAAGAGCCTCAAGTATCCTGCACTCAACTCGGTCTTCGTACTCTTCAATCAGCAAATCGGCGCGCATATTGCGGCACAAATATTGACCCACCATGGCCCGTATCGTATGGCGCAGAAGCACACGGAAGTCGCCCCAGCGGATATCATCTTTGATAATTTGGGTTGGTGGTTGGTTTTGTGCATTTCAGAAAGATGTTGACAAGGATTAAAGGCCTCAACCCGTACGAAGCGAGGATTCGGCAAGTTATCAGTTATGCTGCCACTGCTGGCCTTGTTATACTCTGGTCGTTCCCAGTCGCATTTGTCGGTATCGTGGCCAACGTATCTGCTCTAGCCAAGTACTCGTGGTTGTCCTGGATCAATCGTCTCCCTGCTTCTGTCCTTGGTATCATCCAGGGTATTCTACCTCCGCTGGCACTCGCAATTCTCATGATGTTACTCCCCGTCGTTTTACGAAGTGAGTTCCCTTGCTCATTAGGGTGGAATGAGAGACTGATGGGATTCCATTAAGTGTTGGCGTACTTTGAGGGCATCCCTCGCAAGACAGGTATCGAACTGAGTCTTATGACCCGGTACTTTTGCTTTTTGGTCATCGTACGTCATCGTATTCCCTCTGGAGTGAACTGGACTCACAGTAACAACAGCATGGTTTCCTTGTCGTGACCATCTCTGGTGGTGTCATTCAAGCCATCCCTGAGTTGACGAGGAACCCAACGTCAATTCCCAACTTGCTGGCTACGAACCTTCCCAAAGCGTCGACTTTCTTCCTTACTTACGCGATCCTCCAAGCACTCTCTGGTACAGCCGGAAGCTTACTTCAGGTCGCGCCGTTGGTAATCTACTACGTGAAGCTATTTATTCTTGGTAGCACACCCCGCTCCGTCTATTCGATCAAGTACGACCTACGGGATGTCTTCTTCGGCACGGTCTTCCCATCTATTACCTTGCTTATGGTCATCTGTAAGTTTTCTAAATGCCACACCGTTGAGCTCTCACTCACGTTGCGCCAGGCCTCGGCTACATGATGATCTCACCCATTATTAACGGCATTGCCTGCATTGCCTTCTTCTTCTCGTTCTTCGTATGGAAATACCTCTTCCTCTGGCAACTCGATCAACCTGCTTCAGGGGACACCGGTGGGCTGTTCTTCCCCAAGGCAATCCAGCACATCTTCGTAGGCCTCTATATTCAACAGGTCTGCCTTGCTGCGCTGTTCTTTCTTTCGCCTTCGGGGAGGGTCATGGGCATCCTCACCGTCATCCTCATCGTCTTCACTGCGCTGTACCATATGGTCATCAATAACTCGTACGACCCGCTTTTGTATGCGCTCCCCCTCACCCTCGCGCCTCGCTCGTACGGCATGACGGCAGCGCAGGAGGACGCACCCGGAGAGGACGATGAAGATTTTGGAGGCACGGAAGAGAGCTCCCAGCAGGATGTAGAGAAACCCAAACCCAAACCCAAATCCGACCTTGTTCCTCCTGATACCACCGAAGGAACCGTTCAAGCTAACCGGGGTCCTGAGCCCTCGAGGGAGTACGGCGCGTCGGTGCCTGTTGAAGGGAAGCGCAACGAGGGACCAACGGATTTCAACCACCCCGCAAGCATCGAGCCACAAAGAATTATTTGGATCCCCGCTGATCCGCTCGGGCTGGGCGTGATCGAGGCGAAGGCGCTCAATGCGGCTGGTGTGGAGGCTAGCACGGAGCATGCTACTATGGACAATAAGGGACATGTGGATATTGATAGTCACCCGCCTGGAACCGATCCGACCAGGCTGTTCGGTTGAAGGTGGAACGACAGCATGAAATAACGACTTGCTATATACCCTGTAGTTTTTAATTAATTTTTCTTGGGTTGATTCGGGAACTGGACGAAATATACGTTGTCACGAAAGTGAATTCGACTCAACTTGGACTTCTCCGCCGACCGGATGCGCTCATTACTGTGGATACTAGCGTCGCCACTGCTGGCATTTGCCGCTAAGGTTACACCTCAGTCGCAGATTACACTCCAGTCGGCGCGAGCTGTAGTCCTAAGCGAGGATGGAGGCCCAGCGCGCTCTGAGCTGTGCGTGGCACATCGTCTTTCGCGTTCTCAACGCTAACGCTTCATTATTCATCACTTTTCTATTATTATAGACTATCACCCGAGACAAAACTTGAACCGCCCGTTACCCTTGGCCCGACCGAAACGCTGCGAATTTCGTTCACTGTCGTTGACAAGTACACGAGCAAGGGCGTCGTACCACACCAAACATTCCTGAGATTGTACGATCCTGCTACGCATGAAGAAGGCGTTCACCCTATCAAAGTGAACGCTGGTGGCAAGGGCAAGATTGATATTGTGTGTATCCTTAGAGTTATTTATCTTTTCACTGTCTTGGACTTACAACAGTGCCTATGTAGAACATGAAAAAGCCTCCCGTATGGCTACCCCCAACAACGGATGCGCCCATCCAAGTCCAGCTCATCATTGGGTCCTTCAAGTATGATCCCTTCGAACATACCCTGTTCGATCTGCAACTGCCTCGCTCTCAACCTGCTCCTCAACACCCTGATGAGAAGATGTATGACGTACAACCAGAGATCGCCCACACGTTCAGACCGGAGCAAAAGATCCCTCCCAAATTTATGTCGTTGGTATTCGCGCTTGGGACGCTGGGCCCATGGGCTGTACTACTTCGTCTGGTATGTGTCTACACCTGGAATAATTCTTGAACCCAATATTGATTTGGTGTGCACCTCTCACAAGTGGACCGCCATCCCCCACAACACGCCCAAGCTCATAGACTCGCATATTGCGCCATTTGTTCTCTTACTAGCGGCCTTTGAGGCGCTGCTGGTACAGTACTGGATTGGACTCAAACTCTCACAAGTTCTCGTCTATGGAGGCATCTTAGGTATCGTAACTGCTGCTGCTGGAAAACGGGCGCTTGCTGCCACCGGGAAAAGGAGGTTGCAAGCTACCAGCTAGGTGTACATATGATATTGTAATGAGCTGCGAGGACTGAAATTATTCTCCATACACCGGAGGCCCGAATAGATGAAGCAACATGTGTAACTCGTATTGCTAGGTTTTCAAGCATCTCATAACCTGCACCGACGCATGACACTCGGACTCTGTGAACGATCACACTGGTTTTCCAAGAAGCCGGTGTCCTCACTGTACTGGACGGACAACACTTGGGAACATACCAAGTCACATCTGGCCGCCCAATTAAATAAATAATCTCTTCCGATGACCGATTGCGTTTAGTCACTGGAAACAGGTACCTATAGAGGATGCGGATTAAAGAGGGGCCACCCTAGCTCCTGCTCGACTTGGTGCGTTGCATTGCGGGCACGCCACCGTTGAACACCTCTCTGATTTTGGTATAAAGTAACCAGAACATTGACTGCAACAACCACACCTCATGGACGATTATCTCCTATTCCTTCCTTCCTCCACTTGTGTTGCTTCTGTTGCCCGCTCTCCTGAGGGCATACTACCCTCACCTCATCCACCGGTCACCCAACCATCCACTCCATCCACCACATACGTGTGCGCCCACGATCTCCTCTAGCTTGAAACTCGAACGGTGGGCACCGTCACGTCTATGTGTTGGGCTGTGCCAGCAACTCGGACAATCGTATCCTCCATGGCAGGACGTATAACGTGACTGAATGTCTCACTGGACGTGATGCTCGTGTCTTCGGGGTCAGGTAGAACGAGTATAGATGCGCAAGGATAGGAGACATCCCAGACGTCGGACGGCGCACACGAAGCAGTTATTCCGTCAGTACCCTTGGACTAGAATAGCTGAAGCTATAGTCCGTCCATTCGGAGGCAAAATTGGTTGTTATTTTTTGGAGTCACATGAGCGACTCAGACCGCAAGGATTGAAGTGTAAGATAGTCAAACCAACTGGTCCATTCATGTAATCGAGAAAAAGGATGTCTACGATAAGTAGTAAGTAGGTATAATACATACATAATAATGCCCCGCCAGGTACAACGAGAATAAACAACAAGAACCCTTTTTTTGAGATGGGGATCCGCGGTCCTTTCGATTTTCTAGAACAGGGTTGGAGTTATATCGCACCCTGTGCAATCCTCGAACTTTATTCCACGGCCTTCCAGAACTGACGCCGCCATCTTGAAGTGTTTCATTGGTCCGAACCCGTTTGTGAGAGATAAACGAACGTTATACGTAGATACTGTCGAGATAGACCTGATCATTCGCATGTTAGGGAACAAACGACAACAGGTCTCCATGTAGGTCGCAAATGCGCTTTCCGGCGTTTCGGTGGAGGTACCATCCCATCTATCGGTCTCCATACCCATCGTGTGAACATTGGGAAAGGTCGTCGTCGAATTTGGTAGCTGGGCGGAGTCCCAGAAGAAGGGAAGGGCAACCTCCAATAGGTTGGGCATAGCCTTTAAGAGCTCTAGGCTTCCGCACACGGTCGTGTAGGATGAGGGCGTCGTAAAGTGCACGAGGAGGGCAAAGAATTTGAGCTGCGACCCCAACTGTGAAGATTGTAGTACGTCCAGGATTTCATCGTAAGGTCCCCCAGTACCAGGGATGTACGACTTGATCGTTAAATGAGTGATGGAAGGGAGAGGCCAATGCTTCAGGTTTCGTATAGAATATTTGCTGGCGCCTTTCGATACGAAGTGAATATGTCTGAGGTTGATAAATTCTTTTACACCAGAATCGGGCGGAGGCGGGAGGATATTTTCTTGGGCCATTGGCATCTCTGGGTCTGCACTGAGTTCAGGCATATCAAAGTAAACTGTCAGGTAATGCCAATGATCCGCCCTTGACCAAAAGGGTCGATACGCAGGTGTTTGTAATGATCCAGAGACAATGGAGAGAGTAGGGAGGTTCCTCCTTCTGATGGAGTACGGGTATGGGTAGTGGAGGTGGGGGTAGTTGGCGTAAATGCTTTGGAGGTTAGGACAGAGTCGAAGCATGGCGGACTGGAGATATGTATGAGACACAGAGCTATATGTATCAACACGAATCACCATTCGTGCGAGGTGTCCACCCCTTGGGCTATCTTGAAGAACCACGATGAGTGGCTCCGCAGAAATCTTCTTCGCTAAAAACTTGAAGACAATATGCTCGTATAGATATTCTGTAGCGATGTCGTTCCATGCTTTACAGACGAGTACCACGGCGCTCTTTACTGAGTAAACTGACTCTTGTTCGAGAGCATCGCTCCGGGCGGTTATGTCGACGTATAGCTGAGGAGTGATAGATGGTATGTACCACTGGTCCAAGCAAGTTCGTGGCTCGTCCAAAGGAGACCGGCCGGAACGCGGGAGAGTCGCCCAGCGCAGGCAAATGCGCCAGATTTCAGGTGGGAGCCAGACGCTAGAGCTTGCCTATACATACATCGGTATTCAAGAATGGAACGATTGAGTTTGACACACGGTGGTACTCATCGTTGTGAGTGCAAAGACAAAGGTTATCCAAGGCAGAGGCCAACTACAATAGACAAAGAGTAAAAATTCAAACAAAAAACCTCATCATCATAATGAGCCTGCGATTTTGCCCATCTCTTCTCAGGCCTTGCGTGTGCCTCCCAAGCCCACCAAGTATTCCATACGTCCAGCGCACCATTCACCTGTAACCCTCCACGCTGTCCTCACTGTACCTGGAATCCTTGCGACCATTTCTCGCAGGCAAGCCCATACAGTGTTCCATCTTCGTAGACGTGATCAAAAATACGTGATGGCCCGGGCATCCACGAGCGGAGCTTAGGCTTCGCACACATGTTGCGGTTCGGTTCTTCTGAGCCCGTGACTAGTTTGCCGTCGTGATCGTGAACTGCGAGACTCTGCGCGCCACCTCAGTACCCGATATCGATGTACTCATTTGGAGCGGACAACGTACCTGCTTTGTATCAAGATGATGAGGCTCTTGACAGTGCGGACATGAGCGGCTCAGTCCGCGACCTTTGAAGTCCAAGACAGTCAAACCAACTGGTTTCATTTCATCGAGAAGAGGATGTTTACGACACAATACATAGGAATATCTGGCCAGGTACAGCGAGAACAAACAACAAGAACCTTGCTTTGAGATGGAGACCGGCAAATTGTGCAGGCCCTTTCGATTTTTAGAACAGGATTCGAGTTATATCACACCCTGCGCAATCCTCAAACTTTATTCCACGGGCTTTCAAAAATGACGCCGCCAGCTTGAGGTGAATCTTTGGTCCGATCCCTTTTGTGAGAGATAAATGAGCGTCATACGTAGATACTGTCGAGATAGACCTGATCATTCGCATGTTAGGGAACAAACGACAACAGGTCTCCGTGTAGGTCGCAAATGCGCTCTCCGGCGTTTCGATGGAGGTATCATCCCATCTATCGGTCTCCATACCCATCGTGTGGACTTTAGGAAAGGTGGTCGTCGAATTTGGTAGCTGAGCGGAGTCCCAGAAGAAGGGAAGGGCAACCTCCTCGAGGTTGGGCATAGCCTTTAAGAGCTCTAGGCTTCCGAATGCGGTCGTATCGCATGAGGGCGTCGTAATGTGCACGAGGAGGGCAAAGAATTTGAGCTGCGACCCCAACCGTGAAGATTGTAGTACGTCCAGGATTTCATCGTAAGATCCCCCAGTACCAGGGATGTACGACTTGATTGTTAAATGAGTGATGGAAGGGAGAGGCCAATGTTTCAGGTTTCGTATTGAATATCTGCTGTCGCCTTTCGATACGAAGTGAATGTGTCTGAGGTTGATAAATTCTTTTCCACCAGAATCGGGTGGAGGCGGGAGGATATTTTTTCGGGCCATTGGCATGCCTGGGTCCCAACTGAGTTCAGGCACGAAAAAGCAAACTGTCAAGTAATGCCAATGATCCGCCTTTGACCAAAAGGGTTGATACGCAGATGTTCGTAATTGCCCAGAGACAATGGAGAGAGTAGGGAGGTTCCTCCTTGTGATAGAGTACGGGTACGGGTAGTGGAGGAAGACGCTGTTGTTGGTGTAAATGCTTTGGAGGTTAGGACAGAGTCGAAGCAACGTGGACTGGTGATCCAGATGAAGCGGTGATTGATATGTATCAACACGAATCACCATTCGTGCGAGTTGTTTACCTTTTGGGCTATCATGAAGAACATTGGTGAACGCGTACGAGAAATTGATGTCGTCTGAAAGCTTGTAGACAATATGCTCGTATAGGTATTCTGTAGCCATATCGTTCCATGCTTTACAGACGAGTACCACGGCGCGCTTTACTGGGTAAACCGACTCTTGTTCAAAAGCAACGCTCTGGCCGGTTATGTCGGCGCATAGCTCAGCGATGATAAAGCGTGTGTTAGAGGGTAGGCACCACGGGTCCAAGCAAGTTCGTGGCCCGTCCAAGGGAGATCGACCGGAGTGCGGAAGAGTCGCCCAGCGCAGGCAAATGCGCCAGATTTCAGGTGGGAGCCAGATGCTAGAGCTTGCCTATACATGCATCAGTATTCAAGAACGAGACGACTGAGTTTGACATACGCTGGTACTCATTGTTGCGAGTACAATTACGTGACAAAGGTGACCCAAGATGTGACGGAGGCAAACTGCAGGAGACAAAGGTTATCCAAGACACAGGTAGAATTCAAACAAAAAACTATGCTACGCTACACTAGTCTTAGGGCTATTCACAGCAAGGGTGGAAAGGAGAGCAACATTATCATAACGAGCCTGCGATTTCGCCAAGCCCTTGCTCGTGCCTCCCAAGCCCACCAAGTATTCCATACGTCTAGCGCACCATTAACCTTTAACCCTCCATGCTTTCTGCACTATACCTGGAATCCTTGCAACCATTGCTTGCAGGTTCGGCGACGCAAGCCCATACCGTGTTCCATCTTCGTAGATGTGATCAGAAATACGCGGTGGCCCGGGCATCCACGAGCGGAACTCGAAGGTATAGGCTTCCCGCACATGTTGCGGTTCTTCTGAATCTGTGACTAGTTTGCCGTGGTGATCGTAAACTGCGAGGCTCTGCGCGCCACTTCAGTGCCCGATATTGGGGTACTCATACTGGAGCGGACGATATACCTGCTTCATCAAAGATGACGAGGGCGTTGACAGTCCGCAAGGATTGAAGTGCAAGGCAGTCGAACCAAACTGGTCCATTCATTTCATCGAGAAGAGGACGCCTACGAGAAGTAGTGAGTGGGCATTACAATACATAAGAATGCTCCGCCAGGTACAACGAGGACAAGCAACAAGTGCCATGTTTTCGAGATGGAGAACCGTAGATTGTGCAGATCCTTTCAAATTTCTAGAACAAGATTTGAGTTATATCCCACCCTGCGCAATCCTCAAACGTTATTCCACGGTTCTTCAGAATCGACGCCGCCGTCTTGAAGTGATTTCTTGGTCCGGCCCTTTTAAGAAAGAAATCAACTGTATACGCAGATGCTGTCGGCATAGACCTGATCTTTCGCATGTTAGGGAACAAACGACAGCAGGTCTCTGTGTAGGTCGCAAGTATGTTCTCCGGCGTTGCGATGGAGGTATAACCCAATCTATTGGTCTCCATACCCATTGTGTGAACTTTAGGAAAGGTGACTGTCGTAATAGGTAGCTGATCGGAGTCCCAGAAGAAGGGAAGGGCAACCTCCTTTAGATTGGGCATAGCATTTAAGAGCTCTAAGCTTCCACATACGGTCGTATTGCATGAAGGCGTCGTACCGTGCACGAGGAGGGCAAAGAATTTGAGCTGCGACCCCAACCGTGAAGATTGTAGTACGTCTAGGATTTCATCGTACGACCCTCCAGTACCAGGGATGTACGACTTGATTGTTAAATGAGTGATGGAAGGGAGGGGCCAATGCTTCAGGTTTCGTATAGAATATCTGTTAGTGCCCTTCGATACGAAGCTAAGGTGTCTGAGGTTGATAAATTCTTTTCCACCAGAATCGGGTGGAGGCGGGAGGATATTTTTTGGGGCCATTGGCACACCTGGGTCCCCACTGAGCTCAGGTATGTCAAAGTATACTGTCAAGTAAAGCCAATAATCCGCCATTGACCAAAAGGGTTGATAGGCAGGTGTTTGTAATAGTTCAGAGACAATGGAGAGAGTAGGGAGGTTCCTCCTTCCGAGAGAGTACGGGTACGGGAAGTGGACGTGGACGTGGCGGTTGTTGGTGTAAATGCTTCGGAGATTAGGACAGAGTCGAAGCAAGGTGGACTGGAAATGTTCATGAAACGGAGAGTTATATGAATCAACACGAATCACCATTCGTGCGAGCTGTTCACCCTTTGGGCTATATTGAAGAAATTTGATGAGCGCCCCCAAGGAACCGGTCCTCGCTGAAGGCCTGTAGACAATATGCTCGTATAGGTATTCTGTAGCTATATCGTTCCATGCTTTACAGACGAGTACCATGGCGCGCTTTACTGGGTAAACTGTCTCTTGTTCAAGAGCATCGCTCTGGGCAGTCATGTCGGCGAATAGCTGAGGGGTGATACAGGGGAGATACCACGGGTCCAAGCAAGTCCGTGGCTCGTCCAAAGGAGATCGACCAGAGCGCGGGAGAGTCGCCCAGCGCAGGCAAATGCGCCAGATTTCAGGTGGGAGCCAGACGCTAGAGCTTGCCTATACATACATCAGTATTCAAGAACGAAACAATTGAGTTTGACGCACGGTGGTACTCATCGTTGCGAGTACAAGAGACA
>Ga0307515_10022027_pt1 | contig 11255 bp, 11 predicted proteins | sample 17_EM_MG_FD_194513 | JGI IMG/M metagenome (GOLD analysis project Ga0307515, IMG submission 194513) | Populus trichocarpa ectomycorrhiza microbial communities from riparian zone in the Pacific Northwest, United States - 17_EM | ecosystem: Host-associated > Plants > Roots > Unclassified | place... | reverse complement strand
AATTCTGAACACACGCATATGAGGCCGAATCTTGTCGTACTCAACCTTTCGTTAGGCGGCTATTGAATCTTCTTTTTCCGTCTCAGAAAGGGGTTGTCGCCTGAGTTTGCCGAGACGCTGTCGGAATTCAGCGAGCACATTAGGCTGCGCGTAACCTGCTTCCTCTAACTTCCAGTCAAAGGTGATCAGTTTGGGACACGAATAATGAATTAATACCTTCTATGTTTTCACGGCCGTCGCTTGAGGTTGGCGTCAGGTCCTCGTCTACTATGGCAGAGCTGTCATCGTTATCGACCGGTTCATGGCGTTGGCGTTGTCTGATCTCGTGGTTCTGCATGTCCTGCCAGGCAACGTGTGAGCCTCGTTCAGCACTATTGTCATCTTTTGCATAAACTTTCGGTGGTGGTGCGAGGGCGAAGCTGCGGGTTACAGGAGCGGTCGCCGCCCTGGTAAGTTCTGGTCCTGATATCCTGAGCACACAGATATCCTCGCACTTGCAAAGGAGGCCATTGCAACGTTGATTACTTGGTATACAGGTAAAGGGGCTGAGGCCTGACTCTGTCGATGCCTTCGGCCCAACGTTTCTCGGCGAAAGGGTGATAGGTTGAGTGGGTGGACTCAAGCTGGCAGGAGCACACACCCCTTTCTCGACCGTCTTACAAACGAACAAATCAACTGCTTGACACTTTTATATAGCTGTTATTGCATCACCAGCTTCTGCGAGGCCGAAGTTGGTATTTTGTGGTGTTTGGATGGCGATTATGTGTTTACCAAGGGAATCTAGAGACCGTAAGAGTAAATGTCGATGGTTTTTAGAGTGGAAAGGAACTTAGGAGTACGCTGAATTGATGGGAGCGTGCGAAGTCTTACATACCTGGGAGAAGCCACTGTAGTACGGCCGGACTACTCAGCTGCGTTCGTTTCCCGATGGGCTCAATTACTGGGTCACAAGGGTCGAATCCCAAAGAGTCTACAATTCCTTTTGTAGGACGTAAATCGCACCCTTTATTCCTATTATATAGAAGCTACTTATTATAATAAATCCCATATCAACTACAAAGCTAATGATCCCAAATGAACTGTCTGTAAACGCCGACAAGAGAAATTTGCCAGAATACGCTTTTGTCATATCCGTGCCAAGATATATCCTCAAGCTCAACTCCTACGAAAGCGCCCCTTCGAGGTAGAACCTGGAAAAGTAGATCTCCATGCCAAATTCTTGTCTGTGTGGAATTACCGCGATGGCCGCGACGGTCCCCCTTGACCTTCTCGTTCTGACGGATCTTTCGGGGGCTTTGGCTTTTTGGGAGGCTTCTTCCTGGGCGGCTTCGGGTCCTTTGGATACTTTTCGTTGTCAATTTGGACGTACAAAACAGTTCTATGGATGATCTACTTACGGGCGGAGGAGGGGCAGGGGCCTCGTCAATATGACCTGCACACATTGTTGTGCCAGATTCACGACTGGGAATCTGCTTTCTAGGTTTGGTGGCCGTGGAGCAATTGTGTATCTGCCCCTTCTCTCGTTCCAGTTAGACGGAGACGAGAGCAACTGTGCAGCGCCAATTGAAGCAGATCCAGTGGATTAGTATGTTTTTGATCTGGGGAAAATCTGGCTACGCTGCGTCAGTTCAATATCTCATGTCGCTTCTCCTGATTCTTCACCGTCAAACAAAGTGTGAACACCAGGGCCAGCCTACCCACCAATTCCACCAAAATCGGACCTCTGCGGCTCGTCAGCCAATATTCCAACATCAGATCGGTCTGGATTCTTACCAACCAGAGGATAGGCAAAAATGATGGTGTTGATTGCGGTAAACACGTTTCCACGCGAAAACCAACGAACGAGGGGACGTTGTGGGCGTCAGACACGAGCCCCTCATGCCCCAGATACTTACCGATACAAACCAAAGGGACGATAATCTATGTTTCGAGTAGCAGACCGAAGTCCTGAAATGTCATGATCAGACACGCAGCCGATCATGATAGGTTCCATGGCAATTCGTACCCCGCTGATTTAGAGGAGCAAGGCTGCGCAAACGCGACTGAAAACGACCATGCAACACCCCCTCGTTGCCATGAGCCTCTCTCGCGACATGCTGCTTCACAGAAGGCCACAGAAGCCACAGAAGGCTGGGGAATCGGCTCGAAAGCCAGTCAATCCCAGAATAGCAAGATCCCAGTGGCCAGAGGCGAGTTTGAGGCTCTGTGAAGAACGCCATGACATGACAGAGGTCTGCAATCTTGCATGGCCCAAATAAATGATGCTGAAAGGGGGAAAGCGTAGAAGTCTTTCGCCCGGCTTCAGTGTGAAAAGCATGCCGCAGATACTCGGCTCCCTGTGTCTCCCGGCCGACAACCTCGCCATCCAGGTCGTGACATTAAGGTCCGGACCGGACTGACCAGGGCCTAGCTGCATGAAAACTCTTTTCCGTCCTCTGAACCTTCGCTGTCCTTAATCATTCCCACAAAAGAGTGCAAAACCACGCTTGGCTGGCAGGCTTGAGGTGTGCCGATGAAAATGAGCGCCAGGTTCGGAGTGGTTGGGAGGTGAAGGCTAAGAGTTGAACTTTGGACCCCTCTATCCATCATTTCAATTCCAAAGTTTCCCTTCGAGTAGTTTCGCTTGAGAGAGCGCGAAGTAGTGTCTGCGAGAGCTTAGTAGCTAGCCAGCGACGTACTCAAGCAAGTCAAGAGATGACGGCTCCGAACCTCTCGTTTTCATGATCCAATCACCCCTGCGACTTTGGACCGTAATCTAGACACAGCGCAAGATTCTTTTTTTCTTTCAATTTCCGAACTCTCATTCGCACTATATGATTCTGAGATCAATTATCCTGTTTAAAACTTCACGATTTCAAGAAGAGCAAACAGTGTAAAGATATCCTAGACGCCAACTACCATTCGTTTCTTTTCCTCGTTTCTCGCGATTGGTACCTACGTACCTCCCATTGGAATTTTAATCGCGGGATAATATCATCAGAAAAGAGGTGTCAGCGCATTCAGATCCTTTAAGCTTACGTGGGGAAGACAACTTTGCTTTCCTGTTTCCCAAGATGCAGCATTTCTCTTAAAGGGTTACCCGAGGCATACAAAAGTGATATGTGATAGAAAAAGGGACTTCCCCCACTGTGGCACTGGCTGATTGGCGGCACGCCAAAGCCTCCAGTGAGAACGCCAACGACTCTCTTCAACCTGAATAGAAATGTCGCAAATTTGGCCTTGCGGGGGAAGATAAGAAGTTCAACATTTGATTGAAATGATACAACGAGCAAGCAAAGGTTGCTGCTACGGCAAGAAAGGGGGTGATATATATTTGTGCCACGACTTTCAGCGATGAACAAGGAAGGAGTACGTCGGCTGGAAGTGACGGACTGACATGCCTCATCATGTCCATCGCTGAAAAGAACGTTTCCGCATGGAATCCCAGGCGAGGTCTGGGGGTGTCCCAAATATTTAACCCGAGGCCACGCACTGAGCATGCACATCATAGCTCCCTCCCGCTGCAAAGACAGGGGGTTTCTTGCACATGCGACGGCCATGGGTGGGTGGAGTGTCTGCTTTTAAATCCTCTCACCAAAGTGGTAATATCCTATCAACGGATTGAGCACACCTCCACGTCCCTTGGTCGATATCAGAGGATTGGGTGATTCTCCACTCCGTGGCAGCCAGAGGTTGGGCATCAACGTGAACTGCTAGGCCTTGGTCCAGCGCAGTTGCGGCTCTTTTTGAGCAGTGAAGACACTGGCTCGTGGGGACGGCTCACTGATTCAGCCTTGGCGGCCGACAGCAGCATTCAGTTCTCGATCCACGATGGGAAACAGCCTTGGGGCACAGGAGCTCTTCGTCTACCCAGTCGCATCGCGTTAGCAGGGTCGGCAAGCTGAAATTTGTTCGGATGAGAGGGCTTTTTTTGGCTGGGCCGGCTCAAGGGTGTTGAACCTATCGTATTTACTCGAGGGACTCTAGTCCGTCACAATGTGGGTGCTCGGCACTCTCTTTGATTCAGGGGCTGTCTCTCAAGCTCGTGGTTCCGTGAAGTTCTTCCTAAAGAACATAAGCTAGACGATGCACTCAATTCTCGGCCTCGAAACATAGAGTTTGATCAGGTTTACTCCAGATCGGATAACTATGATGCCAAGAGCCTGCTCCTGGTGGTCCGGAGGTTCCAAGGCTTGCCGTAATCTGCGACCCCGTCTCTGGCGAAGCTTCACTGAGGGAATTCGACACATTATTTCAGCGAAAATGACAAGAAGGAAGTGACCTCGCTCTTTGTCGTATCTTGCATCGAGTCGTGACACCTTACCTATGCCTCGATATCGTTACTACTCTCCTCGATGATCGTTTCCTCTGAAAGTTAAGCATTGCCTTGTCTCCAGAGTCTCCAAGCCGCCGTTCAGCCCTGAAGGTAAATTACTTCGAGGACACACTGTTAGAACCTCATCATTAACAGAAGCTCAACACAGCATCTCGATCTGTTGCGCTCGATGCTGCGATGGAACCTCTGCGAAGTACAAGATGGTGTCATTCACAGGAGGATGTATTCAGGACCGCACTGGAGAGTGTTCCCCCTCTCCTAAAGATTGCTGCGTTTCTTCCATAGCTGACTATTGTCTGCTCAGTTGGTCGAATGACCCCAAGGCCGTTTCCGGGGGGCTGCTCAGCGTCTTGACCGAAGAAGCCTTGCGGATCTCGAGCTGGCTACAGGCAAACCCTTCTTTATCCTATTCGAAATGAGCCTATAATCCTAACGAATTCTCTTCGAAATCGAACAGATATATGCGGCCGAGGCTGCACAAGTTCAGTACCGCGCAAGAGAGGGTCGAACTTGTCGAAAGTTTCTGGAGCTCTGAATGTCGCAGAACGTCGCTAGCCTTCAAACACTTCTCAAAATCGAAGGATTCTTTACACGCTGGCACACTATATCAGCATGAAAGAGTGTTTGAATAAGGGCATTCTCACTGGTAAAAGAGGAGGTGGGAAAGACTCGTGGTGGCTACCTCTCCGAAGTTTGCGCAAGGCTTCTTTCACCATCTTAGTGAGCGGCAGTTTTCGCCCGACAAACGTATGGCCCACGAACAGAACCGAAACCTTCAGTGCTAGATAATCCGCCAATTCTCAAAAAGACCCAGAAGATTGTTCTATAAAATTGAAGATGAAGTGGGATGAAATGGACGCAGTGGTACCCACGTACTGTAGTGGTTCTTCAGCACAGAACGCGTCGTGTGTCTTCGTAATACGCTAAATATTGCGCGGTTTTATACACCTCGGGATGTGCGAAATACTTCTTGCTGCGATTAATCGCAGACACCATGTTATGGAAGGGCAAAAACTTATTATTGTGGAAGGCAAAGATATAACAGTACATATTTCAAGGCTCCTCGGTATCTGGGAGATCAAGGCCAAAGATACGGGATCGACGGAGTAAAACGTTTCGTCGATTCCAGCAAATCAATTTCCTTGAACTTCAGACCAGGCTCAGGTCCTGGCTTTAACTCAATGACAAAGCACAAAGCACCAAGTGGCGCGGAGACAGTTGAGTGTTGAAATGCTCCCTGACTCGGCCCTGAACAAGGTTGAAAAGGTCATCGCGTAGTTAAGTTTTTGAATTTCAACGGCCGTAGACGAAGTCTTCATCCATTGAAAAGGCGACTAGTGCACCCGGTGGTTGATGCTGGCTGCCCCATGTTTGAACGTCTCTTTTCCGACTTGACATTCAGGAAGGTTGGCTCAGCACTGGCAAGATGCTAGTCAGTGGACACAAAGCTGTCGAGTTATGGATTTAGTTTTAGTATTCTGAAATCTATTCGATATAGGCACTTTGGCTGCAAAAGAAATCTTTTATTGAACATTATTTGCCATGTTCAGTTTCCTGGGGTTGAAGGTTCATGTCTCCCCTGAGCAATAGGGGAGAAGGTCGCTAAGATTTCAGGGGCTTACAGTGAACCGGCCCTGGCCACACGTGCTTCGCTAATTGACCACTGCACTATAGAACTAGCGAAAGGAAAAGGGGGTTGTTGCTGCAAGAACCCCTTGTTGATCTCTTTGATAGCCTTTTTAGGCGGAGAAGAGATATACGAATTTCCGGGGCAACATAGACTAAAGGTCTTTTGTTCAGTACTACCTTTTATCTTCTCTCCTTCATATCCTCCTTCAGTGAATCACAACCCTGTATCTGAGATTATCTACAACAACAGTAGGGTTATGAGTGGACAGTACTATACTTTTCGAATAGGAGGAGGTTTAGTTTATGCGTTAATACCATGCTTTCCTAATGCATATAACAAACAAGAAGATATATTTATGGTCGGAACGGAGATCCAGATGCATCACGTGACAGAGCATAATGTGGCGCGCGCTAAAAATTTCTTGGTGTACGAGGCTTGGGATTTTGAACCTCAATCTCCACCCTCGCCTCCCATCTCCCTAACAACAGGCATAACCACAACGATGTGGCGCCTATGGCAAGTTGATCATCTTTGTATTCATGATACGAATAGAGCCTCCCCATCTACGTATCCCACGAACGAAAACCTTGAAATTGAACAAGAACCAAACAAGAGCAGTCAGCGTTGTACCTCCGAACTCGCACTCCTCTCTCCTACGAAGCCAAACTTTTAGAAACTTCACACCCACGGTCACTGATATCCTCCATCCGATTCCCAACTCCAATCTCGCTGTCTCTGTCGACTCTCGATCCTCAATTTGGCCTACTCCCGAGGGAAGCCTGCGCAATATTGCCTAAAAACATAATCAATATCGCCGCGTACCTATGCTTCATCAGCACTGCACGTCAAGTAAGACCTCGAGCACCTACGTGGCTGTGCCAACGAATATCTCGTATATCCTACCTTCAGCCACAACCGTCATGATAATTGCAAAAAGGATGATGAATGCTGTTGATGTGATGGCCATCATTAGATGCGACATTGGGACCAGAAACAGGAGATACACCGGGATTAGGAGGATCCCCATGACTGTGGATACCATAAGCACCTGAACAACTCCCCTAAGCCTCGAAGGGGAATAATAAGAGACACTTTGGTCCAAGGTGGGCATCTCCTCCTCGGTTTTGATCCACTTCTGGGAAAGAGTAGGTCAGCACCTTTTCCAGCTTTAAGTCCATGCCTATTTCTCCTACTGCTCAAGTTGACTACTTACCCTAATTGGAGATCCTCGCCACCAAGTTATGTGACGTCGCACGAGCTCTTCAAAGTAATTTGAGCGGCTTCCTGAGAGCGACACAAAGTCTGACGCATGGTATATGTAGTCGTAGTACCCCTTGCTGAGTGGCTTATTTCTCCAAATCCAATTGAAGTAAGAGCGATGGTTACGTTCTAGAGGTGGACCTAGAGATTTCAGGAACATAAATTTCTGGACAGTTTCATCTACCCCGCACGTCAGTACCCCACGCCACTTATGTTGGACCAGACATTATGTTAAAGGCTCACCGTATTCCTTGAGCTTAGTTTTAAGCTCGCTCATTAGTTCCTTGTATTCGGTATCCGCGTTCTCCTTATGTTTTGTCGACCTTCTGCGATTCTTCATCGCTGGATTCGCCTCATCCTTCTTGTCGAGTGCGAAGAGTGCCTTCTCCAGCTCGGTTACTTCGACTTGTAGCTCAAGGAGCACGCGAGTGTGGCAGTAGCCAAAGCTACGTGCCATAGCGAAGTCATCATCGCTATTGACGAAGGCAGCAAGCCTCGAAAATCCGTCCGGGTACTCGTCGACTACCGCACAGTCTCGTCAGCTTGGGTCTGCCCCTATTATGGCGCCGAGGTCAACTCACTCTTCTCTCGCAAGAACCTATCGTGTCCTCGCTCTTTCTTGATTTGTTTTTGCTCGTTTGCACTCTTCCAAAACATCCAGACAGTGCCGAATCCACCAGAAAGTCGTCGCCAAGTTGTCTTGACGAAAGAAACTTCGTAGGTTGCCCTATGTCAGCTACCTTGCATGTTGCAGTTCATGAAAAGCGTCCGTACCTTGGCTCTCTGGGTTCTCATCGTTCCCTGGTGTCAGTGTTCCGCTTTCACCACTTGTAGTCGAAGGACTATCCGGGTTGTCGTTTGCGCTTCCCGACGCTTGGCCAGAAGCAAGCCGGTGTCTCATCCCAGACTCGTCCATTTCTTCAAGAGGCACACCTTGCTCTGCTCTGTTCTCGTCAGCAACATTACATCTCTTTGTCGCAGCTGTCCGCAGCTCTTTCAGCCTGCGGACGATCTTTGCCAAGGCACCGGCAACATCAGCGGTGACAGGCTCCATGATAGAACCAGCAAGAGCGAGCTCTTTGCTCTCCAAAAGGGGTCCATCTCAAAGACACTACCCCTTTGGAGGCGAACAACTTTGCTGCCCAACTGAAGAGGCTCCAATTGCCTGCCTTATCCTGGTGTTACCAAGACCCAGGGCAGCCGCCCACACACCATCACGAGATGCGAGCGAATTAGAATCCTTACGCTAGTATTGATCCTCCTATTACACATCTACTCTACTACAAGGCTGCGAATCTATTTTCACTCCAAATTCAGAGCCGATTGAGTTGGACGTCGGGGAAATTTCGACCAAAGAGGCTAGCTATTGTGGGTCACGAGCGGAACGGGACGAGCCGGAAGCATGCCAGGACTTCAGCGATGGGGAAGGCTCATTATATAGACAACACAGGCTTTAGAGCACTGCGGGAGTGGCTCTGAAAATACCATTGGGCCACGAAACGGATGGTCGCACAAGGCTTAACTTTTCCCGATTTCTCGAACATCAACATGGGGTTACGCAAGTGGAAGCTTGGTCTCAATTTGACCCCTCTAGTAATATTTTTCTTGACTTTTATCTACCAACATATAAAGAAATACTCATTATTCAAATTGCATTGCATGATATCAGCCACTTTACCCCAAGATCACAGCAATTGAGAGCTCGAGCTCGGTTCAAATTCAGATTGCCTTTTATCCAGCCACACTCCTTGGATTGGTAAAACGATGTATGTATTCCCCAGTCTACTGATACTCGTTATTCTTAGCGCTAATGCCACCTCTAATATGCTCTATGCGCTTGTGGAGGTTGCCCTTGGTGAATCTTCGTCAAGGGGAGGGTCCTGGGTGATGTTAGCTAAGCGAATCGTATATCCAAATTCTTTGGCTCACCTCTCCCTCGGGTCCAGGATCGACATCCGCAGGTTGCCGGAGGCCTTTTCGGCTTTCCGTCTTAGTCTCCGAACCGCCCATGTTTCCCGTGGAAGACGCTTTCTTGTCCCTCGATCCCGTCTTCTTCGGCTTTCTGGTATCTCCTTTTCTCGAACCGGAGGTATGGGATCGTTTCGACGATTTCCTCCCAGGTTCCATCACTGGCCCTTTGATCGCAGGTCGACGCGTTGTAGAGGATCGAGGGGGGAACGTTGGTGTTGGTAGCTTTGCTGCTCTCATCAGTGATGTGTGTATGGCACTGTGGTCGTCAAGGACTGCTGACCTTGAGGACCTGTGTGAAAGAGCACGCGAGGACTGGTCAATTTTGGAGTAAAGAGCAGCTGAATCACGTTCTGGAGCGTTCGCCGAAAGAAGCAGTTTCGGTTGGGCCACGAATGCAGCTTGACTTGGCTCACGGAGTAAATGCCAGTCCAGGTTCGCGAGCTTGCTCGTGGCGTAGGATTTGGAAGGGGAGAGGACTAGTATCAGAGCAGCGTTCGAGAGCTTGGAGAAGTTGCCAACTCGGCAGCAATCTCTGCGATCGAAGGGCCTAGAATGCGTGATTGGAGGCGGTCCCGACCCTGCGGAAGAACAAAAATCGTGGTCTACTGGCGGGACGCGGATTGGAGAGAGGGGCAAAGCGCGACTCCGCAAATTCATTGGCACAGCGTCCTCCGACCATCGCCAAAGCCCTAAATGCATCCTTCCTATGATTATTTGCAGTCTGCCTTGCACTTTGCCTAGAGAACGGCGGGATCCAAGCATCGTGAAGCTCTTCTGTTGGAGATACTGTGAACGCTGTGTTCAGATGCCGCATGGCCCCTGAGGGGCCTCCTGTACGCTCAGCATCTTACCAAGCTTCCCAGCAGGTGGTGCTTCGAACAGATTGGTGGAGAGGAGGTCGTAGTCCCACAGAAGCTGCAAATGTGACCTAGCTTGAGATCATGATCTGCGAGCTAGAGATCGAGGCGTTGTGACAACAGAAATAGATTGAGATTCCAATTGCGCGCATTTCATCTCGGCAATCGCCTCGGAGCGGGTGCCGTCCCAGATGCTTGCTGATGACGCTTGGAACAGAGCCTCACACCTACTGTGCCCCATAAAAGAGAGAATTGCCCTGCACCCAACCTTTCAATCCTTGCTCTCATCTTATCACCTAAATATTCTTCAACTTTGAAGCAGCACTTCCAAGTAGTCATGAAGGAGGATTAGCACTGACAAACCCCCCTGTCAAGCAATTTCCAGGCTTTCGCTGTTGAGAAACTGTTCGCGTCTTTATGACTAAATTTAGTTTTTCTTCGCTTTCTTCATCTGATGCGCAAATGCTTCAACGATAATACACCTCGAGTGGGGTGGTGGGGGCGGACGTAAGTACATGATGAACACTGTCATTCCAACACGTAAAAGTCGTTACCAAACTCCAAAGGATGCATATCTCTTCGCATGGCCTACTTGCCAAGTTCTTTGAGGCAAGGAATAGGTAAAAAAAATAGTTGCAGAAATTTGCTCGTTTCCGAAGCTGTTCAAAGAGAGGGCAAATCACAAAGCACCATCTGTATCACATGCCCACAGAAATATCGTGGGACGTGTGGTCTCATTTCTTGCTCTTTTCCTTCATTGGGCAAAAGGAGGCTGCTGTGTTGCCAGCGCTCCAACTTTGGGCCGCGTCGCATGCATGTGAACATGACAGAGGATTGGTGATCACAGCCACACGGCAGTTCTTCCGATAAGGCACCTTGAACAACTATCGCAGAATAACTTTCTGAGAGATTCTGAGCATGGCACATTGGCACATTTCGTTCAAAGCATCCAACACTTGTTTGAACAATGAATTAGAAACAGATGCTTTGAAAGGATTGTCAGCGCAACCGGATTTGATACGAACCGCCCACTTTGGCAGGTGCCTCTGCCGTAGCTCGGCTCCGGCTTTCGATCTTGCGGCAGATGTTAACTTCTCTTTCCCAGTCCTCCATGGTGGAAACCCACCTAGCTTTATATTCAGACCTTGCTGCAGCCAGTTATGACACCATTTGGGCTCGAAGGGAAGCGGGGTTTCTTCAACCGGGGTTCCCCCACCTCTTG
>Ga0307515_10022026_pt1 | contig 11255 bp, 6 predicted proteins | sample 17_EM_MG_FD_194513 | JGI IMG/M metagenome (GOLD analysis project Ga0307515, IMG submission 194513) | Populus trichocarpa ectomycorrhiza microbial communities from riparian zone in the Pacific Northwest, United States - 17_EM | ecosystem: Host-associated > Plants > Roots > Unclassified | place... | reverse complement strand
AGTAGTCACAGAAAACATGCTCATGTAGGTTGATCTCGCTAGTACGTCCACTAGCACTCGTCTGAACGCCCAATAGAAATCCTCGGGAGGGCATTCCTCGTCGAAGAGGGCCCCATCCCCTCCCCCCTCCTCTTCCTCCGAACGGGAGTACTCGGCGCCAAAAACTGAAGACGCACCCATTCAGGTGACGTCAAGTTTTCTGTTCTCTGTCAACCGCCAGGAGCTTAACGAGGATCCCGAGCAAGGAGGCATCCCTACCGATCAACAAATTGACCCGAACACTCTTCACTGGTCCCCACCGGTGTATGCCGCTGGGTTTGGTCAACAGAGAACAGGCACCGTGTACCGCTGGCATGATGGTCAGGTCAGTCGAGCCACGGATGTATCATCGAACGTCGCCAGTCTCACCCAATTTAAAGCCGTAACTATGTTTTGGTGCAATCCTTTCAACCAATTTGTTGTCACCGAGGGCGATGTCAGACTCAGGGATTTACCAGGTTCTCCGGCTCCTCAGGATCGATGGTACCCCCTCCGCTTCTACCACTTGGATACAGTCTCGTACTTGGACTTCGCAGGCGAATGTAATTATCTTGCTGGCAATAGGACCGGATTCATCCGTCGACTTGGGCTTGATTCTTATCAAAATCATGAAGATAATGCGCCACGGGCAGGAGGTCTGGCTGGCAACCTGGCTATGCTCATTGGTTTGATAGCGTTCTCTTGCAGGACCGGAGATCTTGATAGAGTTCTCATCGACGACAAGGCTTGGCGCCACCATCGATGGAGGGGACATGAGCGACGTCATGGTCGTAAGTCTAACGTGAAGATACGGCCAGTTGTCCCTGTGCTAATTAATGGCAGGGCGCGATGCAAGAGGCTTATTCGTCACGGTCTATCTAGATCCTCGAAACCCAGACGGCTCCACAGCTCTGGTGCTAGGCGAAATTGAATGGCATAAAGGCGCTCTCCTGTCTTGATCAGCAAGCAAACCCCCAAATGCTGTTTGAAGGTTGACTGGCTCCTCTACCTTCACTTCTAGACGAAGAGGAAGTCTTGCCTTCTACCATATACGTTATCGGGGATCTGCGAAGCCAAAACGCCTAACCCGAACGAATCTCCTTTCGATCATACATACGTTTCGAATATAATGATTTTGGGTCTGGAGTCTGCTAGCGATCTGTTGGTCTGTTTTCCAATCCTGGGCTGTTGACGCCTAAGTGCTATCCGGCCCACCAGATTAGCTGTCACTTCCTTGCTGCTGGTCATGTATCTGATATTTTGCTTTTAAGTTTTAACTCGTCGGCTTTGGTTCAAGCAGGCAGACTTGGGGCGTACGTGATGTCGTCCAATGTTGAGTAACATCACCATCACGATATTGCATGTTTTAGCATGCTTCTGCTTTCATTGTAGGATATAACATCTACCGAAGTTGTTTTTGCAAGAAGAAAACTTACACAGCCTTTCTCGTTACTATTTATATCAAGTGAGAGGTATTTGATGCGTCTTGTATCACAGAAAGCTGGTACAACTAGCTGAGAACTATACGACTATCAGGTACCCAATTTCATTCGATTGCCCTTGAAAACATCTGCCGGCCAGCCTTGGTAGGTTTTCCCATCATCTGCAGTATCGCCACCCATGATAAGTGTGTGTTCTAGTAGGCAAGTATCCTCTCCCATCTCAGCGCCAGACAGAAGTCTTGATCCCGACCTTAAAACCGAGCGACTTCCAACACTCAGCCGGTTCAAAGAGAAATACCCACGTGAATTGATATGCGATACTAAACTGGCATCGTCAATGGCTACCCGATCACCTAGTTCCAACAAATCTGGCTCCGTAATGATCACATTCAATTCGCCCCCTGCATATAAGGCACAATCTTTGCCAATCTTCGCTCCCAAAGCGCGAAAGTAGAGCACCGCATAATGAGTCCCACTGAGCATACGCAGGACACCAATGCCCTCTAGGGATTCATTAATTATGGTCTCTATTGTGAGTAAGACCTGCCACCGTTGGCAGTAGCTGCTTTTGTCCCAGTCGTACGAGCCGGGCTTTCGGCGGCCGAGGAGCACCCATTTAGCTGCTATAGTGACAAACATGGAAATAAAACACTGAAGAGGGATGACCACAGTGCTGAATGCGATGGCATAGCCATAGATTATGAATGGGCGTTGTGGGCCAGGATTCAGTAAGCCCGAATGCTTGTTCATCATAGAGACACCAATCGATAAAAGAGGGCCATTGTCCCAGAATACCCTGGCGAGTATTAGAAGCGTGGTACAATAGAGAAATATTGTCGTTTGGTTGAACACGAAATAGGGAGCTTTATGATAATAAAATGCTCGTCCAAAAGGTGTGGATAGCAACTCAGTCTCCGGAGATTCATTGAGGAGATGATCAGTTTCAAGCTCCTGAATCAGACCAAGAGTGCTCTGTGACGCGGAGTAAGAGATAGAAGATCGAGAATCAATTTTGGGGGCTTCCAGGTCCCCATAATGATCTTTCAAAGTCCACCTCTCACTCTCGTAGGAGGATTTCGTCAGGGAAACAGGTCCGCCGTCCTTGTTCCCCAGCCAAACTGTGTCTGCAGCATAAGTCCGGTGGCGTTTCGCGAGTGTCCCACTTCCAAGCAGTGTATTCTTTCCAATTGTGGACCCAGGCGACAAGATGACCCGGTCTCCAACCATGGCTCTATCTTGGATCTCAACAGGAGCTGACCCTAAACTATCACTTGTGACCACAAAAGACCTTGAACCGAAGACGACATCATTCCCGACAGTTATAAGGCTGAAATCCTGAATCTCTGGGCCCTGTCCAGGCCAATAAATGTTCTTTCCTACTTTCCCCCCAAGTGCTCTGATAGCCATGGAGGTGAACTCATAGTGAAGACCAAAGAGCCGGGTAATGGGTTTGAGATCCCCTCTCGGTACTAGCATTTCCATGAGATATCTCCTGAATATGTCTGCTTGGGTTCTATCCTCTGCGGAGTGAGAAGAAGCCTTCCCAATGACCCTATCTATCAATATCCTGATACCAACCAAGGCAGCAAACCAAAAGAAAGGCCCGACAATGTTGTCAAGAGTTAGAGAAAGGTAGCGGAAAGCAATTCGTCGTGGACTGGCCCACCAGGTAATGATATTCTTGACGTTGTCGCTCATGACTGAAGGTTTCTTTGTCGCCATGCTGTAGTGGCCAACCATCCAAGGGATAGATGAGAGGAATAAGACAAGGATCTTTGCCAGATAGGTCACCAGAACTAGCAAGAGAATAGGGTCTTCCGGGACCTGTCCCTTGATGGAGCCGTGGGAGTCATCGAGAGGATTTATTTCATGTGATGATGAATTCGGCCCAATGAAAGTGCCATCAGGTAAGACCGAACCTGGAGAAACAAGTGACTTCAACCCGATACTAGCGTTCTTGCCGATTATTATTCTTCCCAGGAACATAGAAGAATTCCTCTCGCATGCGAAAGGTCTGCAAATACAACTGTCCAAAAGCACATTGTCTCCAATGTCGAGCAGATCGTACTCTCCGAGAACAGTCTTAGGGCTGATGATTACGTTTCTCCCAATCTTGGCTCCAAGCAACCGGTAGTATAGAACTCTTGTGGATTCGGAATAGCCGAATACTCCCTGCCATTGGCCTCCATTTTAGTCAAGCTTTCCCGTAGGGGTTTTCGATGGAAGAGCCATACCTCATTGCAAATCATCAAGGCCTTCTGGACGAGCCACCATCTCATATGATAAGGTCCCCACATGGGATAAAGTCCCTCCTTGTAACGGCCAATTACTATCCATTTGAACAGGATACCAAAAATAGGGGACGCAATGTCGACCGACAAGCGAGAAATTGCTAATGCAAGCATGAGACAAGCATACCGGAAAGCAACATGAGGACTGTTCCAAATAACCCTAAGTGCAACCAGTACATAAATTAATATCGTCCATCGTAGAGCCAACTTGAGGGGGTAAAATAATGTGATAGGGAAGAGTTGAAGCAGCAGCACGATCGGGTTCGTCGAGCTGTGCATCTTCCCAGATCCGATCTCTGAATTCGCTTTGTCCCACTTCTCGTCTGGATTTCCATCTTGAATAGCCAACAATCTTTCTGAAAGCTTAGTTAAATCTCGAACCTTGCTCGTTGTAAACAGTTGCTCAACTGGAACACGAATTTGGAGAGTCCGCCTTAGCAAGGAGAGTAATCTTCCTGCGCTCAAGCTGTTCCCACCAATGTCGAAGAAATCAGTCTCGGAACAAATCTCGTCAACTGGGAATTGAAGAACTTCTGCAATCGCTTGTCGAATTTTCAGTTCTGTTCCTGAGGTCGACGTTCTGGGCGCTGGTTCATTGTTCGTGAGCATTCTCGTAAGCTCTTGCTCATCGATCGTGTCGGCATCCTCCATTGGAAAAGGTGTCTGGAGACAGGTGATCTTTGAAGGAATGAGATAACCGTCAAGGTCTCGACGGAGAACAGAGTACAGAGCTTCTTCGAGGCTTTGGGGCAATCTTCCAATTGAGAATGTGCGTGGAGCTACGACTAACTCGAAAAGGCCAGTGTGCTGCTGCACACAAACAAATGCTTCGAACTCGGCTCCCAAGTTTCCTCGAATTTTGCTTAACAAGACATCCGCGTCAAGCGGGCAATTTGATTTCTGGATCTTTGTCTCTAAAGAAGTGTTCGGTGGTGGACAAACAGCATGAAAATGCCGTTGTGCCAGAGTCGTGTCATCGTTGATGGGAAAAAGGCTTAACCTTTCTCCAAGCTTTATACGCAAGAGTTTGCCGTTCTGAGTTGGAAGAGCATCCATGTAGACGAGAACAACCGGCCATTTGGACGAATGCAAAGAAGTCTTCAAAGCCTCCTGCAAGACACGAAGATCTGGCCTTGGTTTCCCGGAATTCGTGACGAGGACCACCCCAACGACTTCTTGCAGGACATCACGTGGGGCCGAGAATGCCAGAACCTTATTCACGAGTCCGTATAGCGGCGAGTTCGAGTCCTGTGAAGCAAAGGAGATCGCTTCTTCGATTTCCAGAGGAGATATAAGCTCTCCTCCACGATTGATCACCTCCTTCTGTCTTCCGGTCAGAAAAAGGTAATCGTTTGCATCGAAATACCCCACGTCCCCTGTGTCAAACCAGCCTCCTGGCAAGAGGGTCTTTCGGAGAACTCCGTTATCCTCAAGGTAACCTCCAAAGGTGGGACCGCCCCGGACACATATCCTCCCAATCTCATTTCTCCCCACAGGCTTAGCGTCATGATCCAAGATTTTGATTTCAGGTCCACAGGCGAACCCAACTGTTCCTGGACGCTCGAGGTTATGATCCAGAGGTGGTGCTGAAATCGGCATGCACTCAGTCATACCATAACTTGGAAGAACGACGCAGCGGAAAATTTCCTTGAGATGTTGTGCAAGAGTTGGAAGAAGTGAGGCCGCGGCGTTACAAACAAGTCTAAGGCGACATCTCTTGATCGCCGCTGCTCGCAAAGAAGCTTCGGTCAGAATGCCAGAATGCATAGCGGGCGAACCATAGTACCAAGTTCCAATGCCTTTCTCCAATATATCCCAAAAAGTATTGGGATCGAAGGCAGAGCAGAGCACCGTAGCTCCTCCAGAAAGAACTGGTGCGAGCAAGTTTCGAACGATTCCGCCACTAATTCAATTAACTAGGATCAAAAAAGGTCGAAATATAGAAACCTACACATGGTTCAGTGGCATCATGTTAATGCAAGTGTCTTCGCTTTTCAGTCCCCAGGAGTCGATGACGCAGGAGGTTCCAATCACCAGCGAGAACACAGAAATTGGAACAACCTTCTTCATACCACTTGTCCCACTTGTGAGAAGGATAAATGCAAAGTCGTCTCCCAAGTTTGGCTCAGGTTTTCCCATACTAGACCCTCTTATTGGCTCGCCGACTCGTCGCACAGAGAAGGTCGAGTTCAAATCCTCCTCCACAACAAAGATGTCGATACCTGCTGCTGTCACCCATGGCTCTCTCAAACCTAGTGTCACCACCTCTGATTCAAGAACCATGATGGCGTTTACCTTTGTGAGCATGACATCCCTCTGGAACTGCTCAGCGCCGCCAGATATATTGACTGGCATGGCAGTATAGTACGTCGAAACGGTTAAGGATGCCAAGCCGAGAAGATATCCGTTTGGGAGAGCCAAGACCACCACTGGTTTTCGATTCGTTGAGTATGCGGCGTCTAGTGGCAGACAGAAATTTTGAATGAACGTATGCAATCGATGGTACGTGATTGCTTTACCGCCATCGATGTCGGTAAGGGCCAGTGTTTGCTGAGTTGGCAACAAGGACAATAGCGAACCCACTGATTTTTGGACTTGCCTCCGTAAGGTACCCGCAAGGGCCACACCTTTGGGGTCCGAGCTTAACTTTGCAGCTTCTGGTAAAGTACGCCATATCTCCATATAGCAGCGGAGGATGTCAATTGGTCGTGGTCCGTCAAATTTGGACAGCAAGAAGAAGAAGCACATCGAAGGAAGGTAAGTATTCTCCCCAGTGGTCGGTATGGAGTCAAAAGCCTCCAAAAATCTTTCTGGTGAAGATCCAGGGTAACGGCGAAGAGATGATTCCAAATGGTCAGTCCAAAGGAAGAACGATATTCGCTCTTTTGGAGAGAGATTCCCAATATGGTCTTCGCTTGTGAACGTCGAGCAGCGAATGTTGTTTTTGTTCCGAGACATTTCGAGGTTATTTGGAAGGAATAACGGCAAAAGAGGTATGCTGCGAGCATTAGAGATGTGTAGAGAGGAGGCCCTCATGATTTTGGAGTCAGTCACAGACGCAACCAATTCACAGTTCACCATGGTGGAACATCAATTTGGTAGCAGCGCCACGAGGAACTATTAGGCCCGTTCTTTTCGCGATTCTTATGAAATTTGGTGGGCCCATTTGACGAAATTTAATACCGTATTGTTCCCCCGGGTTTATCAATACGAGAACGATTAATTAATCGGGCTATTTAGGGCCTGTTTCGCACGGCCGCATGGTTTTGATTACTGGTAAACACAACAACTAAATGCTAGCATTCGTTTACTCGATAATCAAAGCTAGTAAATACATTAATTGAAGTGTTTCGCAAAATGTAGATACTGAATAATTATTGTAATTACGGAGGTTTCAGCTTCATCTCCGCTAGCGTACCATGTCTCACAGGACGAATTGATCATTGATATACCGGAATTCGCTTAAGTATGCGATTAAGCAATCAGGGCCTGCAATTGCACCCCGATTGATCAGTCGCTCGCATTGACAAACCGGGGGGAACGGTACTTGTTCACTTTCCTAGATTTTACCCCGTTCGATTTGGATTTCACAAAACGCTAACTTCGTGAAATAGGGCCGATCTTCTAAATGCAAAAAACGACCGAGTAGTCTATTTCACACAGTTGCCTAGGAATGTCAAAACGACTTATTTGATGAAATACCTATTTCACCAAATCCGTGATATTCAATTTCGCCCAATTGCAAAAACGAACGGGGCCTTAATAACTTAAATAACCTACCAGACACGATCAACGTATTCGATTACAAGTTAAAAAGGGATTCGTACTTTATTTGCTGCTTGTAACTCTACAAGCAGATCAGCCTTCAAGGGGTTCAAGTGAGTCAGCCAGTATCGCAGTCTCGCACGGAGTGACGAACCTTAAAGCTGCCTAGCTATGGTGTCCTGATCCATGTACAAATGATATTCAAATGGCAAAATTGGAGGCACAGCTTAAGCGATGCGAATTGCTCGTTCTTTCCGCCGAGAGAATTCCAATATGAAGAGAATAATTTGACTGCATCAAAGAGTCGATCAATCACTTGCGACGACCAATTACTTGAGACGATCAATCACTCGCGACGATCAATCACTCGAGACGATCAATCACTCGCGACGATCAATCACTCGCGACGATCAATCACTCGCGACGATCAATCACTTGAGATGATAAAAACCATGTAAAAGTGCAATAGATAATAGAGGTCGAGAAGACAAGGAAGCAACGCATCTGCTTCGCCTGCACTTGCAGTTCCACACCATTCATTGCTCTATGCAGATGATCATGGGACGGACAAGAAAATTGCAGCTCAGCAATCTGGCTCTGGGCACGGATAGCGTCAAAGAATTCGCCGTCGAGATTGCAGCAAAAGTTGGACGATTGGTCCACGTGTTTGTCCTTTCGCCTTCACTCTGTATGTTTTGACGGCCTAGCTATCTGCAAGCCAATGCATCAGCTTGAGAATCTACCACCTGACGCCTGAAATGCACTTCCTCGCCTTTCCCCAACATTGGAATCCTCGAAACTTGTACTCCTCTGCTGTAATTTGCTAGAAATTGTTCATCTCGGTCCGGCTCCAGTATTAGTACTAACGTCTGGTAATCTCACAGCAATGTCTCCTGATTGTGTAATGTAGCGGACCCATGGGAGTGACGGGTATTGAAGCTGTAAAGGACAGTTAGGATCCAAATTTACGATCATGCCAAGGACTAGCGTGTCGATCATGTGACCGCATCCATAATAAGGGGGGAAGAGGAACTTGCCTTCGGCTCAATGATCTTCAGATACCGCACCTGAATTCCACTCGTGGTGAAGTACGGGATCTCAAACTTCACACTAATCGGCCTTTTTGCTCCCTTCCCTCCGACACCTCCCATACTTCCACCAAAACCACCAGTCATGCCGCCGCCATGTTCATCATCACCCTTCACACTAGGTAGACCTAACTCGGCTCGCATTAGGAACTCCTTATTACCACCAAATTGCTTGATCTTCCACACAATCGCGCTCTTTTCTGGGGCATAGTGAACACTGCCGATATTCGTCCTGAACCTTGGAGAGTCCGCATCTTCTGGAACAGGAACTGTTATTTCAACATTGTTGGCTGTACTCCGACGCTTAAATTGTGCCTTTGCCTTCAGCATATATTCGATTCTGCTTCCCGAGTGCGACTCCACGATACACTCTACCCAGATTAAAGGCTTCACCGCTGTATTCAGCCGATAGGACATGAGTTCGAATTCGCCATCGGGAGGTATGAACGAAATTGTGCGGTCGTTTTCAAAACGTGCTAAGCGCACGCATTGATGGAATCTGACGTCTTCCATCTCGATAGCCTTCCCTCGAGTTGCCCGTCCCGTTGTCTCGAACATCACTTTGTCGTTCAGCCCCAACCGTAACTCTGGCATACCAGAAAGATAGCACTTCATTTTTATAGCCCCAAGAATTTCAGACCGCAGGACATTGCCATTGGAGGAGACAAGGAGGTTGAGAGATTCGACAACGTCCAAGAACACTTCGTTCTTCCGATATCTGATACCTTCTGATCGCCACGAGACGGCGTTCGTGACAGCGATTGGTGGTCGTGCTTGGACTTCGAGCTTGTGCGATTCTTGTGTGATGTATTCTTGCAAGATCTTCGATTCGGTAGTTTGGGGGTAGCCAAAATCCATCATTTCATCAAGAAGTTCGTAGATAACGACAAAGTTGTCTCGTATCGATTCTTCCTCGAGCTCTTTGAAATATTCGGTGAAGACTTCGACAATCTTGTGGAGGAATAGGAGGATCTCGGCGGCATTCGTGTTCCGTTTTGTGAGGGCTAAGAGGTAAAGATTGTTATGTCGGATATAAAGGTACTGGTCATATGTCAGAAAAGACGCATGACAGTCTGACGAATATGGCATACATTGATTCCTTCGTCTGAGAAACATGGTGGAACAGCGGAGCTTTCTTCTTCTGCATCGCTCAGAAGTATTGGGAACTTCTCGACAGCCGACATAGGGATATCTCCTCTGTAGTTCCGAGCCAGGAGCGTCTGTTGCGATTGTTAGCAGTGGCCACTGGCCGAAGACTGCACGAGAGCTTACCTTTCCCTTGAGGTCGAGGAAAAAGACAGCGGAGGCCATGATGACAGTTGAGGAAGAGGGTTTGTGGTGGAGATAGGGAGCCAAGCTGGCCGGTATGAGCTATTCAGAGGAGTGGAAACATTCGCGAAGTATCAAGATTGTATGCGCTCGAGATATTGCGACTTGGCTTCAAGTGCTTGACCCCACGTCGCTGGAAATGTAGCTCGACATCGATGGTGGCCTTGTCTCGCTAGTTCCGCACTTGCCCTGATTGGGCTTAGCTTTAAAAATTGCGGATATCGAAAACCTCGCCTGCGAATTTTCCTCTTTTCTTCTTCAACGCGCCCTCTAGACAGTGCAGCTCAACACATAAAGCACGACCGGCCTGGCATTCTGTCAGTTGCCTACTTTGCCTTCCAATTGATGCAGTTAGCGATTTCGTGGCGCGGAGACCGATACCAAAGGTACCATAAGAGCTGGCCGAGCAATGCTTGAATAGAGCAATAAGGTTGCTTGGGCGGCGTCAGAGGGACCATACAAATCTGCCATGGGAAGACAGCTATGGCGCCATCTACCAATTGTAGCTCAGAAAGGGCGTTCTATTCGCGAGACTACGGGAAGAAGGTTGGCAGGTTGATGGGCTACATGTCCCGAGGCTTCGGTTTGCGCTTATTATTCCGTTAGAACCGTGGCCCCAAATATTCTCTGATTCTGAAAGAGATGTATCTTAAGCATTATCAAACTGTATCGACATCTGTGTATATGACCCTCTTAGCTCTTTTGCCCTCGATGTTTCAAACTTGCCCCCGAAAAACTACCATATCAACCGCTTTCACGTGAGAGTGATCCCCATTTAGCCTGAGGGCTTCCGCAGCTTCGGGCTGGCATGTGATCATTTGCCCGTGGAGCTTGCCATCATCGTGCTCCTCCTTCTCTCCTCCCTACGAACAACCATGTGAACTGCCACGGCCACGACAAAAGTTTGGGGAAGACCTCGATTTTTAGAGAGACCTGCTTTGTTTCATTATAGAACTATTGTCATTTTTTCACCCTCCTTCGAAATCAGATCACGGCTCGGGCTGTCGCATAACCCAACCATATCACAAGGCGCTGTTGACCGCTGAAAGGGACTTCCCAAGGAAGTTCGCCCTGAACCCTGAACAAATCCCATAAATGGTGTGCGATCCGACCATTATTTCAACCCGACCATCGACTATACGATAGCATATTTCCTCGCAAAATCTGCGCCCTTGGCAGTTCTCGTCGGCGTTTGCGGCCAACGATGGAGCAGGATCACATGCTCCGAGAGCAGCCACCCTCCTACTCACAATCTCACGACCCTCAATCTCTGAGTTTTCCCTCAGTCCCCACTGCAGATCCACCTCCCACCCATCATGAGC
>Ga0307515_10022025_pt1 | contig 11255 bp, 13 predicted proteins | sample 17_EM_MG_FD_194513 | JGI IMG/M metagenome (GOLD analysis project Ga0307515, IMG submission 194513) | Populus trichocarpa ectomycorrhiza microbial communities from riparian zone in the Pacific Northwest, United States - 17_EM | ecosystem: Host-associated > Plants > Roots > Unclassified | place... | reverse complement strand
CAGGTTGGTGATGACGGTGGCGCCCCAGAAGCTCATCTGGCCCCACGGCAGCACGTAGCCCATGAAGCCGGTCGCCATCATCAGGAGGTAGATGATGACGCCGAGGATCCAGAGGATTTCGCGCGGCTCCTTGTACGACCCGTAATAGAGGCCGCGGAACATGTGGATGTAGACGGCGAAGAAGAACATCGAGGCGCCGCAGGCATGCATGTTGCGCAGCAGCCAGCCGTAATTGACGTCGCGGACGATCAGCTCGATCGACTTGAAGGCGAGATCGGCATGCGGCGTGTAGTGCATCGCCAGGATTACGCCGGTCAGGATCTGCAGGCCCAGCATCATCGAAAGGATGGCGCCGAAGGTCCACCAGTAGTTCAGGTTACGCGGCGTCGGATAGGCCACGAACGAGGAATGGACGAGGCCCATGATCGGGAGTCGCCGTTCGATCCACTTCAAGGCGGGATTGGTCGGCTGGAAATCGGATGGTCCGCTCATTGATGCGATCCTGAGGAAGTAAAACGACGCGACGGATTAAGGTCCCGGACGGGCGTCCGGGCCTTAGCCGATCTGGATTTTGGTATCGGAAACGAACGTGTAGGGCGGCACCGGCAGGTTCGACGGTGCGGGCCCCTGGCGGATACGACCCGAGGAGTCGTATTGCGAGCCGTGGCAGGGGCAGAAAAAGCCGTCGTAGCTGCCCTCATGGGCGATCGGGATACAACCGAGATGGGTGCAGATGCCGATCACGACCAGCCACTGGTCATGGCCCGGCTTGACGCGGGCCGAGTCGGCCTGCGGATCGGGCAGGCTCGCCAACGGAACCTTCTGCGCCTCTTCGATCTGCTTCTTGGTGCGATGGCTGATGTAGATCGGCTTGCCGCGCCAGAACACCTTGATGTCCTGTCCTTCGGCAATCGGCGTCAGATCGACCTCGATCGGCGCACCGGCCGCGATGGTCGCGGCGTCCGGGTTCATCTGGGCAACGAGCGGCCACACCGTGGCAGCGGCGCCTACGGCGGCGACGGCTCCCGTTGCAACAAAAAGGAAATCACGGCGTGTCGGATGGTCCGCCGAAGACGCTGTCGTCACGATTCCAAGCCCTTTCTCATCTGCAGCCAGCGGAACCGCCCCGGAGACGCAGGAATCGCGCCCGAAAGTGGCTGCCGGCGCCCGCGGCCCCCGCGGCGGCAGAAAGACCGCTTTTCCCGGCCAAACCGGGCGGAACAAGCAGTCCAGAATCGTTCTATTGGCACCCTTGCCGTAAGAGCGCAAGCCCGCTATCGGCTCACAAGCGTGCAATGCACTAAATCCGCGTCGGGCTGTGATTATTCAGTCATTTTCATCAGGGCTTCACAGGCCGCCAACATCATGCAGATTGCGCTCTTCCAGCCCGATATCCCCCAGAACACCGGAACGATTCTGCGCCTGTGCGCGTGCCTGGATGTCGCGGCCCATATTATCGAGCCCGCCGGCTTCCCGGTTTCCGACCGGCATTTCCGCCGGTCCGGCATGGACTATCTCGACCATGTCGCTATTACACGCCACGACTCATGGCCAAAATTCGAGCAATGGCGTAACGACGGGGGTTTCCGGCTGGTCCTGTTTACGACCAAGGGAGCCGGGTCCTATCTGGATTATCGCTACCAGCCGGACGACGTCCTGCTGTTCGGGCGGGAATCCGCCGGGGTACCGGAGGAAGTCGCTGGCGTCGCCGATGCGCGGCTGGTGATCCCGATCCGCCCCGACCTGCGCTCGCTCAATGTGGCGATGGCGGCCGCCATGGCATTGGGCGAGGCGCTGCGGCAAACCGGTTCCGCGACGTAATGGAGAGATGGTGAGTTACGCGGTCAAAGAGATCTTCCTGACCCTGCAGGGCGAAGGCGCGCATGCCGGCCGCGCGGCCGTGTTTTGCCGTTTTTCCGGCTGCAACCTATGGAGCGGCCGCGAACAGGATCGCGCCACGGCGACCTGCACATTCTGCGATACCGACTTTGTCGGCACCGACGGCACGCTGGGCGGCCGCTATGCGACGGCCGATGAACTCGCCGATACCATCGCCGCGCAATGGACCGGCGCCAACACCAACCGCTACGTGGTGCTGACCGGCGGCGAGCCGCTGTTGCAGGTCGATACGCCCTTCATCGACGCGCTGCATGCGCGCGGCTTCGAGATCGGCATCGAGACCAACGGCACCATCGAACCGCCGGAGGGAATGGACTGGATCTGTGTCAGCCCGAAAGCCGGCGCCGACCTCGTGGTCCGCCGCGGCCACGAACTGAAGCTGGTCTATCCGCAAGCCGGGGCGGCCCCCGAGCAATTCGAAGGTCTTGCCTTCGAGCGCTTCTCGCTGCAACCGATGGACGGACCCGACGCGACCTCCAACACCGCGCGCGCGGTGGATTATTGCCTGCTGCACCCCAAATGGCGGCTGAGCGTGCAGACGCACAAGACCCTCGGTATCAGATAGGATTTGAGCCTTCACGATGTGGGAATTGACAAAATCGTTTCGCTTCGAGGCCGCGCATTCGCTGCCGGGAACGACGTTTGGCGCCGCCAGCGAGGAAATTCACGGCCACTCGTTTCGCGCCGAAGTGAGCATGCGCGGCACACCCGATCCCGCAACGGGGATGGTGCTCGATCTCGGCCTGCTCGAACGCAGCATGGCGGAGGTGCAGAAGAAACTCGACCACAAGCTTCTCAACAAGGTCGAGGCGCTCGGAGCGCCGACGCTGGAAAACCTGTCGCGCTTCATCTTCGAACGGGTCCAGCACGCCGGAAAGATCACGCGGGTCAGCGTTCACCGCGACAGCTGCAACGAGAGCTGCACTTATTACGGTCCGCAGGGCTGAGAGATGGACATCACCGTCATCGAGGATCGCAAGGCGCGGGCGCGGAGCTGGTTCGAGGCGTTGCGCAACGACATCTGCGCCGCCTTCGAGCGGCTGGAAGACGATGCCCCGGCCGCGCTCTATCCGGGCGATGCGGGGCGTTTCGTGCGCACGCCCTGGGAGCGCGCCGACCACACCGGCAGTCCCGGTGGCGGCGGCGTGATGTCGATAATGCATGGGCGGCTGTTCGAAAAGGTCGGCGTGCATTGCTCGACCGTGCACGGCGAATTCAGCCCCGAATTCCGCTCGCAAATTCCGGGTGCGACCGACGATCCCAGGTTCTGGGCGTCCGGCATCTCTATCATCGCGCATATGCGGAGCCCACACGTTCCTGCCGTGCACATGAACACACGCTTCGTAGTGACGACCAAGGCGTGGTTCGGCGGCGGCGCAGATCTCACACCGGTGCTGGACCGGCGGCGCACCCAGGAAGACGCCGACACAATCGCGTTTCACGCCGCGATGAAAGAGGCCTGCAGCGGGCCGAGCGGCGTTGCCGATTACGACAGATACAAGAAATGGTGCGACGAGTATTTCTACCTGCCGCATCGCAAGGAAGCCCGCGGCATCGGTGGCATTTTTTATGACCACCACGATTCCGGAGATTGGGAAGCCGACCTCGCGTTCACGCAAGATGTCGGCCGCGCATTCCAGAAAATCTATCCCGAATTGGTACGGAAGAATTTTGATGCGCCCTGGACGCCGGCGGATCGCGAGGAACAACTGGTGCGCCGCGGACGCTACGTCGAATTCAACCTGCTCTACGACCGCGGCACCACCTTTGGCTTGAAGACCGGCGGCAATGTCGATTCAATCCTGTCGTCGATGCCGCCCGAAGTGAAATGGCCCTGAAAAAATGGCCTTGAACAAGATGACCCAACTGCCCCGCGCGATGCTGATCGACATGGATGACACCATCCTGTCGGCCTATGGCCGCCCCGAAATCGCCTGGCACAAGGTCACGGCGGAATTCGCCGATGAGTTCGGCTCGACGACGTCGCAGCAGGTGGCCACGGCGGTGCTGGCTTCGGCCCGGGAGTTTTGGGGCAAGGCCGGCGCGGAGTGGCGGCTAAGACTCGAAGAGGCCCGGCACATTGTGGTCGGCAACGGATTTGCAGCGCTTTCTGCCGCCGGCCACGCGCCGTTGTCGCAGGATCTGGCGACACGGCTCGCCAATCGCTTCAGCGCCTACCGCGAGGAAGAAATGTTCGTCTTCCCCGGCGCGCATGATGCGATCGATGCGTTCAAGGCACATGGCGTCAAGCTCGCGCTCGTCACCAACGGCGCTTCCGGCCCGCAGCGCGCCAAGGTCGAACGCTTCGCGCTGTCGCACAGATTCGACCATATCCAGATCGAGGGCGAGCACGGCTTCGGCAAACCGGAAGAGCGCGCCTATCTGCACGCGATGGCAGCTCTCGGCGTCACCGCGCCGGAAACCTGGATGATCGGCGACAATCTGGAATGGGAAGTCGAAGCGCCGCAGCGCCTCGGCATCTACGCAATCTGGATCGACGTGCACGGCGACGGCCTGCCCGCAGATTCCACCGTGAGGCCCGACCGCATTATCCGCTCGCTGACGGAACTGCTGCCCGACGAAGCGGCATAAAGCTTTTACCGCTCCAAAACGCGTGGCGCGACAACGGCGACGCTTCAAACCTCAATACGGTCTATCGGCAACGCTGAGCTTTGCGTGGCGTGCGTCGCGCCTGCGGATCCAACGACGGCCATAGTCAATGAACCGATCTTCGATCAGCAGCTTGGTGATTGTCGCCGCGCCATAGGTAAAGAGGATCGTCAGCGTCAGGGTGACGACGTAGAGGAGCATCGCTGGGGCGATAGCTCCCATCTTGGAGACAATAAATTTCGTCATCCACCAAGCAAACACGAAGTGAAAGATATACATCGAGAACGAGACTTGGCCGATTTTTTCAATCAACCCGGCCTGATGCACAAAGCGACGGGCGAGATTTAACAAGAACAGGAACGCGACCGCCGACACGGACGGCAGAAAGATCATAGGGATCGCCGGGCCCGCATTCATCAACCAAATCGCCAGCAGGGTGAAGCCGGCAAAGCCGAGCGCATCTCGAAGCGGATCGGGTCGAAAGCTTCGGTCATGCCGAATGGCAAGATAGCCGGCCATGCCGATCATGAATACCGGCAACTGATTTATGATACTGCAATAGAAGATGTTGTTATTAGCGATACCCTCGCCGAAATGGGCGATCACCGCCAGTTGGAACGCGGCATCGACCGCCAGAACGCCCGCGATAACGGCGCAGATCGACCCGAGACCTGCGCGACGATGCAGCCGTTGGAGCCCGGCAAACAAGACCGGGAAAAGCGCATAGAAAGTCATCTCCGTTGCGATCGACCATCCACCCGGCACGACGCTGTTGAAAGCCCCCGGCACGAAGCCATGAACGAAGAAGAGATTCGAGATCACGTTCAACGACGTAAAGACCGTCGGGCCCTTGATGAATCCCAGATAGCGCAGGCTGCTGTCCATCAGCGCGTAGAAAACGAGACCTACATAATAGAGCGGCGCGATGCGGAAATACCGTCGGATGAAGAAGCTGACGAGCGGGCTCGGTTCTTGCCGCCGTAGCGCGGCCGAATTGCAGAGCGTGAACGCCGACGCCACGAAGAACAACTGCACACCCGTCTGACAATAAGCGGTGACCACCTGCAGAATAGCCGGAAGGTCATCGAACCTTTGGCTGTGATGAACAACGATGACCATCAAGATGGCGCAACCACGCAGCGTATCAATATAGATCAGCTTCCGATCGATCGCGAGGCGGCCGTCATCGGCGCGATCGGCGTCGACCGCCGCTACGGGATCGGCGGCGGCCATTTCCTGTCTCTCCATCGCGCCGATTCCCTATCCCGACATTCCTGGATGGAGCGATCCGCCCCTGATGGTTAGCCATATTCCGACGCCCCGCTTCGCGCAACACGGCGGCGTGCTGCCCAGTCCGCGATTCTCGCTAAACTCCTTAAAGCAGACTTCGCACCGCCGACGAGATCATCGCCACATCGCCGGTGATGACGGCGGCGTCGAGGATCCTCCGGTTCCCTCCGCTCAAATCCCCACAGCAAAAAAGACCGGCCGTGATCGGCCTGTCATGACTGATCGATAGCCTGCCAATCGCGTCAATCAACGCGAAGGAAAGATCATGGAATTGAAGCCAGGCGATGTTGTTATTCTGAAATCCGGCGGTCACCCGTTGACGGTGGCTGAGGTCAACGACGACACGGTCGAGTGCCTGTGGATGGGCGGCGAAGGCGACCTGTTTCGCGAAACGCTTCCCAAGGCCGTCCTAGAATCCGCCGAAATCGATGATGCGGAAGATGAACAGGACGAAGACGAGAGCAACGACGACGAAGCGAATGAAGACGACGACGATCACAAGAAGAGCAAGCATAAGAAAAGCAAGGCAGCCTGAGAGCTCCTGCGATGCCGCTGGGTCCAATACCCGGCGGCAACCTTCTAAAACAGCGTTCGGGCCGCGCTTGAGATCATCACCGCGCCGCCGGTGATGACGGCGGCGTCGAGGATCGCGGTGTGGATGTGCACCGGCATGCGCTCGACAAAGGCTTTCGCCAGGAACGCGCCTGGGATCGAGATGGCCCCGATCAGGACCGCAAAGGCGAGCACCTGCGCGGTGACGGCACCGGCGAGACCGAACACGGAGATCTTGATGATTGAGGTCGCAACCGAGATCACGGCGTCGGTGGCGATCACCGCCGCGCCTTCAAGGCCGACCGCCATCAACAGCGACAGCAGGATCACGCCGGAGCCCGAGGTGCCGCCGACCAGCAGGCCGTAGCCGACCGCTCCGGCACAGAGCCCGGTGTCGCTGATCTTGAGATCGCGGCGTTTGGCCAGACGGCGCAGCGGCACGCTCAGGATCAGCATGCTCCCGATCACCAGCGCCGCACCGGCGCCGGACAGGCGCGTATAGCCATAGGCGCCGAGCGCGGTGGTCAGCGCCGCAGCCGATATCACGATCAGCGCGCGGCGGCGGTCGGCATAGCGAAAATAAGCGACGAAGCGGCTGATATTGGTGAAGATCGAGGAGATCGCGATGATCGGCACCACCGGCTCGGCGCCGATCAGCGGCACCAGCACCAGCGGCATCAGCGCGCCGGTGCCGTAACCGGCAAGGCCGCCGACCACGGAGGCAAACAGCGCCACGGCTGCCACCAGAAGCAGTTGCACAATCGAAATGTCGGCAAAGCCTGCGAGGATGTTCACGAAAGCAATTTCACAAGCGGTGGTCCCGGGTGAAACGGGCGACGGTCTGGTCGGCGATATCAGACAGTGCGGATAGATCGAGCGGAAAATCCGCCGCCAGCCAGGCGTCTTCTGCCAGCGTCAGCACATGGCCGAGCGCGGGGCCTTCGGCAATGCCGCGCGCGATGAAATCGGCCGCCCGCAGCGGGAATTTCGGCGCGGTCCAGCGCTGCGGCAGGGTAGCAAACTCGCGCCAATAGGCGGCACGATTGTCAGCGAAGTTTTGGCTGCCTCCGGCGCGCGCCCATGCCAGCAGCAACCGGTCGCGATACTGTTCCTCGCCGAGCCGGTAGAGCCGCCGCCGCGCCCTCGCCTCGTCCATGTCCGCAAGCCGCCACCATCGATGGCCCATCGAATCCAGCGCCTTGGCTTCCGCGTTGGTGAGACGCAGCCGCACTGCGAGGCGCTTGGCGTCCTCGGTCACCGCCACCGAGAGCGCGCCAAGCCTGCGCACCGGGCTCGGCGCCAGCCCCAGCGTTCGTTCCGCCGAAATCATCGTGGCCAATGGTCCGGCATAGGTAACGCCGCCGAGGATCGCCTGCAGAAGACCGGCATCCGCCATCGCGGTGGCCGCAACCAGCGCCCCCTCCGCGACCACGATCTTCAGTACCTCCATGCGCACGCGTTCGGCGGAGAGGCTGGCCAATCCCGCGCGCCCACCAATGCAGGCAAGATAGCCGGCGCGATCAGGCTCGCCGACACCATAGACGGCATGCATGCGGAAGAACCGCAGGATGCGCAAATAATCCTCGGCGATGCGCTGGCCGGCATCGCCGATGAAGCGCACCCGGCGGGCGGCGATATCGGCGAGCCCGCCGACATGGTCGTGCACGACGCCATCGGCATCGACCGACAGGCCGTTGATGGTGAAGTCGCGCCGCTCCGCATCGCGAACCCAGTCGCGGCCGAACGCGACTTTGGCCTTGCGGCCGAAGGTCTCGGTATCCTCGCGCAACGTCGTGATCTCGAACGGCTCGGCGTCAACCACCAGCGTCACGGTGCCATGCTCGATGCCGGTCGGCACGCATTTGATGCCGGCCGACTTGGCGCGACGCGCCACTTCATCGGGTAGCGCCGTGCTGGCGATATCGAGATCGCCGGGCGGGATTTTCAAAAGCGCATTGCGGACGGCGCCGCCGACCACGCGCGCTTCCTCGCCATCGGCATTGAGCAGCGCGAGCACGCGGGCGGCCGGACCTGATTTGAGCCAGGGCGCATCCACGAGAACACGCACCTCGCTCATTTCCCGGCTCCGGGCTTCTCGGTGCCGTGAACTTCAGTGCCCGGCACGAACTTGCCGTTCTCGATGTGGGCGGGAACGTAGGTCGAGTCCGGCGGCGCGCCTCTGAAATGCGCGAGCAGGATGAAACTGATGATCACGAGCAGCAACGATCCCAGCACCAGCTTGGCGACCAGGTGCGCCGGCCACGAGGATTGCACGAATAAACCGGAACGGGTCGCAATCAGGAAAAGCGCATAGGCCACGAACGGGATCAGGAAAATTCCAAGTTCGGTCAGGACCGGACGGATCATGCGAGATAAATCCGCTCGTACAACACCCGCAATATGCCCGCGGTCGCGCCCCAGATGTACCGCTCGGCGAACGGCATCGCGTAATAGCTGCGCTCCATGCCGCGGAATTCCTTGGAGTGGATCTGGTGATTCTCCGGGTTCATCAGGAACGCCAGCGGCACCTCGAAGGCATCGACGACCTCGCCCTCGTTGATCTCGAGCGTGAACCCGGGCTTGACCCGCGCCACCGTCGGCAGGATGCGAAAGCCGAACGCGGTGCCGTAGAGGTCGAGATAACCGATCGGCTCGATGAAGTCCCGCTTCAGCCCGACTTCCTCATAGGCCTCGCGCAACGCCGCATCCATCGGCGAAGCATCGGTTGCATCGATCTTGCCGCCGGGAAAGGAAATCTGTCCGGCGTGGCTGCTGAGATGCTCCGAGCGCTGCGTCAGCAGCACCGTCGGCTCGGGATGATCGACCACCGGGATCAAGACCGCCGCTGGACGCACCGGCTGCTCCTGGGCGACGATCTCGAGCATGCGATCATTGCCCTCGTCGCCGGTTCTCGGAATGATATTGGGATCGATCAGGCCGGGCGGCACGTCGAAGTTCAGCCGCGCTTTGGTCCGCGCGAAGAATTCCGGCGAGCCGATCGCCGCAGGTTCCATCTTCTTCAGCATCGGCTCGTTCAAAGCGCGTCCCTCACCTGCTTCGCATCCGCCATCGCGAAGAATTCGCCGCCGGATTCGATTCCGAACATCGGCTGTCCATCGACCACCCGCTCTTCCCCCATGTCAACCAGATCGTAATAGAGCGCGCGGGTGACCTTGGCCCAGAGATCGCTGCGGACATGAAGATACGGCGTGAGGCCGCCGTCGGCCGCCATCTCGAACCGCAGGCGGTGCCCGCCATCGCACGGCACCCAATCGTCCACATTGGTGCGGAAGCGTAAGAGGCGCCCGCCGTGCTCGGCCTGCTCGTTCTGCATCTCCACCGCCAGGAACGGCGCATCGTCGACGCGGATGCCGACCTTCTCGACCGGGGTCACGAGAAAGTGCTTGCCGTCCTCGCGCTTGAGGATGGTCGAGAACAGCCGGACCAGCGCTGGCCGCCCGATCGGCGTGCCCATGTAGAACCAGGTGCCATCGCCGGCGATTCGCATGTCGAGGTCGCCGCAGAACGGCGGATTCCACAGATGCACCGGCGGCAGGCCGCGGCCGGCGGGGCTGGTTTTCGCCGCATCGGTCGCTGCGGCCGTGAGACCTTCGAGGCCCGTGTTTTCACGGCCCTTGGGGTTACCGCCCTGATCGCTGGTCTGCCCTTGCTTCGCCATTGTTTGCCTTAAACCTTCTGCGGCTCGATTTGGCACGATTGGTGCACGTCAGAATGACGTGAGCGGGAACAACATTCTCGCCATATCGTGATGCCGTTCATACCCGCAAATACCGATAATGTGGGGATAGTTTAATTCAGCGAATACATGGCCTTTGCATAGGTTTAGCATGAGGTTCGTGGCATGGCGACGCAATCGGCGGGCCATCAAGCGGTCAGGGAGACAGACATGGCTGGCGCAGACGGTGTCGAAAAGCTTGAGGACGCGATCGTCCGCTCCGCGGAACAGGTTGCCGGCCAAATCAAGGCTGCGAAGGAAGCGATCTCCACCGTCATTTTCGGCCAGGACCGGGTGATCGAAAACACCCTGGTGACGATCCTCTCCGGCGGCCATGCGCTGTTGATCGGCGTTCCCGGCCTCGCCAAGACCAAACTGGTCGAGACCCTCGGCATCACGCTCGGCCTCGATGCCAAGCGCATCCAGTTTACGCCGGACCTGATGCCGTCAGACATTCTCGGCGCCGAAGTGCTGGATGAAAGCAATTCCGGCAAGCGCTCGTTCCGTTTCATCTCAGGGCCCGTATTCGCCCAGCTTTTGATGGCCGACGAAATCAACCGCGCCAGCCCGCGCACCCAGTCGGCATTGCTGCAAGCCATGCAGGAACAGCACATCACCGTTGCAGGCGCGCGGCACGATCTGCCCAAGCCGTTCCACGTGCTCGCTACCCAGAACCCGCTGGAGCAGGAAGGCACCTACCCGCTGCCGGAAGCCCAGCTCGACCGCTTTTTGATGGAGATCGACGTCGATTATCCCGATCGCGACGCCGAGCGCCGCATCCTGTTCGAAACCACCGGCGCCGACGAGACGCTTGCCAAGGCCTCGATGAACGCGGAGATCCTGATCACCGCGCAGCGGCTGGTGCGGCGGCTGCCGGTCGGCGACAGCGTGGTCGAGGCCATTCTTTCGCTGGTGCGTTCCGCGCGTCCCAATACCGATGGCGAGGGCGACAAGCTGATCGCCTGGGGCCCGGGTCCGCGCGCCAGCCAATCGCTGATGCTGGCGGTCCGCGCCCGCGCGTTGCTCGACGGCCGTCTCGCGCCGTCGATCGACGACGTGCTCGATCTTGCCGAACCCGTGCTCAAGCACCGCATGGCGCTGACATTCTCGGCGCGCGCCGAAGGCCGCACCATTCCGGACGTGATCAGGCAATTGAAGACGCGGATCG
>Ga0307515_10022024_pt1 | contig 11256 bp, 13 predicted proteins | sample 17_EM_MG_FD_194513 | JGI IMG/M metagenome (GOLD analysis project Ga0307515, IMG submission 194513) | Populus trichocarpa ectomycorrhiza microbial communities from riparian zone in the Pacific Northwest, United States - 17_EM | ecosystem: Host-associated > Plants > Roots > Unclassified | place... | reverse complement strand
CTTGAAGATGATGAATTCGTCGATCCTGTTCATGAATTCAGGGGCGTAGTTGTGTTGCACGATATTCATAACGGCGTCACGAACTTGAGGAGAAACATCTCCATTTGGCTCTTCGTGGTATGGATGCAGGGGATCGTTGCCACAGAGGATGTCTGCACCCAAATTGGATGTGAACACTATCAAGACGTTCCTGAAGTCGACTTTGTGTCCCTGAGAATCCGTCAGGAAGCCTTCATCCAATACCTAAGAAATGAAGTCAGCAATTGCTCGATCAAATCAATTCAGAGTAAGTGAGATATCGTCTCAGAGGTGTATGAGTGTTTGCATACCTGGAGAAGGAGAGCGGAGATGTCACGGTGAGCCTTCTCGAACTCGTCGAATAAAAGAACAGCATATGGCTTTCTTCGAACAGCTTCAGTCAACTGACCAGCATCATCATAACCAACATATCCCGCGGGACTTCCAATGAGTCGTGAGATCGTGTGCTTTTCTTGAAACTCAGACATGTCGAACCGTACGACAGCGGACTCAGTCGAGAACAGGTAGTTTGCAACCTTCTTGCAAAGTTCAGTCTTTCCAACCCCCGTAGGTCCTAAAAAGAAGAAGGAAGCCAGAGGTCTGTTCTCTCCATTCAGGCCAGCACGCTGCATTCTGATCGCATTTGATACAGCCTTCAGGGCTTCTTCTTGCCCACGGACCGATTGTCGAAGGGCGTCCTCCATGTTGATCAATCGCTCAGCATGGCCTGAAGTAAGCTTAGCGACTGGGATCCCCGTGACCCTTGACACCACGGCAGCAATATCATCTGCGGTGACCGATTCGTGGATGAGACTGCCTTCAGATGTTTTGGCGGTAGAGTCGCCGTCTTTTGGTAGTTTCTCTTCCAAAGAAGGAATAATAGAGTATCTCAATTCCCCTGCACGGCCAAAGTTGTTTTCGCGCTATGATATATTAGAACAAGAGGCCAATATAACAGAAGATTAAGGCGTGGTGGAAAATTGTGCATTTAATAGATCTTACCTGTGCCTGTTCGAGCTCTACCCTAGCCCTTTCTAAGTCTTCCTTTGTTTTCTTGATTGCATTAATCTCGGCTCTCTCTTTCTCCCATTTCTCAGTCAATTTTGCAGCTTCGTCTTGACACTCCTTAAGAGTTGACTGAAGTTTCTCCCGCCGTTCTCGACTGGCAATATCGGTTTCCTTCCGCAAGCTTTCCAGCTCAATTTGAAGGGTCATGATCCTCTGATCAAGACGAAGAATATCCTCAGGTTTGCTCTCTTGCTGTAACCTCAACGCACTAGCGGCTTCGTCCATCAAATCGATAGCCTTATCCGGGAGGAACCGGTCAGTAATATACCGATTACTGTACGTAGCGGCAGCGACTAGCGCTCCGTCCGTTATTCTGACTCCATGATGCACCTCACTGGCGGAAGATTTGCGAGTTAGCATTACTTCTTTGCAATGGATTTGAGAGGATCAAGCTTGATCCAGGGACAGCTGACATAGTTTAGGAGGAGGAACATGTCTCACAGCTCCCGAAACAATCTGGAAGGAGAAGAAATAACTCAGAGAATGCCTACTATTTCTCCTTGATGCCACGGAGTATACTAATTGTATCGGCAATATTTGGTTCATTGACTTGGATAGGTTGAAATCTTCTTGCAAGAGCGACATCTACGAGAACCAGTCAGTCGACTTGGTTAGAAAGACAATATGAAATAATGAATGTTGTGTTCTGAGAAATATTTTGAGAGATCACCATCCGATAATTTCAAGAAGTAAAGTGAAATGAACAAGCACAGTGTCCGACAACATGTCGAAGGGGCATCCAGCAAGTTTACAGAAAACAAAAAGCACAGTCGGTGAGATACGAAACGCTATCGTCTGAGCCATACCCAGGGCAATGCCGGGCATTTGAGAACAATGGCCTGAAGCGCAGGTCTTTCCCCAGTTGGGAAAGTACCCGACGTCCTTGAAGAAGAGAATAATGATTTCAAGCCCAGACTTAGCTAAGCAAATTAATACTTGCCCTTTTCAATCAGTCTGTACTCGGTCAAAGTTGTTGCGCCACAACATTGAAGCTCGCCACGGGAGAGTGCTGGCTTTAGCAAATTGCTAGCATCGATGCTACCCTCGGCTTTTCCCAATCCAAGAAGACTACCCTTCCAATTAGCCCTGTAATGCGAATCAGGTACGGTATGACTGACTTATGTAATTCGTCGACAAATAGTATAATGCCGCCATGTGCTTCCTGGACTTCCTTCAACACAGCTTTCAGGCGCTCCTCGAAATCTCCCCTGAATTTGGCCCCCGCAATCAATTGTCCGAGGTCAAGTGATATAACCCTCTTATCTTTGATGCTCTCGGGAACATCGCCTCGAACTATTCGCTGAGCCAAACCTTCGAGGATAGAAGTCTTGCCTGTTCCAGCACTGCCAATAAGCACAGGATTGTTCTTCGTCCGTCGAGACAACACTTGTATAGTTCGATGAATTTCCGAGTCCCTGCCAATAACTGGGTCGAGTTTTCCAGCTTTGGCACGAGCAGTCAGGTCCACGCCATATTGTTCCAGGGCCGATTTCTCCTCTCCTCCGCTCATGTCCATACGGTGAGTTCCTCCTGGGCGGTGAGGACCTCCATTGGCATATGTTCGAGTTGAGAGAGTTGGTAAAGTAATTCGTTGTCCAAATTCGAGATTCCTCTGCGCAGCTGCAATTCGAAGATGATGTCCATTGAGTCTGAGAGCTCTGTTAGCAGAAGTGGTGATGCGCCAGGCAGGAGCCCGAAGTTGTCGTATTGAAATCATGTTTTTGAAGCTTGTTATGAGAATCTTGAAGAATATGCCCAGAAGAAAGGAGAGAGGGAACGCATTTCCAAGGGCGGTGCGGGCTGTATGTAGCTATGGTCTGATTATCGTCCAGTCGCGAAAGCTCGAGTTGATTCTCGAAGCTAGCTCATGGACGGAAAAAGCGGCACCCATTCTCAATGGATCAAATCAAGTTGGTCATTTCACCCAAAATTTCTTCTAATATTTCTAGAACAGTCAAAAGCTACACATTCAAATATCTTAGTAGTTAGAAAGGGTTAAATCATTGAATCATTGCCCCTCCAAACCCAGATAAATGTCCAATTTCGACCGAGAACTTTAATCCTTGCCGCTCTGGAGTCACGCCATGTGCAAAGCCTCTGTTCTGTGACAGGGTCACGCCGCTTTAGTTTTAGCCTATCACAAGCGTAGCCGCACTCTGCCACAACAAACCGTCGACATTTTTATTTTAAGTTCTGGCTGACCTCAAAATTTCGAACCCCACCACACAACTACATCGAACTTCTTTACAAGACCTACCTTAACAAATCGATCACAATGGGATTCACCGACCTTCTGACGGATGCTGGCCTTACCGGTAAGCTCCCTACTTCAGTCGAGAATCCAAACTCGACCGCAACTTCGAGAACGCGAATTGACTTGACTCAGTGCTGAACAGCTGGTTGACCACTCGCTCATACATCGTTGGGTACGTACATATCCTTTCCATTGCAAATATATACCCCAAAGAAGGCGGCAGCTGGTCGCAGAAACAGCATGGCAAGATCAGAAGCCGTCGCAATGTGCCTGCCAGCTGTCACCTTCAAATCCCTTTCATGATGAATAACATTGGTCCGTGTTTCGGAGAGGCCTCAAGACCCTCAAATGACGACTTCCAAAGCATTCAAGTGCATTTCTGAATTTCACCTCTTTATCATTCCTACTTAAGTGACCCGAGATGTCCTGCAGAAGGCTAACCAAATGGACAGATACGCCCCCTCCCAAGCTGATGTTGCTACCTTCAAAGCTCTCAAGTCGGCACCAGCCTCTCCAAAATACCCCCACGCTGCACGATGGTACAAGCACATTGCTTCCTACACCGACGAGTTCGCCACTCTGCCCGGTGATGCTTCCAAAGCCTATACAACCTACGGCCCTGGGATCACCACTGCCACATTGAACCCAGCCAAGGCACCGGCTGCGGAGGAGGATGATGATGAAGTCGATCTGTTCGGCAGCGACGATGAAGAAGAAGATCTTGAGGCTGAGAGAATCAGAAATGAGCGCTTGGCTGAGTACAAGAAGAAGAAGGAAGGAAAAGTCAAGCCTGCTGCCAAGTCCGTTGTCACTATGGATGTCAAGCCGTGGGGTACGCTTTACCTCGAATATATTTGTTTGTTGATTTACTAACAATAATTTAGATGATGAGACAGATATGAAGGGCCTCGAGGCTGCAGTCCGTGGCATCGAGAAGGATGGTCTTGTCTGGGGTGCATCCAAGCTCGTTCCTGTTGGTTTCGGCATCAAGAAGCTGCAAATCAACTTAGTTATCGAAGATGACAAGATCGGTCTTGATGACTTGCAAGAGGAGATCCAGGAGTTTGAGGACTTCGTCCAGTCTACTGATATTGTAAGCTGATTTGTCTGCTCGACCACTGGAACAAAACTGACTCTTTTCAGGCTGCCATGCAAAAGTTGTAGAGAGTTATTGGTTTTTTAGACCTTTCGGATTCGAAGCAATTGCTAGCATTCATGATTCCACGCTTTTTACGCTAGCTTTCTACAGGATGATGACACGAGTATGCTAAACGCAAAATGATCATCATGGCTAGGAAAGGAAGAGAAGAGAAATACAAAAAATTTCTTGCAAATCCAATTTAATAAGCTTGTGAAACTGTGAAAATATGCAACTGAAATGCCCCTACCCTTGCCCCGGCAAGAATGCCTCATCAGAACGCGCTACGAGTCGCTAAAACACAGTGACCGGGAAGGCCAGCCATGATTAATACCTACTTCACTGCAGTTGACACGTTCTCACATCGACACTCCAACTCAGTAAGGATGACCTGGATATCTAAATCTGTCACCGGCCTAGGTCTGCTGTTCCTCACGCATGCGTAAGTTGTCCGTTAATATAGCACTCTCCTGCCCAAATGCTGACGAAGCTCGGGGAACAGTTGCTACTCTGCCCACGAACACTCTGCTCTCCACTCAACAAGCACCGCATCCTTATCATCCATGGCATCGCATACAGCGGTTGCGTCGACGGTCGCCTCTCTACCGATCGATATATCAATCGAAACTGTTGTAGCCGTGTTCGTCATTTGCTTGGGGCTGGTGCTAGGAACACCGGAATTAAGGCCAATACAATGGCGCGTCTGGGCTGGCAAGATCGAGCGTGAAGGAGAGAAAGGCTTCACAAACAGTGATGGAAATGTAGATAAGGACTATGTGGGAAATCCATTCAGGATGTTGGAGAGTCGGCCAGGCTTCATAGATATCCGGAAGCAAAGGAAAGAATTTGCAGAGTGGGTCAGGGAAGGAGGAGGGACTGCTGGAACATCCAAAAGCTAGATTCAGCAGGGGATGCCTATATCAGGTTTGGAACATCGAGTCAGATGGAAGCTGGAACGAGGTATGCTAGGAAGTCTTCTGAGTCCGTCAACCACGATCCTGTCTGTCGAAAAAGTCATTCTCGACAGATGGTTGGGAAGCTGGCATTGTAATAAAAGTCAGATAATTCTTGCATATTTTAATTTCTTCTTGTTGATTTTCGCGCTATTGCTCATAAGTCGAGAGATTGTTGGCCTTCGAGCAGGCTGCTCCTTTTGGCGAGTGTATAACTTCCGCTTTCACCAATTTCTTTCTCAACCATCGTTAATTCAACCAAGCCATCTTCAGCCCCAAGTAGCTTGAAATGGCCTACAAGCGTCGCCAACTGGGCTCTGAGACCTCATCACGAGCGCCATCATCCTCTCGTCCACAGACGTTCTCTCGATTGAGCTCTGTTCCGCGAAGTCTGCAAGCATCATCACCGGCTCTACCAGCAGCCTCACAGCGAACAAGAATTTCCCTTCGACCGCAATCTTCTCAGTCGTCAGTCAACTCATCACGACGAGATGAACACGTCATCGGAGCTGAAATCGTCGAATCCGATGTAGAAACCCAGATGCGAGAAGACGCTGACGCCATGAATGAAATCATCATGGCCGTTGATCTGCGGGATCGTGGTACAATTGGCTGTGCATATTATGTTGCAAGGGAAGAGAAATTATGCCTAATGGAAGACATCAAGATGGGTGGCCTCGGTATCATCGATACCTTGAAGATACATGTACAACCTACTGTCATTTTAATCAGCAATCGATCGGATGAAAAGTTGGAGGAGCATCTCAACAGGGAAGCCCGCGGCATCGACCGAGGAGATGAAGCAAGTAAGTAGATACCACTTGGTTATTATACTGGTCTGACAACCGTGTCCTAGATGACATCTTCGGTTCTTACGTTCTTGACTCTCGACCTTCCTCTGAATTCCACTATGAGAATGCCAAAAACAAGTTGGTCAACCTCGAACTTAGTGCTGATGAAGTACCCAACATCATATTCACAACCCCTGGAGACGAGTTGATTGGGAAAGCCGCAAATGGCCAGGTTGAACTAGCTGGACTCGGCCGCCAGGGGAGGCTGATGAGACTCGCTGGCTGGATTGATCTTGACAGCAGACTTACCGTTCGATCATTTTCTTGCCTCTCCATATCTATAAGCACTAACAGGACGTACAGGTCGGATGTGCTGGAGCGGTATTGCAATATATAGGACGCCAGAAGAACATCGAATACCTCCCAAATGATGAAGCTTCTCTCGTCGCTTTCCGGATACGCACAATTGAGATGTTTACATTGTCAGACATGATGTTTGTCAATGCAGACACATTAGCGTCACTCCAAATTATACAGTCTGAAAACCATCCAAACTCGCATATGCAAGGACCTAACAAAGCGACTTCTGGTGCCAAAGAGGGACTTTCTCTCTATGGGTTATTCTGTCACCTAGCATGCACTCCACAAGGCAAGCAGAAACTTCGACAATTGTTCCTCCGACCTAGTACAGATTTGGCAGTTATTGAAGAGCGGTTGAACACCATCAGCGTTATGCTCAGACCGGAAAACTCGCCGGCCCTCGAGCAGATTAGTAGATGTTTGAGGAAGGTTAAGGATATTCGCACAGTCGTCATCCACATGCAAAAGGGCATCAGCGGTGTGGGTAAAGGGAAGTCTGTTGGACGGGGTGTATGGGGCAACATCCGGGTTTTTACATTTCAAGTGCTGAAAATTCTCGAGGGTATTCATGAAATGAATGGCAGCTCAGCACTCACCATTACTAGAAAATTGTTGACCGACATACATCCTTTGCGGATCCGCGAGATATGTCAGATGATTACCGACGTCGTGGACTTCGAGAGATCCGTGGATCAGCACCGTCCGGCGGTTCTACAGGGCGTAGACGCAGAGCTGGACAATTTCAAGAGAACATACGATGGAATGGACAGCCTCCTTACCCAAGTCGCCACCCAGCTGTCTAATGAATTGCCAGAATGGGCTCGTCAATATGTCCAAAACTGCATATTCTTCCCGCAACTGGGGTTTCTCACGGTGGTCCCTCTCGATCCAGACACGGGCAAAGGAAAGTATGAAGGAGAAGGAATCGAAAATGATGTGTGGGAGAAGATGTTCGTGAGCAATGACATGGGCTACTACAAGAATCACCAGATGAAAGAGATGGACAGCTATTTTGGTGATATGTATGGAATGATCGCCGGTGAGACTTACCATGATATCGTCGGACGATTAACTGACTAGTTGCTTCTGCAGACCGAGAAATTGAAATTGTACATGCCTTGGCGGTTAGAGTTCTGGAGCACGAACGGATCCTGATCGCTGCCTCTGATCTTTGCGGAGAACTCGACTGCCTGGTCGCATTGGCTTTGGGCGCCCGAAAATATCAGTTCAGCCGACCGCAAATGACCACATCCAATGTCATACAAATAGAAGCCGGCCGTCACCCGCTGCAGGAGCTCACTGTTCCGGTGTACATTTTAAACGACTGCTTCGTTGTTGGTGGGACTGGAGACGATGAAAATGCCAGCCCTGGCTTGGGACCTCAAGCGTCGGCTGTCCAGGAAAGCATTGAAAGCCCAAACGTTCTTATGATGACAGGCCCGAACTATTCTGGAAAGAGCGTGTATCTCAAACAAAACGCCCTCATCGTGTATATGGCACACATTGGCAGTTTTGTGCCTGCTGAAAAGGCCACGATTGGGCTGACAGACAAGATTTTGACCAGGATTGCAAGCCGGGAGAGTGTTTCCAGGAATCAGAGTGCCTTCATGATTGATCTGCAGCAGGTGGCCTTGATAATGACCCTAGCCACAGAACGCACCCTCGTCGTCATCGATGAATTTGGCAAAGGCACCACAGTCTCCGATGGGGCTGGTCTTTGTTGCGGTGTATTCCAATATCTTCTTGAGCTGGGCGTGCATCGGCCGAAAGTTCTTGCTGCAACCCACTTCCACGAGATCTTTGAAAATGGATTCCTGCAAGATAGACCGGAGCTGACATTTGGACATATGGAGGTTCGCGTGGACACGCACGCTGAGGCTGTCGAGGATCAGATTACGTATCTATATAACTTCATGCCAGGACGTAGTACGTCAAGCTTTGGTACTTGCTGCGCCTTGATGAACGGCATTGACCCAGCGATTGTGGAAAGAGCAGACGAGTTGATCCTCTTGGCGGCGCGAGGTGAGGACCTGATCGCAGCTTGTGCCAAAGTCTCGGAAGAAGAGGCCAAGGAACTAGAGGACGCAGAACAGATCGGAAGGCAGTTTCTAGAGCAAGAATTTCCGCGCCTAGAGGACAAGCAGAGTTGTGGATTCGACGTCCGAAGTATTTTAAAAAATGTTCTCAATGTGGGGCCGAGTTGAGATAAGTTGGGTTGAAACGGTGCTTCAAATTTGCCACGGAGTATTGCACTGGTCTTACACATTCAGAACAGGCTAGCTGGTCCCAATTATAGAACAGCATAGCGCATGTAGCGTGAAGCTGTGCAGATCACGTATACTTAAACAAGTTGCAAATATGCCGGCATTCAACCATTTGTGAGCCTCATGGCCGCTGGGTATCTGTTTGTGATGGGTCGATGTTTCTATTATACTAATGCGAAACATCTAGTGTGTTTTCTAGTGGGTGAGCAATCTGTCAAGGAAGTAAGCCCTTCGTCAAAACTGGCTGGAAATGACTCTTTCCCAGAACGACAAATGACTCCAGAGTCTTAGTGAACGATGCCAATGTCTTGACGTTGGACAGACTTTGGCGATCATTCCGTCAAACAAAAGCACAGTACTGCTAAAGGCTTGAGATCTTGACGCCCCAACCGCGCTGCGGTGATACTGGGCGGGTTTCGACGAGGACGTCAGTCGCCGTGAGACAAGGTGGACGTTTGGGTCCAGGCCACTATGCCTTTTAGGTGGAGCTTTACGAACCCCCAATCAGGGTCTCTCATGGAGTGGCACGATTCAAGCCTCGCTGCCCCGGCATGCAAGGCTCTCTTGCCGAGCTTGTTTCAACTTCTCCATGCATCCTTTGTCGGTCGCCAGTTGGCGTCGACTACTCCAGTCATTATTAGCCCTACTCATCCACTACAAATTCTGGGGTCGGCACTCCATCCCGAGCAACCAGCAACTTCCCAGACTCTGTCTCATACCCAAGTAGCGGCGAAGCTCTGTGCATTCTGTCGCCGTTTCAACGGCTGCATCTTCGATCTCAAGTGAGAAGTATTGTACGGAGTGTGATTGGTAGTTGTCGATGTTTCCATAATTAGCCGATGTCGTCGTCTGAATGTTTCCTCGCAAGGGTGCTCGCTGTCATGGCATGATTTGCCTTCTTCTGAAAACGCTTCCCAAAAGGTATGCCGCAGATCAGTTACGTGGTCTGCCAGGAATAGCCTTCTATGCTCACGAATCCAGTCTCAACTTGCCAGAAGTCTGGCGAAAAGCACTTCAGCGTCTTCGTTTGAGATCCCCTGGGGCGACCCGAGGTGGACTGCCGTCCCAAGAAGGACCTACCCAGTCAATGGACGCCGATGAGAGAGACAGCGTTTTGTAGAGTCTGAAACTTGCCTAGGGCCTGGTTCTCGATTATAAGTATTGGCTTGAGAACTCTTTTATCCAGCATCAACTTCAATCATCATCAAACACCTCTCTCTATCAAGCAACATCCCAATCATCAACTATATCTCCTACGTCCAAATAAACCACAAAAAAGGTAAAAAAATGCAATTCTCAAGCCTTGTCCTCGTTGCTCTCACAGCCGCCACTGTCTACGCTCAATCAGAGGTAATCTTATCTGCCAAGAACACAATCCGAGCCATCGCTGACAAAAGAACAGTCTTCCACGAAGGCCGAAAAGACAAAGAGCACGGAATCTGGGGCAGCAAAGGCTACCGGCAAGACTACATCAAACTCCACAGCGAGCGGAAAGGCATCCTCTACCGCCAAGGCCTCTGCAACCGGCAACACAAACTCCTCATCGACGACCACTGGCGGAACCACAAAGTCCACCACTGCTGGGGCCCCCGCATTGCTCTCACAAAACGGCGGATTGGTCACGGTTGCCGGACTCGGTATCGTGTTCGCGGTATTCATGTAAACATTTGGACGTGGTAGTGGATATGGGAATGGGCATTGCACATATGGTATATAGATCTTGGGCCAGCGGCAAGGGCCGAGTGTGCTTCGTGTTGGGAGGAGCAGGTCTCTGGTGGCATTAAAACGGTGGCACTCTCATTAAATTGCATTTGCATGGCGTTTATAAACAATGAAATATCCCATAAACAATAGCAGTGTCCAATCTCGATCACTTGAGCTTCATAATTCAGATTATCGCTGAAGTCCGGATAGAGTAACCCAATACGAGCTTCGAGAAGCAAAACGTGAATGTCTCTCGCTGCAGTTTCTTGACGGAAGGATATCCAAGCGGTTTGGCTTCTGGAACATCTCCGAAAATAGCATGCGAACACGAGGATGTTCCAGACGTTGCGAGTACAACCTTGACTCGAAGAAATTGATTTTTTAATTTTTTAAAAAAGGCTAAGAATGCACATCTTTTTCTGAAGAGGCTAGAGGCTCTCAAATCCTTGAACAATCTGCAAGTTTTAGTCTTTTCGCAACACAAGAGAGCCAGCCATCACCACGTGATTGTGACTTTCACGTGACGGTGAGAGCAGGGTGGAGGACCTAACTGCACCTAGGTAGTACAAGCTTTGGCGGGCGGATCACAAGAGAAGAAACACTTCCTCTTCACAATCTGTATCTGACTCGTCAATGAAATTCGAACTTATTGGATGACCAATGCCGAAGTCGGTGTGATGAGGGGAACGGACAAGCGGCATCAAAG
>Ga0307515_10022023_pt1 | contig 11256 bp, 9 predicted proteins | sample 17_EM_MG_FD_194513 | JGI IMG/M metagenome (GOLD analysis project Ga0307515, IMG submission 194513) | Populus trichocarpa ectomycorrhiza microbial communities from riparian zone in the Pacific Northwest, United States - 17_EM | ecosystem: Host-associated > Plants > Roots > Unclassified | place... | reverse complement strand
CGATTGCAGATCATCCAGCAGTCCAATCTGTGTCCGTAGCCCAGAGAAAGCGAAGAACAGCGGCAAGAGGATCAGTGTCGTCACATCGCGTGTTCGAGCGATCAGCCGTCTCTTGAGTCCATAGCGTTCGGGAATAACAACGCCCATTAGAAACGCCCCAAATAGAGCATGGATACCAATCATCTCTGTAATCCACGCCGACATCAGCAACGCGATGAAGGCTAGCGCTACCAATCCAGATGGCAGCTTCGCGGTGGCGGTAGCACTGTCGGAGCGTCCCCGCAAGAGCCGGCGAACGACGAGTAGCATGAAACCCACATAGGCAACGCCAAGCCCAATGGTCCAGATAGAACCCGTGGCGTTGCCTTCGTGCACGAGACCCACGACGACGGCTAACAGACACCAACCCATCACGTCATCCGCAGCGGCACATGTAATAGCCATTGCGCCGATCGGGGTGCGAATGAGCCCATGCTCCTGGAGGATGCGTGCAAGCACGGGGAATGCAGTAATGCTCATGCTAATGCCCATGAACAGCGCAAACGCGAGCGCGCTGCTGTTGTGCGGGCCATAGTCGGGAAATAGCCAAAACGATAGCGGAATGCTCAATACAAAGGGAACTACGATGCTCGTCTGAGAGATAAGAACTGCCGAGCGTGCCTTAGCGCGCAAAACTTTAGTGTCGAGCTCGAGCCCGACGATGAACATGAACAGCAAGACTCCCAGTTGGCTCAGCACATAGAGATGTTGAATGGAGCTCTGCGGAAATAGAAAGCTGTGTACGTCTTTAGAGAGGGCTTGCAGTAGTGATGGGCCGAGAAGAATGCCGGCCAATATCTCGCCAATGACTCGCGGTTGCCCCAACCACCGCACAATGCTTCCGCACACTCGAGCACTAACGAGTATCACAACAACCTGCAGAATCAGCGAGCCCAAGGGAGAGCTCAGATTGCGCATCAATTCTGTGTGCAGCGACTCCATCTTATGCCTTGATCTCTTTGCTTATGCACAATGCGAACGCTTAGAGCACTTCTTCAGGAGCAGCGCTTGCGGAAATCATATCCCGCATCACTTCGCTTGCACCGCCCGCAATGGTGCCGGCAATGGCGTCTCGATAAAGCCGCGACACCACGGAATCGCGCAGATAACCCTGCGCACCGTGATATTGAGCGCAGGCTAGCGCAGCCTCCTTCGCAAGCTCCGTGCTACGCAGCTTGAGAATACAGGCGTCTCGGGTTTCGAGCTTTCCGTTGCTGTACTGCCGGGCGAGCTGATACGCGAAGCATCTGACCAGCTGTTGCTCACTCATCAAGTCTGCCAGCCGGTGGCTAACGGACTGATGTGTCCTCAATGGCGCACCCTTGACATGGCGTTGCCCTAAGAACCGGCTAAGTACGCGGATACTATGTGTGGCGCCGCCGAGAGCTAGAAAACCCGCTACCAGACGTTCGAAGTCCAATCCCCGCATCAGGTAGACGAATCCTTTGCCGACGCTGCCCAACACATCACATCGTGTTACTTTGACCCGCTGAAAATCCAGATCACAGACATCTGCGCTTCGCCAACCCAGCAGCGCCTGAGGCGACCGGGTAATCCCCGGACTGTTACCGTCGATCAGTAACATGCTGCTGCCGCCTAACGGATGACGCGCCGTGCTGCTTCCAACCAGCGCTATTATCAACGAAGCTTGCGAACCATTCGTGACGTAACGCTTTCGCCCTTCAACCACGAACCCGTCGCTGGTTGCACGCGCTTGGCACTGCAGTTGACTCAGATCGCTCCCGGCTTGCTCCTCGGTGATAGCCAGCGCAGTGATGGTCTGTCCTCGACCGACCCCCGGCAGGTAACGCCGGCGCTGCTCATCGTTACCAAACCATGCTACGTAGGCTGATGCCATATAGGCATGCACGCCTATGGCCGCCCGCAAACCGGCGTAGCCCAACCCGCCCAGTTCTTCCAAAAACACAGCACTCTTCAGGAAACCCACTCCCTGCCGAGGCAGGTCTAAAAGCCCCTGCTCCGCCAGGACCTGCCACACCACAGAAGGCAAGTACCCTCGTTCCTCTGCGGCATCAGCTTCAGGCAGCACGCGACTACGTAGAATGCTCCGGACAGTCAGCGCAAACGACTGCTCGTCTTCTGTTAGAAGAGCATTCACCATAGCTACGGTCATCACTTGACGGACACGACCTGGTGCTCCGGCAAAATATCCCTGAGTCGACCGGCTATCTTGAAAACGGCATTCGGCGTTCCCGCAGCTGCCCAGACCTCATCGAACGCCAGTAGATCTTCGTCTACAAGCAAGGTGACCCTCTGCTTGTGTCCAAGCGGAGGAACCCCACCGATAGCGAACCCTGTCACTTCCTTGACGAAGTCAGCGTCCCCTTTGACTATCGGGCTCCCCACTACGCGGGCAATGGTTTCTTCATTCACGCGGTTAGGACCACTGGCGAGAACCACTATGGGACTGTCATCAGCGACCAGGCGAAATACCAGCGACTTGACGATCTGAGCTTTCTTGCAACCGAGCGCCCGCGCAGCATCGTCGGCCGTGCGCGTTGAATCAGGGAGTTCCAGCACGGTCAGGCCCAGCCCTCTCTCTGTGAGAAGATCCTGAAACTGTTGCGCGCGTTTACTGATGCTCATGCCGGTCGACTCCTGGCTGCTTCAACATAGACAACAAGTATTGACGATCAACCTTTCCGGTCGGCGAAAGTGGCAGGCGCTCGCAAAGCTGTATCCGCGCCGGCACCAGGTAATTTGGGAGGGACGCTGCCAGACTCTGACGCAAAGTTTCTGCACGGCAATCGGGACTGCGCGGCACCACAAATGCCAACAAGTACTTCTCTCCGCTCTGATCATTCACGGTGACGTAACTCTGCTGGATTTCCGGATGTTGGTTTAGATGATAGGCAACCTCGCCCAGCTCGATACGGAAGCCGTTGATCTTCATCTGATCGTCCGTTCGCCCTTGGAATACTACGGCGCCGTCGGCGCGCAGATAGCCCAGATCGCCCGTCCGATAGAGCCGTTCGCAACGATTGTCAATGTCACGCTCTAAGAATCGCTCCCCGGTGAGCTCCGGCAACCCCAGGTATCCCGGCGAGAGGCCGTGTCCAGCCAGATAGATCTCGCCAATCTCGCCCGCTTTGCAAAGCACATCCTGATGAATCAGGTAGACGCGCGTGTTCTGTATGGGGAAGCCTATGGGAAGCGCTGTCTCATCTCCGGCGATGTGTCGCACGGGGTAGTACGTAGCAAAGGTCGTACTCTCCGTAGGACCATAAACGCTCACGATGCGGTCCGATCCATATATTCGCAGCGCCTTGCGCATGTGCCGCAGTGAGTGCGCCTCTCCTCCCGTCAAGACAGTGGGCACAGACGCGAGCGTCTGTGGCGCCTCGTCGATCAAGGCATTAAAAAGCGCCGTGGTCAGAAATAATACTGTAATGCGCTCAGCCTCAAGCACACGTTTTAATTGCGACGCTCGAACGAAGCTCTCAGGATAAAGCACACAGGTTCCGCCCCGCAGCAGTGCGCCCCAGATCTCGAATGTCGCGGCATCAAAGGTGACCGGAGCTAACTGGAGCAAGCGACTCTCATGGTTTAGCGGCGCATACCGGGCACCAAATACTAGCCGTGCAATGGCGCGATGCTGGATCGGTACGCCCTTGGGTTTTCCGGTCGAACCAGAGGTGAAAACGATGTACGCGATGGATTGCGCGTTTGCCCGTCCCCTCGGACTGCAGATTGGCCCGTTCCGCAACTCCTCCAGCGCAACCAATATACGGCGACATGAATGCAGGCCTGGGTCGTGAGATCCGCCACAAAGAAGCCACCGGCTTTGTGCTTGATGGAACAATTCCTCCAGACGCTGCCGTGGCCAAGAAGGGTCGATGGGAAGGTAGGCTGCTCCGGCCTTGAGGATGGCTAACAGAGACACGATCAGTTCAATACTGCGCGTTAACCCGACTGACACCACATTGCCGGGCTGAACGCCTTCGTCCATCAGACGCCAGGCCAGAATGTTGGCCCGCTCATTCAGCTCTCTATACGAAAGCCATTCTTCTCCATGTACGACCGCCCGTGCGTAAGGCCAACGTTCGGCCGCGGACTCATAGAGCTCCGCCACACTCTGAGTCTCGGGATAGGCGGTCTGCGTCTGATTAAGTTGATGATGCAGCGCCACCGACTCTGCGTTAATGGCGAGCTTTTGCATATGAGCTAGTCCCGCATACGCATCGTCATGTGATCCAGCAACTGCTCGCGATTGCTTTCAAGAAAGAAATGTCCTGCGTCAATACCGATAAACTCACACGACGAGGACGTATAGTTTGACCAGCCGGCCATACTGGCGAGGTTGTCAACCGGATCCTGATGGCCGTAGTACACATGCACCGGAATTGCAAGCCGCACTGGGTGCCAGTCGCACCATATCTCTGCCAGCCGCATGTCGCTTTGTAACGCCGGCAACATCAAGCTCAGCACCTCTTCGCTTTCCAGCACAACTGAGGGAGTTGCGCCCATGGTTTTCAGGGCACGGCGGAAATCGGCCTTTGAGAGCTGATGCAGATACGGACGGGCCTGCGGGCTGTCTGGACTGCGACAGCCACTGACGAACAGCCGACGCGTCAGGCATGGAGAAGCGAGTTGCATTCGCTGGATAAGCTCATATGCCAAGCGTCCACCGAAGCTGTGTCCATAAAACGCGTGTGGTTCACTTACGAAGGGCTCCAGCACCTGGAGACAATCCTCGGTCAGTGATGGCCAGTCATCGTACGGAGCCTCTTGGATGCGCGAGCCCCTGCCCGGCAGGCGCACGGCGAGCAGCTCCACGTCGGCATCAAGATGCTTCACCCAAGGTCGAAAGATATCGGGATTGCCTCCAGCATAGGGCAAGCAGATGAGCCGCAGGCGCGGCCTCTTGACTGCTCTCGGAACCATCAACCAGCGCGCGGCATTCAAGTGTCGGCGCATGAGAGTCTCAAGCATCTGCCGGCATCTCGGATGGCTTGCTATTTTGATGGATGCGATGCGCCATCTCGCGCAGACGACTCTCGGCAAATAGATCTTCTGCAGGTAAGGCTTCCTCGCCAAAACGATCTTCTACTCTGGCCAGCAACTTGACAGCCGTGATCGATGAACCTCCCGCTTCGAAGAAGTCACTCTCAGCATCTTCCACCTGCAATCCCAGCTCTCGACAAGCGCCGACTAACCAGCCTTCGATAGCGGCAACCGGTATCACGTGGCTCATTGTTCTACTCTCCTATCATTCAGAGATGACGCCGAACTGGGAATTTGAATCCGTTACAAGTTTGATCTACGAATCGGTTGTGGTGGAAACGGTCCTGGCCCGATACCAGCACGCATCCGAACTTGTCCAAGCTGGCGCGGCCGCCAAATTCCTCTAGCGCATCCGAGTAGGGATAGACGCGGACCGAGGTGGGTAAGTAACGCACCGCAAAACCCAGGCGCATTTCCTTGCTCAGGCCGCTATGGGGGTGCGAGGCATGCATCAGCGTGGACCAGAAAATGATGAACTGCCCTTGGCGCATCATCATCGACTTGGCGTGTGACTCATCGGGGCTCCAATTGGGGTCCTTCTGTAGTTGCCGATAGTCGTACCCGAAGAATCCGCGCCGGACCCCTCGCTTCTCCACTTTGTTGATAGCGTCGGCGTCGTACACCATTGTCTTTGACTCATCGTAGTTCATGGTTCGATGAGTCCCGGGAATGAATTGCAAGCAGCCGTTTTCCACGGTTGCCTCGGTGTAGGCAGCCCATACGGTGATCGTCCCGCCGAACTCAGCGTCCTCAGGCCAGATGATCTGCGGATGTTTAGAACCTGCAACGTTGGAAAAATTATCTGCCTGATGCCAATCCGTGCCCTCGTCACCCGGATACTTTGGAAAGAATTCCGTACGCCAGCACAGCACATCCGGCCCCAAGATGCTCGCGACGCGATCGACGATCTCGGGCCGCGCAATGTGTTTAGCTAGAAAGTCCACGTCCAAGTGGCGATCGTAGTTGGCGAGGTTGGTCACTCCAGATATTGCCTTGTCCTGTTTATAAATAGCGTTCTTGGTATTTAGCAGCTTAGGTTTTAGCGCTTTCAAATGGGCTTGCATTTCGCCGACCGAGTACAGGTCGAAAGGACCCACATAGCCATCTCGGTGGAATGCGTTTATCTCTTCCTGACTGAGATGGAAATTGACGCCATGAATATTGCCGGGCTCTTCCATATCGCACCTCTTGATTTCTTGTGAGTTCCTTTTCACTGCCTGCCGCAATTCGCTGCCCGTTCAGCCGTACCGATGTAACAGCAGTCCGCTCTCTGCGTTAATGTTCGGAAGGACGGCCCGAAAACGGACGCAAGTCGACTGCAACAGGACCGCTCCGGGCAATGCGAGCAACAGCGCCAGAAACAGGAGAATGTGTTGCACCCCAAACAGTCCGCTCAGCTGTGCCGTGAGAGCGGCGCCAAGCGGATAAGCCACGCAGTTGAGCAGGTAAAATGGGCCGATGACTTTACCCAAGTGCTCAGGTTCAACGCCCTTGGAGCGCTGAGTTCGGTTGAATACGTTGTACAGCGCACCGCCGGCGATCATGCCGATGAACGCAGCCGCGTACACCCATATGTTTGGCGCGATCCCCATGCTTATCAGGCTTGCGCAGATCAGCGCGTAGCCGACTCCCGCGAGCTGATAGATCGACAGCCAGCGCAGCAAGCGCGGGATCAACAGCAGATTGAGCAGTCCCACGGCGCCGGCGCCCGTGGTCATCAAACCAAATACTCCATCCGCCGCGGCGAACAGGCCGGTGATCATGTAGGCGTTGGTGCTCAGCACCACCGAAGCCATGAAATTCACCAGGAAATTGACTCCCGCGAGCGAGAGCACCGCGCGATTGTGAATCAGCAGCTTCCATCCGAGCAGCAGGTCGGCCCCGATCCGCTGCGGAACAGAACTCCGCAGTGGCAATCTCGGCAACATGCTCCATGCAAGCGCCGCGCAACCCAGTATGCCGGCGGCGACGAGGAGCAATGCCAGCTTACCGATGAGGCCAGCCAGTAGGGCCGCGACACCCGGTGCGATGGCCATTGAGAGCAGGTCGATGTTCTGCACGAAGGACTGACGCACCGCGAGGTCGGCTCTGCTGGTCAGACTTAGAACCGTCTTTTCGATCGCCGTCCGCATCGGCGCCATCAGTATTGATAGACATACGCCGTTGATCATCAGCGCCGCGACTGTGACTCCGGGATAGCGCCAGCAGACCGCTGCTGTGACGAGCAAGCACAGCGCGCGCACCGAGTTAGCGGCCAGAAACGTCCGCCGGCCACCGAGCCTGTCTGCCATCAATCCAGCAAAAGGATAGGCAATCAGCGTCGGTAGCCATTCAATGACGTATGCGGCGCCCAAGTATGCGACGCTGCCGGTGCTCTGATAGATGAGCAACGGCACGGCGAACATGACGGTCTGCTCGGCGAGCAGCCCGAGAGTCAAGCCGACCCCGAACCAGAAGAGCCGGCGTTGCTCCCCGGAGTGGGATTCACCCATCACGCTTGCGCCCTTCCAACTCGCGCACGATGGGCAACACGTGATGACAGAAACGCCGCATTTCCTCGCGCGTCGGCCAGCCGGAAAATATGAACTCGTTGACGCCGGCCCGTTTGTACTCGAGCAGATATTCTGCGACCTCCCTGTAGCTGCCGGTCACGCACATCGCTGGCCCTCCCCGATAGGCAACCGCGCCGGTCCACAGCATTGGCGACAGCCAATCGTTGGTGGCGGCCGCAGCCAGGCGGAACGAGGTCTTCACGGCTTCAGAGTCACAGTTGGCCGCGAATTGCTGGATGCTCTTGCGATGCTTCTCGTCCGGATTGCTCATCATCGCGTCGATCTCGGCCAGCGCCTCGGCTCGGGTTGCCCGTGCAAGCACATGCACGCGAATACCGACATCTCGCTTCGCTTCTAGTACGCTGCTGCTCGCTGCCGCGATCCCGTTTGGCGTATCGCCGTACCGGAGCCAACAATCCCCCAGAGCAATCGCAGTCTGCAGGGCTGGTCCCGATGCGCCGCTTATGTAGATGCGTGGCCGTTCGTGACGTTTGTATGGCAGGCCGAGCTTGGCGCCTTCGATGCGATAAAATTCACCTTCGTGGGAAATAGGCGACTCGCCGCGCCAGAAGCGATGGAGCACGCTGAGAAACTCATCTGTACGCCGGTAGCGCCCATCGTGAGGTAGAAAATCGCCGTAGTAAGCCTGCTCGGCCGGTGAAATGCCGGCGACGATATTAAGCGCAAGACGGCCGTCGGCCATCCAGGACACCGTGTTGGCCACTTGAACGAACAGAGTCGGAGGCAGCAGGCCTGGCCGATAAGCCAATATGAAAGTCACGCGCCGCGTCTCTCGCGCCAACGCACCGAGTAATGGCAAGGGATCAGGCAAGTGACAGCCCATGCCCATCAGCAAAGAATCGATGCCCAGTTCCTCGGCCTCCTGGGCGAAGCCCACCATGCCATCCAGGTTGAGCTCGCTGGGCAAATCATTTTCCGCGGCCTTCGTGTTTCCGTCGCCGCGTGGCAAGCACCAGTGAATCCTTAAGGCAGACATGGCTAACCTCTCAAGCGTTCAATCCGCAGCGGGTTTTGGATGATCGATGACAATGTCGCCGTGCAGGCGGCACTGACAGGCAAGGCGCATGGACCGCTGATGAAACCCCAGCGCTTCGAGCAGGCCGGCTTCGTTCCCCCCGCGCGGCGAGAGATTGTCCAAGCCTTCCATCACTTCGATCACACATATGCCGCAAGCACCGGCACGGCAGCCAAATATCAAACCGGCGACTCCCAGCTCCAGGGCGTCGGCCAGATGTGCGTTGCGCGGCAACCAGAACACCTCGCCCGTGCTTCCGATCACGACCTTGCACAGAGCTGCTTTCAAAGGCGGCCTCGACTCGGACTGCACGCACTATGCCGCCTTGCTGGGCGCAACCGTTGCCTCATAAAGCTCACGGAAATACATCGCCACAATTTCCTTGATATCGTCGAAGTAGCGCAGCACCTTCTCTACGTCCGCCTCACTGTTCAGCAGGTAGCGCAGAATGCGCCACATCTCGCCGACGTGATCGTCCCCGAGGTCGGTGTTGATATGCGCTAGCTGCCCTTTGATCTTTTCCTCGCCCAGCGACTCACGCAGCGCGCGGATGTGCCGGGGAGTCAACTTGGCCGTCGTGTACTCGACCAAGTAGCTCGACGCCACAACGCCCATCGGGTGTTCGTGCTCGCAGATGAAATAGAAGAAGCCTTGCAGCAGCCTTGTGGCCAGAAACGGCTCGGTGCTGAGCAGTTCCTCTTCCGTGACGCCGATCGCCTTGCAATCCTGCATGAACAGCAGATCGTGATTCATCTCTTCGGCCTGATATTGACCGTAGAGCTGTGCAGCCTCCGGTGAGATTTTTGCGATCTCATGCAGGGCGCGGGTATGCGCCGCACGGCTTAGTCTGATCCGCCAGACATGCTCGATCGTATGGCGCCGATACCACGCCGTGTTCAGATCTTTGCTTTCGAGATGGTTGGCGTAAGGCACGGTTGCCGCCCAAACCGCCATCTGCTTGTCGAGATAGCTGTCTAACTTCGCGCGAATGCGCTCGCCATCCTGGAGCGAGAAAAATGGCGCGGGCCTCTCGATGCCACAACGGGTCACGCGATTCATGTCAATCTCCCCTGTATTCTCAATTCGTCGAGCGGGCACACCGGCATACCGGATCACCAATGAGTCATCCACCATGGCTGAGAGCTCCGACAGCTCCTGTGCAATCTGATCGACATCGACCTTCCAGAGTGCATTCAAGATAAAGATGCCGCGCTGTGAATCGGGCAGCTTCGATCCCGCACGCACTGGAATGTCGTAGATATCAGGCTGCCGCGGCATACCCGCGATCGAGATATGTTCGACTGTACGGTTGCGCTCACCGTAGCGTGTAAAGAACACGCTGCCATGGATGATCTCTTTGTTGGCCCGGCGCGCACTCTCGCGCAACGCGCTCAGTTTGGAATGCAGAGCGGCGATCTCAGCGGCACTGCCGCTACACAGAACCCGGATCCACAAATCCAGCAATGTCGGGCCGCCAGTGAACACGCCGATGCTCTGATTGATCAGCGCTCCGCCCATGCGCGCATTGATCTCGATGATGTCCCAACTGTCATTGCGCGGATCAAAGCGCGTCTCGATGTGGTAACAGCCGGAAGTCATTTTCAATGCGCGCAGACACCGCGCAACGTACTGCTCGCCTGCAAGCTCCTGGGCATCCGAGAGCCGGGGCGCCGGACAGGAATTACTCACCTCGAGAGTCGTTCCTCCGCCTTCGCACAGATACTTGGCATGCACGCCGATGACGTAGCTCTCTCCACTAAGGACCAGAACCTCGAAGCTGTACTCATCGCCCGGAATGTAATCCTCGGCGATGAAATCGAACTGGCCTAAGAACATGGCGTTCAGCCACACGTCATTGCGCATCTGCTGCTGCAGTTCGTGTAGTTTGTCGATCGTCAAATCGGCGCCGAGCCGAAAACAGGCGAATGAGCCGGCGCCTCGCCGCGGCTTGACGAAGCGCGGTTGCGAGTCGGCACGCAGGACTGCGAGCGTGTCCGCGTCAAGCACCACGGCGTTCGAATGACTGAGCCCGCGCTCAAACAGGTGCCTGCGACACAGGTACTTGTCCATACACCGCACAACGTCAGCCGGCTCGGGATCCTTGGCGCCGAGCTTGTGATTGGTCGCGGCCATCAGCCGGCGGTAGCCTTCGAACGTTGCGAGCGCGGCGACGATCTCATAGCCCTCGGCTTTCGCCTCTTCAAGCACGAGAGCCACGTGGCGCTCCTCAAGATTGGGCTCCTCGACAAGCCAGAGGCGTTCAATCGCGAGACGGACGAGATCTTCCTGGTCGTGAGCGTCTCGCGGCTTCGAGCTCAGCACCAGACATGCGACGCCTAACTCGTGAAGCGATTGCTGTATGGCTGCGAAATAACCGCGTCCCTGGTGCGCCAGCAGGAGAAGGGCCTTCTTTGCTGTGATCGCCGTGCGCTCCGACTCATGCGGCTGCGAGTCGAGGGCGACGGTGCTGATCGAAAACTCACTGAGCACCTGCAGGACATCACGATTGACCTGCTCGGCCGAGTCGGCGCAGAACAGGAACCGGCCGGCTTGCATGGAGCAGTACCCCTGTTCCTGCTCGAGGACACTGCCCGCCTCGGGAAC
>Ga0307515_10022022_pt1 | contig 11256 bp, 6 predicted proteins | sample 17_EM_MG_FD_194513 | JGI IMG/M metagenome (GOLD analysis project Ga0307515, IMG submission 194513) | Populus trichocarpa ectomycorrhiza microbial communities from riparian zone in the Pacific Northwest, United States - 17_EM | ecosystem: Host-associated > Plants > Roots > Unclassified | place... | reverse complement strand
CTATGTGCACGCCTGTCACCCCCGCGGTGCCTTACCTGCTCCTGGGCTTGCAGGATGTCCAGTGGGCCGTGGGGAATAGTCGTGGTGCGCGTAAGCTGGCCCGGACACCCCACGTAAATCAAAAAAATATATATATATATCAACATGCCACATTTAAAGAATTTATAGTTACTTGACTAAATAAATTGTTAAATAAAAGTATCAAGGTGCAAAACAACTACCTGATGTCTAAACTCTAGATGTACTACCTTGTGGCTATACCACTTATGTAACCTCTCATATGTCAACATAAATTTTAAATATTATACTCTATCCATTCATTATTGGAACCCATTTCCAAATTGTAACATCCCCACTTTTCTTAATCTAGTAATGCACAATTTTGTTCCTAAATTTAGGAAATCACAAGTCTTTTTTTTTTGAAATAGTAATAGTTTACTATGAGTTAGAACGGTCAACCGGTTCCCATCGGCATAGCCAATCAGTCGACCAGAAACTACTAAATTTTATTGGTGCCTTTAATGGTCAAACAAATAGTCGACTGATTTGATCAACCGAATTAGACAACAATCAATTTCATTGTTTCTTTTGTTAATCGATTGACATAATCAGTTGGTAATCCTAAATGGTCGACCAATTTGTGCAGCACATCAGATATTAGTTCTATTTTTTTTTCTTTCAATTATTTCAATTCACACAATACCCATTCTATTTTCATGTTAAAGAACATCATAAAAACAACATTCAAATAACAAATTTTTATATAACAATAATGCATTTTACATTTCATATATCCTATAATAATCCAAACTAATCTCTTTGGATGAGTTCCTTACCTTAAATGGATGTTAATTCAAGTGAATAATGCAAGAATAACCCAAGTTCTCTTCATTTTTCCCTTCGTTCCTTCAATTCCTCTAAAACCCCAACTTTCAAGTTTTAAAACTCTCTAACCCACCCAAATTTCTCTTTTTGATCACTTCAATTTAATTTTTTAAGTGATTTCATCAAGAATTGAAAAGAAAAAAAAAATCAAAGAACCCCAACCACCCTTTTTTCTTTCACAATTGCTAGCCATAAGGGTAGGGATGAGTATTTATAGTTTAATTTTTTTTATTTACACAATGACCCCATTTTATCTCATAATTTCATTTTTTCCCACTAATTTTTCCTTTTTAACAAATACATCATGGATCTTGGAAAAATACGGGGGCAAGGCTAGCTTGTATGCTATAGGCCCAATTCTTTTCACAACTTTAAAGGGTCCAATGTATCTTGGTGCTAACTTTCCTATTATGGATATGCTTGGCCATATCGAAGCATATGTTTCTAAAGGGTAATTTTCAAAAACATTTTATCACTAACATTAATTTCAATGGGCCTCTCTTATTATCTGTATAACTTTTTTTTTTCTATCATGGATCACCTTTATTTAATCTTTTATGATCTTTACTTGTCCATGGTAACGTGTACCAATTCTAGCCCAGTTAATTTTCTATCACCAACCTCCTCCTAGCATACCGATGTTCGGAACCTTTAACCATATAAGGCCTCAAAAGGAATTATTCCCACTATAACTTGGTAACTATTATTGTAGGTGAACTTTACTAGTGGTAGATGGTCTTTCCAATTACCTCCAAACTCTAATAAATAAGCCCTTAATAAATTTTCTAGCATCTTGATTGTTCTTTTAGATTTTTCATCAATCTAAGGGTGGAAAACATTGCTCAAATTCAATCTTGTTCCCAGAACATGTTAAATACTTGACCACAAACAAAAGGTAAACCTGAGGTCTTGATTTGAAACAATCGATATCGGTACCTTATGTAATCTCACCACCTTATTCACATACAATTTTGCCAACTTATTAACTAAGTTCATCATCTTTATAAACAAGAAAAACACAAACTTAGTTAATTAATCCATAATGACCAAATGGTATCGTTTCATATTTTTTCTCTCGGTGGATCTGACATGAAGTCCATAATGATATCTTCCCATTTCCATTCAGGTATCAGTAATAGCTTTAAAGGTCCTGTTGGTTTCTTATGCTTCATTTTCACCTGCTGACAAACACTACATTTGACCACATACTCAACCATTTCTTTCTTCATATTTGGCCGCTAATAGAATTCTTATAAATCTCTGTACATTTTAGTACTTCCCAAATGTACTACTTCTCATTGTATCCACCTCCACATCTTTTTGTTAATCTTTTAGCATTTTATACCAAAGTATAGACCATACCTTTAATTGAGTCAGTAAATATCCCTCAAGTCTTACCTCCAGTTGAGCCTCTATCCTTTTCAACTATATTAGCTCTATCTTATCCTAGTCTACTAGTTCATTTAACATCATCTTGTTGTTTTAAAATTAAAGGAATTGAAAACAACATTTTCCCTTCTCGAGTGAAATCTATTACACAATCATAATATTTTATCAACCCCACATATCTTTTTTGTCACATATTTAGTTCATTCTATAACATAAAATATCTAAAACTCTTATGATATGTGAAAATCTGAACCCAAGACCTATATAAGTAAAGTCTTCATACTTGTAATGCAAACACTATGATGGCTAACTCTAGATCATGGATTGGGTAGTTAACCTTGTGAGGCTTCAACCATCTTGATGCATAAGCAATTACTCTTCTATGTTGCATCAAAACACAACCGGAACCCTCTTTGATGCATCACTATAAATAATATATCCCTCAATTCCTGAAGGAAGTGTCAACACTAGAGCTACTGTAAGCCTTTTCTTGAACTCTTGAAAGATTTCTTCACATTCCTTTGATCATTCCCACTTCACCTCATTTTAGGTCAATTGGGTTAAAGGAGTTGTTATTGTTGAAAACCCCTCAATAAACTCTGTGGTATCCTGCTAACCTGAGAAACTATGAATTTTGGTTACATTTTGAAACCTTTCCCATTTCAACACCACTTCAAACTTAAGGGATCCACAAATATCCCTTCTGTAGATATAACGTGCTATAAGAAAACCACTTCTTTTAGTTAGAATTCACATTTACTTAGTTTTGCATACAACCGATATTCCTTTAGGGTCTGCAACACCCACCTCAATTGCTCTTCATGTTCCAAATATAAACTAGAATAGATCAAAATATCATCTATAAACACCACTATAAACTTGTCTAAATAAGACCGAAAGAGTTGATTTATGAAGTCCATGAACATCGTTGGAGCATTAGCCAATCCAAATGGCATCATTAGGAACTGGTAATGTTTGTATCGAGTTTTAAAAGCAATCTTTAGGATATCTTGTTCTTTAATTCATAATTGTAATACCTCGATCTTAGGTCTATCTTTGGAACTACTCTCACTTATTTCAACTAGTCAAAAAGTAATCTATCCTTGAAAATGGATATTTATTCTTCATTGCCACCCTATTAAACTGCCTATAGTCAATGCAGAGTCTAAATGTGCCATATTTTTTATTTACAAAAAACATTGGAGCTCCCCATAGCAAATAACTTGGGCGTATAAACCATTTATCTAACAATTATTGTAGTTAAATCTTTAACTCATCTAACTCTGCAAACGCAATCCTATAAGGTGACCTCTACTTTCTTTTTCGGAGGTAATCCTAATAATTCTTCTGGAAATATATCTTAAAATTCTTTTACAATGGGGAGATTCGACAATTTTCTTTTTTGAATCCATCACACATGCAAGGTAAACCTCACATCTTCTCCTTGTCATTTTTCTAGAAGTCATAGTCAAAATAATATAGTTTGGTATGATTTTTTTTCCTCTCTAAGTATTACTCTCCTATCATTTAGTCTTTAGAGAACCACTATTTTAACAAAACAGTCCATTTGAGCCCTATATATGCCTAACAAATTCAAACACAAAATTACATCAAAGTCATGTAATTCTAAAGGTATTAGATCTATCCTCGTCTCAAACCATTAATGCTAACCCTATCCCTTTGTAAACATGATCAATATCTACACTCTCCCCCAAAGGAGTATCAATTGTGAACTTTTTTTTGGTTTTACAAGGTTTTCCCCTAAGTTCTCTTATAATTTTATTTGCTATAAATGAGTGTGTCGCACCAGGATATATATATATAAGGAATTTATTTGTAGCATACATGTCATTATATTAGGAGTAACTCTAACATCCTCTAGGGTCATATGGAACACTCTCCCCTGTGTCCTATCTCTTTGTGCTCTAGGTTGTCCTTTATTACCACTAGCCCCTGATTGTGCTGGCTTGGTGGGTTTATCCACAATAACTGACTGTTGTTAGCTATGTGTCTGTTGATTTTGTCCCTAAACATACCTAACTCTTTATGGGTAATCCTTCTTGAAATGTCCCTGCCCTTCATAATAATAACATCCACAACTTAATTATGAACAATCCCATCATATATGTCCCTCCTGCTTATAAATATAGCATTGACCTGACGATGCAAAACAATCTCTTGGATGCATCTGTTTACACCGGACATAATAAGGATAAGTAATGGTCTTCTTTGAAGCCCCCCCAACAACTACCCTTCAGGTTTGATTATCCTTTAGTAAACCCTTCACTTGTACTCTATAAAAACCAAACTGCTGCCCTTCATTGACCAATATCTTCTTCTTTATTCTTGAACTGATTAAATTGTTCCCCTTTACCCCTCTTAAAAAAGGGAGGTCTATTTGAAAAGAAATCATATTTCCTTTAACCTGGTCTAAACTAGTCTTGCTGGGACTTTCCAATACATGCCTCTAGGGCCTAGGCTGCTTGTATCAACTCTCTCATCGTCTTAGACTATAATGCAACCAACCCCTATTTTGAATGATGTCGTAAACCATCACGTGGTCTCTCAATCATATACTGCTAAGTAGGAATCTAATATGGGGCAAACATAGATAGGTTATAGAACCTCCTCTCATAATCAAACACTAACATATCATCTTACCTCAATTCTAGAAACTCTTGTTCTTTCACCATACAATGATATTTAAAATAAAAACTGATTCTAAAACTATATCCTAAAATCACTCTATGTCCTTAATTTTGTGGTCCACCTCGACTGTATAGTCTCCCATCAAGATTGTGCCCTATCTAATAATAGTTGAGTGACACAATCTACTTGTAAGTCTTCTAGCACCTTCATTTGAATCAAGGTCTTCTCCACTTTTATAATATATCTCCCAGCAATCTCCATATTTTATTCCCCTAATAAGGACTCATAACTCATCTTTCTTATACACTTTAAGATCCATACTAAGGAAACCATATTGTTTGTGGGTGTCGTAGCTACTAGAGTTGCTGGTATTGTTAGGGTTACTGGGCTGATATTTTAGTCATGCCTTCAATTACTACCCTCACTAACTATGCTAGGAAAACAAGGTTGTCATATAGAACGGGGGCTCCTGCGGGTGCTACTGGTGGAGGCATAATTGTTTGTCCCTAATGATCTGACCTCTCTAGTTATGACACCTTAACCTGTCTAGAAACGATGTCATCTCGGAGTGTAAATGATTCCCCATTTCTTTGACTGAATAGATGTTGGTGGCACATGAGAGGCAATATCCACTAAAAAATCATTTCCCTGCCTCTCTTTGAAATCTATACCCCAAGACCTCCTCGGTATTGAAGAAGAATTTGTCCTTGTACTTTGTCTTGTATGAACTATTATAAAACAATTTGATGTATATCAATTTCCATTATAAATCCTGAACCCAAATCAGGGTTCTGATATTAATTGTAATGACCCCATTTTATACTTAATTTTTCAGTGTGATTAACATATCTATTTGAGTAAGAAGTCAAGGGGAAATTTTAAAAAATCTACCAAAATTCTAGCAGAATTTCCCCTGAAAATATACATACCAAGTTGTCGATAATACAAAATATAGATTTTTGCGTTCATTTCTTTTAAAAGGTCATCATAGACTTAACAATTTCATTATATCACTGGATTAGAACACATCTAATCCTAATTTTAATCACTTCATATTTTATAAAATAATTTTCACGAATAATAATTAAATGAAATAAATACACAAATTCATAGAAAGCATTATAAAATAAACACTTGTATTTTGAATTCTAATAAGTTAAAGTGAAGTAATGTTGTTATAAAAGCCTAACAAGACATTATATCTACAATGTTACAAATATCTTAAATTTGAGCATTATTTACATACCAAAATTACATTTTCATTACTTAAAAATAGAGATTCTGAATATCTATTACTTTAGAAGAGTTGAGGAATTTCCTGGAGCTCTTTCTTTCCATTTCTTTTCTTACATGATGTTACGATGTACCTAAAATTGATTTAACGCTCCATTACCAGGTAACTAGTTCCACTTTCCTATTACCGGGAATTAGCCCTTTTACCAGATAACTAGTTCCACATGTATTACAATTAAAATAACAACATGCCATATTTAAAGAATTTATAGTTTTCTTAATTTAATTTAATCCATTTGTTTTTGTATTTTACTAACTCGAGAAAAATTTCTAATCGGGGTTTACATGGAAGCTGCCTTTTCTTCATAAAAATAGTGTCCCTATTCTCATTTAGCTTTATGACTTTGTCCTTTAACACAAAGCATTTCTCTATGGAGTGATTGATCAGACAATGGTATTTATAATAATTTGGGTTGTTTACTTGGTTTTCCTTTTTAGGATAGTTCACCTCTAGCAACTAAATGATATTTGCCTCAAACAAATCATCTGGCATCCTAGATATGTCTGAATTAGAAAATTGATACTCTTTTTTCTTGTTGCTCTTTTAGGGTTGGCTTCTTCCTTTCACCTTTTTGAAAAATAGTTGGTGTTGCATGATCATTCCGTTTAGCTCTAGTTTTTACCTTTATGACAACAGAGTTAATTACTAAAGACTAATTTCCCTTGATCTTTAGAGTGCTCTTTCCAAATCTATGACCTTTATGCTTGTTTTTCTTAGGCTCCTACATAGGTAATGATGAGTTTCCAGTTGAAGCAATGCCAAGTTCCATGTCATGTGCTCGAGTAACCAATTCTTCAAAAGACATTGGCTTGATGACTCGTAGAATATAACGTAGTCCCCAATGTATCCCATGAATACATAATCTAGTGTTGAAGTTTCGGTGAGTCGGTTCTTATAATTGAGGCTAAAGTTTCTCCATCGATGAATGCAATTGATAACAATCTCTTTTTTCTATTGACGCGCATTAGTGAGTTCAATCATGCTGACCATACAAGTGTTGTAGAAGCAGTTAAGAAACTTACATTCTAATTTTTCCTAACTATCGATTGAGCCAAAATCCAAGTTAATGTACCGGTCAAAGGCATTTTTTTTAAAGAATGGACAAACTGTTTTACCATATGATGAACATTAGTTCCAATATTGTTATAAGTCTCTACAAAGTGAGCCACGTGTTACCTTGGATTCTCTTTGCCATCGAGTTGCTAAAACTTTGATGGTTGATAGCTTAGAGGTATCCTTAGCAGGTTAATCCTTTGGGTATATGGTTTCACATAAGAATATGAAGGTTGCACTGAACTTTTTTCTTAGGCCATGATGGCCTCTTTAATCATCTCTTTCTATTGATTCACGGTTAAGACCCCGTCAGTAATACCATGAATATTCCTTGTAGCTCTAATAGTAGAATCCTCAACAACATCCATTTGATCTTCTTGCACAACCCTGACAGCTAAAGTTTGGCCTCCTTCATTCATGTTCTTGATTTTGTTCATCAACTTTGCTATCTCATGGTTTTTTTCCTTGAATGAAGTCGAAAGGCCCTTAATGAGTCTTATTAAGTTAGCCATTTAATCCCCTAAAGATGTAGTCCTAGTTGTCGTCACTTACATGGAGCCAAAACCCAAGGCTTTACTTAGTGATTGATTTGGAGAAGTCTTCACGAATGAATAGTTAAAGTAGTCATCTTGAGTGCCGAAGAAAAGTCCATACGCCCTACTGAATTTTGTGATGAAGTTACTTGTAGATTCAACCTTAAAGCAACGAGCTCTCATACCCTCTTTGCATTTGATGTTGACATTAGCTTGAGAATTGGGCATACAACTCGGCGATGAATTTTGTGTTTAATAGCGAGGTTAAAGAATCTTTAATAGTGTGTTAACAACTTGAATCAACAATGTTGTTGATTTTGGAAGCAACACAATGATCATGTTCTTTTTAGTTGCCATTGAAAGGTTGTTGGAAATTCTTTCTAGTTGCAATTGAAAAGTTGTTGAGATATTCCTTAGTGGAGTTACCATATATTTGTAGATACAATTTTGAGCACTTAAATTTAAACAAGTATATATGTATAAATATTTGATTTTATCAAATTATATGACTATATACAATCTCCATTTAAAATATTCTTATAAAAAAAATAAAATAATCTTTGGACTCTTCTCTTGAATTTGATATGTGGTGACTTGATTTATTTATGAAATTAAGCCAAGATTTGAGCTTTGCAAGAACACAAATTTAGGCGTGTATTACAAAGTGAGATTTGGTGATTTGATGCTTTGAGAAGTACTTTTGATTTATCTTTAAAGTACTACTGAAGAAATTCTATAGGGTGTTTAGACTTGATCCAATAGAGTTTCATTCTTTGTAGACCTCAAGCATAGATAAAGGAGCCTCAAGAGCTTTTGAGAGAGCTTCCTTGTGTGAAGAGTTGTCTTGAAGAAGATATTTTATTGAATAATTCTTATAGAGTGTTTAGGTTGATCTAACAAAGCCTCGTTCTTTGTAGACTTCAAGCGTAGATGAAGGAGGCTTTAGAGCTTTTGAGAGAGCTTCCTTACTTGAAAAACTTGTCTTAAAGAGAATCTTGTATCTTCAACTATTCTTTCCTTTTGTCTAGGTAAGACCCTTTATTTATTGAGATTTTTAGGGGCTCTTAAGTCTTTTTTTAATGCCACATAATATTATTTTATTGGTTGATCTTTATTTATGAGATCTTGTATTTATGACAAGATATTTTAAATATCTCATTCTATGTGTCAACCTTCTATTGGCCAAAAAATATCTAAAGGTCCATTTATTTTCCATGTCATTTACTTGAATTTTATTTCATCTTTCTATATAAATAAAATAAAATAAGACACATGATAAAATTTAATTGGTAGAAATTTTTTGTTTCTACACCTACAATCTTTCTCCTTAAACTCTCGTCATTTTTTACATGGTGGTGCTTCCTGAAACATACACCTTTTTTTTTTATAGTTCAAGATCTATAATTTCACTTCTCATATGATATAGATAGTCTTCATTTCATTACAAGTTAAGTCCAAAGTAAAAAATCATTAGCAAAATATTCTTAGGATGTGTATGTAAGGAAAATGATATTAGATCCAATACTAATAAAAAGTGATTTATAATTAACTCAATTTCTAATCTTTCATAAATATATTTATAACTTTGAATTTTTTTATTTAGACTAAATTTATTTTATATCACACTTATGAAATCCAACATATTTAACGCAATTAACTATTTCTACAATTTCTTATAAATTAAAAAGTTAAATATTTTTTAAATGTCTATATATAAGATTTGATATTCTTAATTGTATTTGACTTTTGAAAAAATAAGTATGCAAATTTTATTATATGATTTGATAATTTTATTTAGAAATGACTTATTTAAAAAGTAAAAAATAATGTGAATGAAACGTAATCAAATCTCTAAATTACAATAAAATTTTAAATAACTTAAGGGGTCTTAAAATGTATGATAGAATATTAGAGACTTTTATTGTTTATATTCAATAAAAAAAATACAATACAAATCTTAAATAAAAAATTATAATACAATATTTCATATGATCGAAATAAGAATAATTTACAATAAACATACTCTACAAAATTTTCATTCATAGACTCTTTATTAAAATATTAACTTTATTTTCTCTCTTTTTACTACTTCAAAACATCAAATGCAAAAAGACATGTTTTTCATGTTTTCTATATCCCAAAACAGTAACCAAACAATAATAAAGATTTGTTTTTTTAATTAATATACAATATATAGATTGATATAGATGTCACTCAAGTGATATTTGTTTATAAACATACTCCATTTGCTTTAAATTCATAAAAATAGAAAAAGAATTGTAGATTATAATCAAAAAATTATTTTATTGAAAAAAGTTATGTGAATTTTAAGTTTTAATAATAATTAGTTTATTTCCTACGCTTTCAATAAGGGTTGGACCCAAATTGTTTGGAAAAAAAAAATGCCTATATTCTCCAAAACTTTTTAACATTGTCATTAAACTTGATATAGTGACTCAAACTTGAAAAATCATGACCAAACTCTTTGATTAATATTTAGTCAACTCGCAAAAATTGTGATCTGGGTTATGGATTCTATTGGGTTAAATTAATAATTTTTATTTTATTATATGATAAAAAACATGTAAATTGATTTACCATCAACACAATAATAAAGGATAAAATTCAATAAAAATCTCACTCTTAATGATGTAATTGAAAAAGAACAAAAGATAAAAAAAAAGAAGAAGTTGAAAACAACAAAAGAACCAATAAAAAATAGCCCAATTGCACTGGGTTGGGCATGTCCAAAACAATTAACTGCATCCATCCTTTGTTTTTTTGGAAAAAACACACATATGATAAGTTGTTTGTGTTTGTTTTAAAGAAAATAATGTGCCCAACAAGAATCAAACCTGTAACCTTAGTCATAACCCTTCATGCTTCAACCAATTGAGCTACAACACGAAGTTTCTATAAAACATTTTAAAAAAATATATCAACCTGGTTCATTATGAATATGAAGTATTAAAACAAAGATAACGTGTTTTAGTTGTATTTATTACATAGAACGCTACGTCTTGGGCTGGGTCATATTTTTTTTAACATAAAAAATGATTCCTAGGCGATGATAGTGTTTTTAAAAGAGCAAGAAAAATATAGGACCCATATCATTAATGTAAACCCCTGAAAAGAAACTTATAAAAGTGGTCAATAACTTGGTATGGTCCGAATACAAACAAAACTGTGTTGAAATTTCGGTAAAATAATTAACATGGACTTTTTTTTAAAAAAAAAACCAAACCCTCCTAATTTCATTGTATATGTATAATGTATGTGTGCAATTGCGCTGAAAATTGGGATGTTACAATTGATTTGAATGAGTTCAATAAGTTCATTTAATTTAATAATATGATTATAAAAAAGCAAACAAAAATTAAAAAAAAAACAGCAATGACTGATAAAAAAAAAAGAAGAATGTTTGTCAATATTATGAAACGATATCCTCTAAAT
>Ga0307515_10022020_pt1 | contig 11257 bp, 9 predicted proteins | sample 17_EM_MG_FD_194513 | JGI IMG/M metagenome (GOLD analysis project Ga0307515, IMG submission 194513) | Populus trichocarpa ectomycorrhiza microbial communities from riparian zone in the Pacific Northwest, United States - 17_EM | ecosystem: Host-associated > Plants > Roots > Unclassified | place... | reverse complement strand
TTTGAAACGATCAAATTAGCTGGAAACATGTCTGAAATCATCCAAATCGCATTTCAGACAACTAAGATTTGATCAAAACAATTCTAGCCTAATCAATGACCCCGATTCAATCTCACATCCGATTGCACGTAGGATTAGCCACACTGGATCCTATCCCTCAGCTTGCGGCTCGGCTCAAACTCGGATTGGCTCAACTCAGCTGCGGTTGATGACGTGGCATGTGGGTCCCACTGTGTTGACGTGTCAGCTGACTGTTCGCTGACATGGCATGCCAACTGTGCATGTTGACGCCATGATTATGTCATGCTGATGTCATCTTTATCTGGGTTAGTCACGTGGGTCGGGTCGTCTGGTATTCAGGTTAGGTCAGCCCATCCGAGTGAAGAAAACGCGTGGGGTGTGTCGGTGCGCGTGGGCAGACGCCTCGCCGGCGCATGATGACGCGTGCGGCCATTTCCGATGTCCAAATTTTGCGTCGTTTTCACCAGTGTGCTCGTCTCTTCCTCCTCTACATGGTAGTATGATCAAAACACCATTTTGACAACTTTTATTTTTGGGCAAAAATCAAACACCATTTTAAACCACAAGCTCTGATACCAATTGTTGGGAATTCCGACCGGTGATGTTCTAATAGTTGTCCATTGGAGGCTAAGCACACTGGCACAATATTTAACGTGATTCGGCAAATCGCCTACATCCACGGGAGAAGTCGATATTATTAGAGATAGAGAAAGGGAACAACATAGATACATGGAGGAGGAGGATCACATCCACTCTACTCTACTCCCATTGCTCTTACACACTGCTGCACAAGGCAGCAGGGCTGCTACCCTTGGCAGCCACTCCTCTTCCTCTCTTCACAGTCTTTCTCTCTCAGCTCATTTTTCTCTCTAACTTATGCCTCTATTTATAGGCATGAATGATGAGACAACTTGGCCATAAATTATGGCACTAATGGTGGCAGCACATGGGTTGCACCATTTTGTCAATGGTTGGTGCAACTTGTTTGACAATATCCACCTATCATTGTAGCCTTTGATAATGGCAATAGGCTGCAGATGCTTCATTGTCAATGGACGGTGTAGTTCATTGATGATTGTTGCACATTAATGGCAACAATCCTAACATTAAATACAATGCTCCAAGTGCTGATAGAAAAAAATAAAATTATCAGCTTAGTTGAGCTAAACAAACAGAGAGAAATGGAAATAATTAAATTCAATCCTTTCCATTCCAAGAAATTAACAAGAAATCAACATTAGAGTTTTTGGAGCAAAAAAAAAAAACATTTCTTTGAGCTAAAATACTTCAACTTGCATCAATTTGAGCCCCCAAAAAATCCCATTAAAGGAAGGAGAGAGAGAGAGAGAGAGAGACCAGTTCCTGTTGTTGAGGAGAAGTGTTAATGGGTTTGAAGGGAAATCTAGAGCTGAAGAAGAAAGCAGCAAGAGTGGCTAAAACAGTAATAAAAGCAAAAGGAGATGGTGCTAATCTCTTTATTATTACAGTTGTCATGTCTGTTGCTGGTTAAAGACAACCTCAGAACAACAAGACTAGCAGCAGCAACAACAACAGCAAGTGGAAGTTAAAACAGTCACTGTTTTGTCTTGTTTCGGTACTTTTCTTATGAGTTTAAAGGCCTTGTTTTTTATTGATTACTGAATTTCGTTTGGAGCCCATATGAAAATTAAATTATTTTTAATATTGCCAATGAAATAAAAATGAATTAATTTCGATATATGAAAACTAATATAAATACAATCTTACCCTTAAAATCAAGATGAAATATCATTTTTGGGCAAATTTTTTTGTTAGAAAAAAAAATTTCATTAATACTTAAATTATGTTACTCGAGTTTAGTTAACTAAATAACTTAACACAGTTCAAGTTGTAGATTGATAAGTCGATTGATCAGGCCGGTCCGAGTTTAAAACAACAGTTATTATTGTTGCTAAAGGAAAAAAAGAACGCAATTTTTGGAAAACAAAACTACGAAAGCCTATTCTTGTAAGACTTCGTAGCCCCATTGGAAACTTCAACAACTTGGCTACAATGCGAAGCCCATCCAATCTAGATAAAAACATCCAACAAAAACGACATCAAATTCGACCTCCTTGTTAATACCCGAATCTCTCTTTCTCCGAGAAGCCCCTGAATCTTCCTCTTCAGGTACGTTTCCTCACAATCACAATCACAATCACAATCACAGACACTTTTATTTTTCCCAAAATTTCTCTTTTCTTCGTTCATATTGATTTTTGATCCCTCCCTTTGTTGGGTTTTTAAAAAAACTTATAGTAACGTTGACTGGGCATCCTTAATTTCCTACAATTCACTAAATTCTATGTTTTGTTTGGTGCTAACAATGTTAAAACCAAAAAAAGATGCAGACTTTGAAGGGTTTCTGATATGGGTTTTTTGTGATTCATTGATTTATGCAGCTGATAGATTGGTATTGTAAAAGTAGAAAAAGATGGGAATGAAACAAGCTATAAAGAAATTGGATGCGTTTCCTCGTGCAGAAGAGCACCTGTTGCAAAAGACACAATCTGGGGCTCTTGGTAAATTGACGTTTTTGTATTCCTTTGTTTTGACATAATTTGTACAGGACGTTATTTGTTTACGCTTAGTGGAGGTGGGTTTTAAGCTAGGAATGTTTTTATTGCAATTTCTTAAGGCTCTAGTGGGGTATGTAGATAGAGTGTTTGCTGCGCCACAAATGATTCTTGATGGACAGATGCAAAGATATCTAATTTTCATGAGAAGTTTTGTAAATGGGTTTTGATAAAAGATGGTTTAGATTGGTATGATGATTATTGTTAGTTTTTGTTTTGTGGTGGATCGTATTGTAAGAGAAATTCTTGAGCTGAAACCATGTATTGCAATCATGCATGCAATTTTGTTTCTAGGAAATGAAAAGTAGTGTTTATTGAATTTAGATTCACTGTTTGCACTGTCTTTTGATTGTTATTTTTATGGTGTTGATTCTGCTTCTTCTTGTTCCTCACAGTTTCCATCATTGGGCTAGTCACAATGGCCACGTTGTTCTACCATGAGTTGGCATATTATCTTACTACATATACAGTCCATCAGGTGAGTGCTTAATCGCCATCTCTCTTCTGCATGTTTGGTTGTCTCTTGTGTATGATGTGAGTCCACCTTGTCCTCCAATTGTATACCTTCATTGTTTTGTTTCAAGTAGGGGAATTTCCTTACATTATATTTACAGCACTGAGATAGGCCTTCAAAAAAGTGTGGATCATGATGCCATAATACCACTTTCAACGCCCCTCTTTTTTGAGTGTCCGAATAACTTGCCTTCAGTACCCAATTGGATTAAAGAATATGTTGTTATCATCGTAATTATTGCAAAGAATCATTTGCAATAATTAATCTGGGAAAGTTCAACACTGAAAATGTATGGCAAACCCTTGCCTGCACTCCTGATAAGGTGACCTTCAATGTCATAGCTGAGGAAATGCCCAAATAATCACATGTTATGAACAATATCATGAAAGTAACTTGCTTCGTGTAAATTGAGGAACATCTAAGCTTTAACATGTACTACAAAAGAGAATGATCATTTTTAGCCTTGTTGAGCTGAGCTGCAGTGGTGATTCATAATTTAGACATGGCTTCCTCGCAATAAGAGGTTTCTGTCTGCTAAACAGTTGAGTGCAAACAGAAAAGAATTTGACTGGGTAAGTCTTGTAATCTAATCAAGGCTATAATGTAATTCTGAAAGGTGACTTGTGTCATTCTTCCAATTGTATGGGTTTTTGCTGAACCTAATTGACTGGGCATTTAAATAACAGGAAATACTTTCAATGGGTCTATACTATATTTCATAAGGATCCAAGCTTTCTGGTGTTGCTTGTGTTTTGCAGATGTCTGTAGATTTGACACGTGGAGAAACTCTTCCAATTCACATTAATATAACATTTCCTTCCTTACCTTGTGATGGTTAGCCATTCATTTTCCTTCTTTGATTTAAAGCAGCTGCTGGTTTATTATTAATATCTGTTTATATTCATCTTTTATGATAATTCTATGCTCCTGCTTTTCTAAAAGTTCTTTTTTTTTTCATCTGTGCAGTTTTGAGTGTGGATGCAATTGACATGTCAGGCAAGCATGAAGTGGATCTTGATACAAGCATATGGAAAGTAAGAAAATTTCTTTCTTTCTTTCCTTTCCGTTTTTTTTTTTTTTGCTGGAAATTTTTGTCTTTGCTATAAAGCTGTTAGGAGCATCTTGGAATCACTCTAAGATGAACTAGGTGTATTTGTTCATGTGTCTGTACCTATTAATGGCGTATGATAGCCGCTGCTAACAGGGTAGAGTTTTTGCAGCTTCGCCTGAACAGTTATGGCCATATCACTGGCACTGAGTATTTGTCAGACCTTGTAGAAAAGGAACATGAAGCTCACAACCATGGTAATATCAATTTTCTGGCATATTGGAATTTATTTATGTTTTTGGGATCCTGATTTGGATTAATATGCATTGCATAATTTTGTTTTCCTTTTACCTTTATAGTGCAACATAGTTGTAGCTTCATTATCATTGAGCAGCATCTGGTAAACATGAGAACTTGGTATCGAATGGAATGATAGGAAGTTTGAAGCTAAGAGCAATTGAGAGTTTTTCTTTCTTCCTACTCAAAATATAGGATGCGCATTGGTATTGACCTGGTTATTTTCAAATCTTGCTATCTTCTTTGTGCTTTCTGTTAGAGGGCCCTTCATAGACAAAATCTAAACCGCAAGTTCCGAACAAAAATATCAGATTTAGTCCTAATAATTAAGCTGCTTGAGTTATTGACAATGCTTATGTTTAGTTATGGTCATTTTTTTTTTAAGTTTATTAATGTGGCTAATATCTCAGAAATAACTTTAATCAGATCACAATAAAGATCATCATGAGGATTCCCATGCAAAACAGCACACGCATGGCTTTGATGACGCTGCTGAAACTATGGTCAAGAAGGTGAAGCAAGCATTGGCAAATGGAGAAGGATGTCGGGTATTGCTTTTCAATACATGTATCTTCATGAACTTGTTACTTTATGCCTCGAAAGGTGGGAAAGTTCTAAGTTTGCATAACATCTTCTGCAGGTTTATGGGGTTCTAGATGTCCAAAGGGTTGCTGGCAACTTTCATATTTCAGTTCATGGATTAAACATTTTTGTTGCCCAAATGGTCAGAACTGCTCTTTTCGTATTTCTTTTTCTGTGTGCTTTTGTAAACAAAATAGCCTACTAAGAAATTGGCTTTTTTTTTACCTAGCTGACTATCATGCTAAGAATTTAAAAGAAATTTAGTGTCTTTTTGTTTCCAAGTTTTATCAGTGCATGATCCCTACTTTAATGAGCTATTGGTTAATGAATGTATCACTTGTAACTCCACTCTTGAAGGTTGCTGCATGCTGATGGAAGGGTGGTTGCATACATGTTTTTACCCTTCATTTTTAGAGGGGTTTGGGGGGACATTCATTCACATACAAAACACAATCTTATTACCCTGAAGAGTGCAAAAAACTATATAAAGATCATATTATGTCTTATATACAATTTCAGTACCTGGATTAGTTGGTTTGTAAGATCAATTTAAACAGAGAAACTTCAGATTAATTAGTCTTGTATTAAGTGGTTGTTTCTGAAGTATGTTTTAGAAATTTCTTGTGTTATATGTGTTGCATTTAGTTACTTTGCATCCGCAGTATATCAATCAGGAATCCTACTGTTTTCTTCCAGATTTTTGATGGAGCTAAGCACGTCAATGTAAGTCATATTATCCATGACTTATCATTTGGACCAAAATATCCTGGAATTCACAATCCTCTTGATGGGACAACACGGATTCTGCATGAAACAAGTGGAACATTCAAGTATTACATCAAGGTTTGAATTTTGGGCTTTCTTTCTGATGACCGGCTACTTCTTAGCTTACAAGATTTCTACACTTTTGATGTTGATGAGACTTTACTGCAGAGCATATAGACTTTCTAAACCAAATTACAATAGTAATGTCGAATAATGTTTTTCTCTCTGGGAAATCTAGCTAGCAAGGGCTGAATTTTCAGGAACAATCTCATATTTGTGAGCAATCCTGTCCTTGAGAGCGAGCAATATCTTTAGCATGCAGAGATCTACTTCTTTCCCTGGCTAAATAGAGCTTATAGTGAGATTAGAAAAATTGCCATGGAAGATTTGGAACTAGCATGCTTGTGTCTCTCTTGTCAGTTTCCAGAAGAGTCCATCTGATATTTCTTCCGCCGTTTTTGTTTTAGATGATAATGAGAGATAGATTATTGCTATTGATTTTGGAGGTTTCAGTTGATTGTATTGCCTCTAGATATGACTGCATTTTGTAAGTGTCTATATGTCTTGCAGATTGTTCCAACCGAGTACAGGTACATCTCCAAAGAAGTTTTGCCAACTAATCAATTCTCTGTCACTGAGTACTTTTCTCCCATGACTGATTTTGATAGGACATGGCCAGGTTGGTTGAATATGTATAGGTGTTAGCTGTTCCCTCTTTAGCTTTGTTCTTAGCACTGATTGCCATTGTTTTCATTCGTTTTTTGCAGCCGTTTACTTCTTGTATGATTTGTCACCTATCACTGTCACAATCAAAGAAGAACGGCGTAGTTTTCTTCATTTTATCACTCGGCTCTGTGCGGTTTTAGGTGGTACTTTTGCTTTAACAGGTAATGTAACCTAGTCCCCACTGGTTTTTTATTCGTTATGGAAATGCTGGAGATCCAGCTTAGTAATTGAGATATCAATTTCAGAATGGAACTTACTGGCTAGGCTAGTTTGCTGTTTCTATCTTGTGAACTATGTGTGATTTTCTTTGCTTCAATCTGTAAAATTTTGTTACCTGCTTTATGCACAGGAATGCTAGATAGGTGGATGTGCAGGCTTCTTGAGGCTCTGACTAAACCTAACCCTAGAAGCGTACTTCGATAAATGTAATGTGCACATGGCTAGTGTCAATTCATATGCGACTCCAAGGGATTCTCCATGCAAAGCACATGAAGTACCCAGGTTTCAGCACTAGATGTTGATTTGAAATTGCTGGTGGAGAGTTAAAAGCCAGGGCAGCCTTTGATATCTGTCCATTTTTCATCTCCATTGTTAGGGTGGTGATTGAAGGTTTGTTAAATGCTTGTAACACTATTTTTAAAGCACACAGCAACATTGTAGCTCGAGGGGGGAAGGTATGAAGGTTTACATGTGGGATTCTTTCCAGGCGCACAGTTTTGATTTATTCTGACCTTTATAGAGTTTAAATTTTTGTTCATTACTCCTTTCTATTCTAGGAGTTCATAAGAACAAAAATTTGAGATAAGAACACGGTTATTAGACTCCCCCTGGATCGCAAGTTTACTGAGTTAATCTCAAAATGATATCATTTCATTTTGATTTTTTAAAATAAATAATATTATTTTGGACCAATTAAAAGAAATTCTTTGAAATTGATTCAGTCAGGTCAATTAGGTTGGCGAAGAAATTCTTTGAAATTGATTCTTTGAAATTGAAATCCCTGTAAATCTTTCTTTTCCAAGCTCTCTTTTTTTAATTGGTTGTGTGGAGTTTCCTGACTGAAGCAAAAAAGCAATGCCTAGCCCTGCAATGAAAAAAAGAAAAAAGAAAAAAAGGGCATGACTTGTACTTTCTTGAATAAGCGCATAAAACTATATACACAACAAAAGCTAGCTGATTTAATAAAAATTTAAAAGTCAACCAGGATCGATCCTTGGTTTGGATGCGACGCAATATATAATTTTCAAGAACTTGGCCTAGGGTGCCAGGAAAGTGTTACATCATGACATGAAAGCCTTTCCACATTTAGGTGGCGGTGCCTTGAAACCCTGAATGTTGGTTACATCAGAGCTTCAAGTTTAAACTATTAGGTGAAAAGCCCGTGACCCAGCACCAAACATGGAAAAGAAACTATAAAATACATTTGACCAATGAGTAAAGCTTTATTTCTTTTACCTTTAGAGAAAACCAATGTCTTCATCGTATCTTTGTGAACTACGTATTCTGGATTATAGCTTCGTGTTGCCTTGAGCTATCAATAGGTCCAACATTGGAATCTTCAATGGATTGTTGTCTGGGCTGTTGATTCTCTTGCTGCCATGTCTGCATGGACTGTTGTTGTTGCAGTAGCTGCGCCTGCTGCATAGCTCTGTCACTTTGCTGATGGGAAGATTGCAATTGCCTGCTTGCCCTCCACCTCAGGTACTCCACAAGAAGAGAGTTTGTGCTAATTGCAATCCCAAAACCAGTGAATGAGGATAGCAGGACAGAGAGTATAGGGTTCACATTGAGCTGCCAGTTTAGAAATGAAGCATGAGACATTAGACATATTAGGAATATCACATAGAATAGTTCAGGAAAGAAATTTAGTTTGCTCACCACAGTATAAAAAATATGAGCAAACAAGATGACTACGGCAAACTGGAAGGAAGCATAAGCCCATATGTAACTCCTGCTTACTGCCACCACCATATATTTTAAGGTCATTCAATCATGTTAATCCATCAAAAAGTAGTTTTTTTTTAGCCAGCAGAAATGGGAAAAACATAGAGTGCAAAAAGAAAGAACCAGCAAAATGATATTGTGAGCACTCCTTATTACTATGACTTTTGTTTTATAAACCAAGGAACCTACCTCTCGTAAGCCATTTCTTGAAAGAAGGCAATTTAAAGATGATATGTCTTTTATCATATGAAGATGATTTGAAACCATAAGAACAATATGATTTTATAGATTTAGTTTGATTTTGTAGTGCATTGTAGGTACTAATGGATTATCTAGCACAAACTGTATTAAGGATTAAAAGAGAAGATACAGCAAAACTCACCCATGGTGGAAGCGATCATGGAAGAAAGGAGACCTAAAACACAAGAGAAAGGCAATGAAATGGCAAGAGCACGAGGGCCCAAGTCAGATACCTGAAAAGATTGAAAATAAAATAAAATAAAATTGCAAATACTACAAATAAGCATAATAGAAATTTTTTTCAAAAATAAAATATAGCTTTTAAAGAGTTACGTAGATAGAGATATGCATAGTGCAAAAGGCCATTAGGAAACATGGAGAGCCTAAATGTTTAATCCTATACAAAAATTAAACAATAAATTCAAATGTTGGTTTTTTTCAAGGCATCATCATACAAAAGTTAAGGTGTGACATGAGAATTCATGTAAAACTAGCTAGTGTAAGATAATGTCCTTTTGTGAGGTCATTTATTTTATCAAACGTATTCCCAAGGGGGAACATGTATACATGATAGCAATACGAGTTCCATTCACGTTTTGACTCTTTTTAGTTGTTAATGTTTTATATGATTTTCCAACTGACAACATAACAATACCCTGATTTTTATTTTTGATTGACAATAGCCTGATGATCTGAATTTTCTGATAAATTTATGCTATACATGGCTAAAACAATCAAACCCAATTGATGGCCAAGTGCATACCACATTGTGATAATATGCTACCCCAGTTCAATACCAGAGATGCAGACAGATGACGATATGTACCAGTAGTTGCTCCAGAAAGCAGAAATATGCTAGCACGCTGACCATGACAAGAACTGGCACATCCTGCCAAACCCTGACAAGAAACAGGTACCGATCAATACATCAAAGTTGATCCAAGTAAACGAGAACTATGCAGTGGAGGTGATTGAGGATCTATCGAATTATAGAATCAAGAATATTCACAATTCTAAGGTTCGCTTCGGTGCTACCACCCAATTGACACCAGTTCATTGGTATGAGCTGACAAACCACAATGTCCTTTTGTCACATTACCAAATTTATCAGCAAATCATGAATAAATCTCTAAACAAGAAGGGAGCTAACATCATCTTACGAGAAATGACAACAATTTATTAGCAACTCCATTAAATAGCCTGATCAAAAACCAGTCATGTGCAATTTTGGCATTGTATGTAAGATAATATTGTGCAATTTTAGCTTAAGCACCATCAAATATCCTAAGAAAGCAGTATCATTAGCATATGTTCAAAATCTCAATCCTGCCTGAACCAGAAAGCACAGCTCAACAACGGAGTTTAAATTTGAATCTTACAATTCTAGTAAAAAAAAATAAAATCAAAAGGGGAGTTCACATGTGCAGTCAGCTAAAATATCGAAAACAGTTGAACTTGCCTATAACGAGTGACCTCCCTCTGCTGAGATACAGTTAATGGCCTCCTACCAGCTGCTTGAGGATTATGTATCTTTAGCAATGTTACAGGCAGATTCCGAACATCTTGCCTACAAACATCACATGTCTTGTTTCCTTTGATGCTAAACCACTTCACAGCACATTGCTGATGCGCAAGCGCAAGCTCTCCTTTACAACTACATTCCATCTTCAAAGTATCACCTCCTTCACTGAGCTCAACCAAACAAATTCTACAAACCGCTTCATCTTCAGGAATATCTTCACCATCATCTTCACTCGCTAGTGTATTTAACATACAAAAACACAAGATTACTTCACATTAAATCAAAACCATTCATAGATCACTCATCACTTATTCAAGATTTACCGGTTTCAATCGCCGAGGCATCATTAGTAGACGTGCTATCAGCTGCCACCGGACGTGGAGTCGCCAAGACCACACGAAACAAACCTCCACCTGACTCGGTCCGTCTTAAACTTCTAGTCTTTATATTCACCGGAACTGACAACGACCGCTTTATATGATGCCGTACTTCTACCTTCTGTATAAAAAAACACACACATCCAACATTTCACAGATTCAACAAAATCACAGTAACTATAATTCTTGTACATTATTAAGTAATCCTGAAGCTGTGACGGGACCCATCATGAAAAAAAAAAAATCGAGTTTACAGTTTCGGGTCTTATAATTATGATAATCACCCGTGACATGAGCATGAAAATACATAATAATTGCTCCACGTGCCAAGGCTATGCAAATCTCTAAGAACAAAAAACTAATAAAATTAAAAACTTATAACAACCAGGAATACTTACATCATCAGAATAAGAATTAATATTCCTCTCCAGCACCGCCTCAGGATCCGAATTCCCACACGGCGTAACAGGCAAAGAATTCGCCGGTTTTAACGGAAACAAAACTTTATTAAGCGAAAACGACCGAGAAGTAGAAGGCTTAGCAGCCGGACTATCAGACGGCGGCGTATCAGGAACAATCAAGACAGTTTTTTCACCATCTTCTGATAAAGCTTTCGCCTTTAAACTT
>Ga0307515_10022019_pt1 | contig 11258 bp, 5 predicted proteins | sample 17_EM_MG_FD_194513 | JGI IMG/M metagenome (GOLD analysis project Ga0307515, IMG submission 194513) | Populus trichocarpa ectomycorrhiza microbial communities from riparian zone in the Pacific Northwest, United States - 17_EM | ecosystem: Host-associated > Plants > Roots > Unclassified | place... | reverse complement strand
TCCTTCGTTACTTTGCAAAGAGGAGAAACCATGGCCGGGGCTTTAGTAGGAGGAGCTTTTCTTTCTTCTTTCCTTAATGTTTTGTTCGACAGGATGGCCTCTCCCCAGGTGGTGGCCTTCTTCAGAGGGAAAAAAGTCAACGATATTAGTCTGCTGCAGAAGTTGAAGACAACAATGACATCTCTCAGGGTCGTGCTTGACGATGCCGAGGAGAAGGAGATAACAAGTTCAGCTGTGCGGGGTTGGCTGGCCGAGCTTAAAGACGATGTCTATAAAGCCGACGACTTCTTGGATGAGATTGCTTATGAAGCTCTACGGCAGGAGTTGGAAGCTGAAGATCAAACCTTCACAGGTCAGACGCAGAAGCTTCTTTCTTTCATTAACCCACTTGAAATATTGGGGTCGAGAGAGATCGAAGAAAAATTAAAAGTCCTCTTGCAGGATCTAGATCCCTTAGTTGAACGAATGGCAGCCCTTGGTTTGAACAACCGCAATGTAGAAAATCCATCATCGCATAGAACACCAACAACTTCTCTCTTGGATGAATCTGGTGTTTATGGTAGAGATGATGACAGGGAAGCAATACTGAAGTTGCTTCTATCAGAGGATGCAAATGGAGAAAACCCTGGTGTCGTCCCTATTAGGGGAATGGGCGGGGTTGGTAAAACCACGCTTGCTCAGCTTGTATGCAATCATAGCAGAGTACAAGAGCGGTTCGACCTCAAAGCTTGGGTTTGTGTTTCAGAAGATTTCAGTGTTTTGAAGTTAACCAAGGCTATCCTTGAGGGGTTCGGTTCAAATCCTGCTTCTGATAATCTGGATCAGCTCCAGCTTCTGTTGAAGAAGAGATTGCACGGAAAGAAATTCTTGCTTGTTTTAGATGACGTTTGGAATGAAGATTATACTGAGTGGGAAACGTTGCTTACCCCCCTGAAGTACGGAGCACGAGGGAGGAGTAAGATTCTTGTTACAACTCGCAATGAAAGTGTAGCATCGGTCATGAGAACTGTTACAACTCACCATCTAAAAGAATTGACGGAAGACTTCTGCTGGTCGTTGTTTGCCAAACATGCATTTCGTGGTGAAAATCCCACTGCTCACGAAGAGTTACAAAAAATTGGTAGAGCAATAGCGAGAAAGTGTAAAGGCCTTCCTCTAGCTGCAGTAACACTCGGAGGTCTGCTACGCGCCACCAGAGATGTCGAGCAGTGGGAGAAGATATTGGAAAGCAATCTATGGGATTTACCCAAAGACAATATCCTCCCAGCCTTGAGATTAAGTTATCATTATCTCCCGCCACATCTGAAGCAGTGTTTTGCTTATTGTTCCATATTTCCAAAAGACCATCCATTTCGAAAGGATGAATTAGTGCTCCTGTGGATGGCAGAGGGCTTCTTAGTCTGCTCCGTAGATGATGAGATGGAAAAAGCAGGTGTTGAGTGCTTTGATGATCTCTTGCAAAGGTCGTTTTTCCAGCAATCAAGTGCCTCTCCCTCATCATTTGCGATGCACGATCTCATGCATGACTTGGCTACCCATGTGTCCGGTCAATTTTGCTTCAGCTCCAGGTTGGGGGAAAATAACTCTTCCAAGGCAACCAGAAGGACCCGACATTTATCACTCGTAATGGATACGGGAGGCGGTTTTTCAAGCACAAAATTAGAAAACATCCGTCAAGCCCAACATCTACGCACATTCCGAACTTTTGGAGCACGTTATGGGAATTTTTCTCCCGATTTATATAATGAGATTTTTCATATATTGTCAACACTTGGAAGCCTACGAGTGCTGTCCTTGTCTTTCTGTTACGGTGCATCTGAGATGCTTTGGTCAACTAGCAAGTTGAAGCATTTGCAGTATTTGGATCTTTCCTCTTCAGATTTAGTAACGTTGCCTGAAGAAGTGAGGGCTCTTCTCAATTTGCAAACGTTGATCTTGGAATATTGCCGACAACTTGCTAGTCTACCTGATCTTGGAAATTTGAAGTATTTACGACATCTGAATCTTGAAGCAACAATAATCGAAAGGTTGCCTGAATTTCTGGAAAGGTTAATCAACTTGCGGTATCTTAACATCTCACGCACGTCTTTGAAAGAGATGCCACCAAATATAGGTCAACTGACAAAGCTCCGAACGTTGACTGACTTTCTCGTGGGAAGACAGAGTGAGACTAGCATTAAAGAATTGGGAAAGCTACATCTACGGGGAGCACTTCATATTGGGAACCTTCAAAATGTGGTGGATGCTCGGGATGCTGGTGAGGCAAATTTGAAAGGTAAAAAGCACCTTGATCAGCTGAGGTTTACATGGGATGGTGACACTCATGACCCGCAACACGTAAGAAGCACACTTGAGAAGTTAGAGCCAAATAGAAATGTGAAGCATCTTCAGATTGAAGGTTATGGAGGTGTAAGGTTTCCGGAGTGGGTAGGAGAGTCCTCTTTCTCAAATATAGTGTCCTTGAAGCTCATTAGATGTACAAACTGCACCTCCTTACCACCGCTCGGGCAATTAGCTTCTTAAGAGTACCTCTCAATTAAAAATTCTCTTTCTATCTCTGACTGTCCAGATCTCGAATCACTTTGTGCACATGAAAGACCTCTTAATGATCTCACCTCTCTCCATGTTTTGTATATCCATGGGTGCCCTAAATTAGTTTCATTTCCCAAAGGAGGGTTACCTGCTCCAGTCTTGACACGACTTGCTTTAGTAAAATGCTGCAACCTGAAGCAGTTGCCTGAGAGTATGCATTCCCGCCTCCCATCCCTTAAAGATTTGAGCATAAGAGATTGTTTAGAAGTTGAGTTGTGTCAAGAAGGGGGTTTTCCCTCCACATTACAATCACTTGATATTTTCAATTGCAACAAACTCTTTGCAGGCCGCATGCAATGGGGCTTGCAAACGCTCCCTTCTCTTTCATACTTTACAATTGGTGGCCACGAAAATGTTGAATCCTTCCCTGAAGAGATGCTGCTGCCCTCAAGTCTTACATCTCTTCACATCGATTCCCTACAACACCTGAAATCTCTTGACTACAAGGGGCTTCAACACCTCACCTCTCTTAGAGAATTGAATATATTTGGCTGCCCTCTGATTGAGTCAATGCCAGAAGAAGGGTTGCCCTCCTCCCTTTCTTTTCTTTTTATTGAAGATTGTCCTATGCTGGGTGAAAGTTGTGAAAGGGAGAAAGGTAAAGATTGGCCCAAGATTTCTCGCATTCCTGACATAGTTATTGTCCCAACATCAGCGGAGCAAAGTAGCAGCAGTTAAAAGGAGATTTTCTTTCAATCAAAGGCAACATATTTTTTGAGGTGTAGCTACTAAATAGTTTATTTTCATTTCAGTAATGCAATTTCAGTTAAAATTTGGATGAATGAAATACAGATAATTTATTCCTATTGTCTCTCATTCATCTTCATATATAACATAAATTTCATTATCTTTTTTTGCTATAATTATTTTCTTAAGTTGATTTGATTAGTACTGTGCTTTTCTCATTCTAACATTTGTGGTTAGAACAAAGTAATTTTCACAACTTCCGTTACATAAATTGCTTATTAAAAAAAAAAAATAACAAGAAAAGGAGAATGATCAATGGGAGCAGTGAAACCTTTGGCTTCTTTCCTTTGAATCCAAATTCAAATCCTACTATTGTTCCTCTATCTTGTTCTGCTACCACCCCAGCTGGAGGATCATCACATGCTTCAGATTTTGAATTTAGTTATTGCAAATCCATTGCTAGAAAGGATTAAAAAAATATTAAATTATTTAAGTAATCTGCAGCGGATTTTTCATTGTTGACGCGGCAAAATCAAATCTGCAACTGATTCAAAAAATAAATTAAACCCATAATTATATAAAATCTCCATTCTCTCCTTTTCTGCATCATCAAAAATTCAAAATCCAAAAACTTTTGATTTAACTTTTCTTATTATTATTTAACTTTGATTAAAATAAATTTATTCCATATAAAGCTGAAGTTAAAAAATAATTTTGGAGTGTAGGCAGGCCCTTTCTGATAAAATTTATTTTACAAATAACTAGTAATATTTTATTAGTTATTTTTAAGTTTTATTTTTATAAAAAAATACATGTAAAAATAAGAAATAATATAAAATTCATCCACGTTTTGGAATCACAATTGAAGCACGTGACAATTCAGAAGAAATAATATTATTTTTAATTAAAAAAATTAATATGTTTTTGATGGTTTTAGATTATTTTAATGTACTAATATTAAAAATAATTTTTAAAAAATAAAAAAATATTATTTTTATATATTTTAAAGTAATTTTTTTTTTTAAAATTAATTATAGCTATACTTTCAAACAAGGTTTAATAATTATTGGAGCATCACCCTTTCGCACAATCAACAGAAAGGATTAAAGCACAGAAAGTCATCATCTCGAGAACTCACAGCAAAGAGTACAATGTTGTAGTAGATATGTAGCTATATTAACAACATTAATACTTCCAGCATGCACAAATGCGACTTCTTGATAGTTAATATCGGAAAAATTAAATTTCCTTTTCTAATTAAATGAAAATCTCTACTAAATATTATGCTATTTGAATTTTCACCTCATGACTACAAGCTGCACTGCACTCATGGATGCTTCACCAGGATAAAGCTACAAATGTCATTTTAATATCTGCCTCTACCCAGGTCGGCCGACAATATTACCAAAGCTTCTCTCCTACAAATGCCAGTTTTAAAAATCTGCCCCTACCAACCATCCATCTAGTAGGTAGTACCAAAGTGATTTGTTTTTTTATGTGATTTTAGTTTTAAACCCTGTGTTTGCTAACATGATGTTTACTGTAACCTTATCTTACATGATTGTTAATTTCAAAACTCATGATATTAATTAAAATGGAGGTAAGATAACCTGAACATCCACGTCTAAAAAAAAATCTGCCTCCACCTAGGTCGGCATACAATACAATACCAAAGCTTCTCTCAACTAAATCAAGACATGATGACTATCACTGGCAACCATAACAGAACCAATGGAAGCGAACTACTACATATTTGATCAATAAGGTCAAATTCAGTCGAGTTTTTAAGGAAATCCAGTGAAAGAGGAACCTAAAATACTACATATTTGTATCAACTCTTCTCTTCTTCTCTCTTATTCCTTTCTAAAGACAGAACGACAGAAGATAAGGCTGGATTAAGGTTAAACACAAAAAATTCTAAAACCGTATTTTATTTTTTAATTACTATTATGTTCAAGTCTGTCTCTTGAAAAGTTTACATATGGTCTAAAAAAATTGACCTACACTAGAAAACAAAATTAGAATCCCTAAAGATAAAGGAAAATAGCATAAAATCCGAAATAAACAATAAATCTAAAAATATCAGATGATGCTGGTCCGTGCTTGCCAAACATGCATTTGGTGATGAAAATGCCAATGCTCATGAAGAGTTGCAAGAAATTGGTAGAGCAATAGTGAGGATTGTCTGATGTTCATCCATAATCGTAGCTGAAGAAAAGCTAGAAATGAAACTGCTTGCCTACAATATATGTGTTTTGACCTTCATTGGGGTTCTATGGCTTTGTTGCCGCCTTCTAGCCTTCGGTGTTGCACGGTGCTGCTGCTTTTTGGCTCTTGATTTCATAGAAATGCTGATCCCTCATCCCTGGTGTTACAGAGGCAGCTGCTGGCTCGTCTTGTATCTTTTGGGTTTTGGCTTCGTTTGGTTCCTGTCGTTGTCTGTTCTCCGGTTGTCAAAGCTTACTGCAATCCTCCGACTCTGTTTTCATAGTCAGCTGCTTTTTGGCTCTTGATTTCATAGAAATGATGTTCCCTCATCCCTGGTGTTACATAGGCAGCTGCTGGCTCCTCTTGTATCTTTTGGGTTTTGGCTTCGTTTGGTTCTTGCCGTTGTCTGCTCTCCGGTTGTCGAAGTTGACAGCAATCCTCCGACTCTATTCTCATAGTCAGATGCTTCCTCTGTTTTTCCCTGGCATTGAAATTACAGCTTTCCCTTAAATTTTATATTGATGATATGCCTTTGGTCATTTTCAAAATCAGATACTCTTATAAATATTATAAAACAACTGTTACAACTTACAATGCTTTTACTATATCTTAATAGTTTTTATTTTCTTGGGATATTTAATTTGATTCCTTTTTTCTCTTATATTTTAATTATTATCTTCATAGTTTTAACATTAAGTCTCTTTGAAAATACAAGCAGCCTATCTCTTATATTTGTAAATCTTGTTCCAAGAGAGAGAGAGTAGAGGTTTATTAAAAAAATATGTGCATTCTCATTCCTTGTTCGTTTATATATGAAATGTTTTTTTGTTATTCAATAAGCGAATCTTCAATCGGAAGGGAAATTATTTTAGTTGATACTGTAATGGAACTAAATTTTTGTTAATTTATAATAAATTTATATGGCTTGAAAGTGAAGCTCATCTTCTATTTAGTTTTCTCAAATATATAATTTTAAAATAAATTACTTTTAAAATAATTTTGAGTAAATTTGACAAGTTAAAACATTAACTTTGTTGGATGAATTCCAAACCTATAATTTGAAACCAAATGTTTGCATTTTTTTTTTGTAAAAGATCAATTTGAAAAAAAAAATGGTTTTCTTAGAAAAAAATATGACAGTTTTTAAAAATTCAAAGACTAAAATAAACATTAATGAAAAACTACTTTTTTGTCGTCATGGGCCGGGTATTACATAGGCGGGTATGTGTATGGGTTTAGGGTGATAGATATGAATCCAGTAGTAGCAAATTATGTTTTAATAGTAAGATTGAGCGAGGCCTATTCACCTCTTTACTGCTCTATAATTCTTAATAAATTTTATCTAAATAGTTTTAACGGATAGAATGGAGTATAATATTTGTAAGGATAATGACTGTTAAAAAAATTAAACTCAAATTATAATTTGAAAATTTTAATATTTAAAATAAAATAATTCAGACGTGGTGATTGAATCAGTAACCCAATAGAAAATAAGATGTCTGTTTCAACCACAAAATCATATATTATTATAAATACTATGACACAGCTTAGTATACTGTTTTTTTCACTCGCGCTTTTCTTTCAAGTACAAAATCATGCTAAAAACTAAAAATAAATAAGGTTTATAGTCGGTTGCTTCCATACTTAAATCTTGGGCTAAGTATATTAGTTTTGCGCACTATCTGATTACATTCATTGTACTAAAAGCACTGGTATACATGAATTGATTGATGGATAGATAAGGATAGAGATGAAACTAGATATCTGATTACATTCATTGTACTAAAAGCACTGGTATCTGATTACATTCTGATTACGATCTTGGGTAACATCAAATTCAAACCGAGTAGCTCAACTCTGTTTCTCTGTTTCTCTCCGCTCCAATCAGTACAAGAAAATATGCTCATTAATCTCAAGCTCATTTCGATTATTTTGTTGAATATTTTAACCACGTTTATGATATGGATTCTTATAATAATAATTTAATGTTTTTTTTAATTTAATTTGTTTATTTTCATGGGGTTTTTTTTTATGTAGAGAACGTAGGAAGTGTAACGGTGGCAAATTTTTTGCTTTATTTTATACTGTATTTAAAGCCAGTGCCTTTTGATTTGGTTTGGAAGTATACTGTTTAAAATTGATGTGTGTTTTTTCTTTTTTTCTTTTTTGGAGTTTTGGTTTGTTGAAAATGGGTTGGTGCATATGCAAACAAAAGGCTGTTTTATGATTTTTGTTTTTTAAGATTTATTATGGGTTTTGTTTGTTTAATTTAATAAAGAAACCTTTCTGAAGAGAGAAGTTCAATCGTGCTCTTTTTTTATTGCTTATTTCTTGCATTTTTATGACTTATTCTAGGGGTAAGCTTCCTAATTTTTTTACAAGTTTTGTTCTTTGTTGGAAACATTGCTTGATGAATTGTTTAGAAAATTTGGGCTTGCAAATACAGCAGGGAAAAGACTGTCTTCGAAGAGGAGAGAAGACATGAAGTGAAGTGTTCTTCTGCATTATGAGCACATCAGGTGAAAAGAAAGATTGGCATATATATATAATAAAAGTTATTCCAATCAAACCCACTTTTTAGACGATGGGATCTCTTGGCAAATAAAGCAAGTTATTCCAACATGCCTAGCTCCATTTTCCAAGCATCCGCGACCCAATTCTTTCTATTGACATTGATCGATACCAAACATGTTAATTCATAATTAATACAACCAAGTAATTCTGTACAAATTTCCTAATGTAATTCATTTCGGCTTAAACCTTTGAATTAATATAGCCAAATGCAGAGAGGTTATGAAAGTGAAAGGACCTTAACAATTTTGATCTCATTTAATTTTATAAAAACTAGAGATTAACTATATTAAAAGAGATCGCATTTAATCAAAATTTTTTTTATTGATCTTGAGCCTAGAATTAAACAGGTTATGAATTTTAGAGTTAAACCATGTTTAATAAATTCGTTCGAGTTTGCTTGATATTTTTTAAGTTGATATTTTGTTTTTATTATTTTTTTAGTATTGCTTTGTTTTTTTTAACAGTTTGTCTTTTATGAGATTAGCCTTGAGTTCATGACTAGAATCATCATTTCTAAAGATTAATGTTAGTTGATTTTAATTTTAATAAATATTTAATTATAATTATAATTAAAAATGTTGTTTAATAAAAGATATTTTAAAAGTGTTTTATTAAAATTATGATGAAAGTTGATGACTTGATGTTGTAATATTTTAAAAGTGAAGGTGGAGAGGATGAGAAAGATTATTGGGTATCTTAGTAATTGTAAAATAATTTTTTTTTTTTTTGGTGAAGTTGTTGGTGGATGAGAAAATACTGAGTTTGTAGCTTATGGTTGGACCGTAAATTGTAATAGGTCTAACAATCACAAAACTATGATTCATATGTAACCAAATATTTTATTTTTGTTATTTGTGTTAAAAGCAAAAAAACAAACACATTTGATTGTTGAACATGTTTTTAAAATGTTTTCTTAACTATATTTTATTTAAAAAATCATTAATCGTTGAAGTTTAATAATTATCTATATAAAAAAAAAAGAGTGTTTTAAAATGTTTTTTTTTTTTTTTTAGTTTTGGTTGGTTGAAAATGGGTTGGTGCATATGCAAACAAAAGGGTGTTTTATGATTTTTTTTTTAAGATTTATTTTGGGTTTTGTTTGTTTCATTTAATAAAGAAACCTTTTTGAAGAGAGAAATTCAGTCGTGCTTTTTTTTATTATTATTGTTTATTTCTTGCATTTTTATGACTTGTTCTAGGGGTAAGCATCCTATTTTTCTTACAAGTTTTGTTCTTTGTTGGAAACATTGCTTGATGAATTGTTAAGAAAATTTGGGGTTGCAAATACAGCAGGGAAAGGACTGTCTTCGAAATTGGATTTTGCGGGACCAAAGCCTGGGATGTTTTTTTTTTTTTCTTTTTTACTCATTTAAAGTTTTCTTAAAAATCTCATGCTTGTAGGAACTTGTAAAAGTTGGAATTCTGATAAAAGAACAGCTCTTGTTTAAGTAATTTCTGCAAGCAAAATTTGTATGGAAATCCTAGTCATAATTTTTTTTATCTGTTCTGCAGAGCCTGGTCATCTTCATGGGAACTAATGAAATTAGAACAGCAAATATCAGGGCTGTAAATGGTCAAATTCATAGCAAAGAGTCTACAAGGGCTGATACTGATCTTGCAAAGCAAAATGAACCACTTTGCCAAGAAAGAGCCGGAGAAGTTTCCATTCAAAGTGGAGGTTTTTCAAGTACATCCCCCTGTTGTCTAAATAAATTTTCACACTGCAGATTTGTTGTAAGACAATTAGAAAGAACTCTGGGTGGCCAGACATTTTAAAGAATGATATGCTAATTTCTAGCCACAGGAGGTCATGCTAGTCACTTTTTTATCATGTCTGTGATACTGGTGGTGATCTTTTTGAATGCTCTTTTGCGGTGATAATTTTTATCCAAAGAAAAGAGAAAACCAATTTCTTTTGCAGCAATTATAAAAAAAAAGGGGAAAAACCTTGTTCACCCACACCGATTATACTTTGAATTACAATAGTAATTCAAAGAATTTAAAGAATGGCTTTTTGGATGTTACTTTTTATTAACCCATGGTTGGCCCGTAAATTGTAATAGGTCCCACAATCACAAACCTATGATTCACATGTAATCAAACATCTTGTTTTTGTTACCTGCATTAAAAAAGCAAAAACTGCTAAAAAACAAACACATTTGATCGTTGAACATGTTTTTAAATTGTTTTCTTAAATATTTTTTATTTAAAAAAACATTAATAAATGAAATTTAATAATTATATTTATAAAGAAGTTTGGAATAAAATGATCCATGTACATGAAAAACAAGGTAATTTCCACAAAACCAATCAGACCTAATCGTATTGGATTATGTCACGACCCGAATCCCCGGTCCATGACCAGCAATGCAGAAGCGGTGACAAAAAAACATCTCACCTACGCTAAGTCTTAGAACAGAGATATCAAAATAACAAGTTATAAAAAAATACGCAGCATTTCATAATCTTCAGAAATATTATATTATTCAAAACTGATGAAACCAAAAGATAGTTCAAAACAAAAACAATAATTCATAATACTCATTACATTGTTAAAATCCAAACTTAATTAAAACAAGGTAATAATGGAGCGTCTAAGACATCAAAACTAAAAGGAAAGTCTTACAAAATAAACAAGGCATACCAACTAAAACTAAAAAAAACAAGATTAAATTAACTAAATTGATGTAACTTTAAGATTATTTTAAAAAAATTAAAATGATATAATTTTGATATTTTTTAAAAAAATTAAACTGATTTTTTATGAAATTAACTAAGTTTGATTATATCAAATTAAATCATATCTAATTTAATTTAAAATTCAATCCAAGATAACAAATTATTATATTAACCTACATTAAACATTAAACGTACATAACTTTATTACTTTAGATGGGTAGGGCATGTCTTGGACAGACTTGATAGCCTCCGCTTCTCTATTTCTCTCCGCTCCAATCCGTACAAGAAGGTACGCTCATTTCGATTATTTTGTTGAATATTTTAACCACGTTTATGATATGGATTCTTATAATAATATTTTAATGTTTGTTTTTTAATTTAATTTGTTTATCTTCATGGGGGGGTTTTTATGTAGAGAACATAGGAAGTGTAAAGGTGGCAACTTTTTTGCTTTATTTTATACTGTATTTAAAGCCAGTGCCTTTTGATTTGGTTTGGAAGTATACTGTTTAAAATTA
>Ga0307515_10022018_pt1 | contig 11259 bp, 10 predicted proteins | sample 17_EM_MG_FD_194513 | JGI IMG/M metagenome (GOLD analysis project Ga0307515, IMG submission 194513) | Populus trichocarpa ectomycorrhiza microbial communities from riparian zone in the Pacific Northwest, United States - 17_EM | ecosystem: Host-associated > Plants > Roots > Unclassified | place... | reverse complement strand
TTTCGCGAGCTCCTTGATGAAGCCGGCCATGTCGCGCGGGTTCGGAATCAAGAGGTTGACGCCGCCGGCCCGGACCCCGAGCAGGAAGCACGCCGTCAGTGCGAAGATGTGATAGAGCGGCAGCGCGCAGACGATGAACAATTCGTCGACATGCGGCGGCTTCTTCAGCGCCGGCTGCAGCCAGGCGTCGTTCTGCAGCACGTTGGCGAGAATGTTGCGGTGGAGCAGCGTCGCTCCCTTGGAAACGCCGGTCGTGCCGCCGGTATATTGCAGGAAGGCGACGTCCTCCAGCGTGAGCTTCGGCTTGTTGAGCTTCATGCCGCGGCCCGCGGACAGTGCGTCGTTGAAGGAGACGGCGCCCGGGATCGACCAGGCCGGCACCATCTTCTTCACCTTGCGGATCACCAGATTGACGATCACGCCCTTGAAGCCGAGCAGGTCGCCCATGCTGCCGACGATCACATGCTTGACCGCGGTCTTGGCGATCACCTGCTGCACGGTGGTGGCGAAATTCTCCAGCACCACGATGGCTTCGGCGCCGGAATCCTTGAGCTGGTGTTCGAGCTCGCGCGGCGTGTAGAGCGGATTGACGTTGACCACCGTAAAGCCGGCGCGCAGCACCGCCGCGGTCGCGACCGGGTATTGCAGCACGTTCGGCATCATCAGCGCGACACGGGCGCCCTTTTGCAGGCCCTTGCCTTGCAGATAGGCGCCGAGCGCTGCCGACATCTCATCGAGGTCGCGGTAGCTGATCGATTTGTCCATGCAGATGAACGCCTTGCGGTCGGCGAACTTCTTGAAGCTCTCTTCCAGCAACTCGACGAGCGACGAATACTGCGTGACGTCGATATCGGCGGGCACGCCTGCCGGATATTGCTTGAGCCAGATCCGCTCCATGGTATTTCCCCTCTGGTTAGTTCCCGATTTCTCGAATTTCTTGGGCCGGGACGCCTTGTTTTGGGCAGTATTGTGAATGCCGCCGCCGATGGCAAGCGGCTGCGCGCTATCGACGCATTGGGAATCGAAAGTCGTACCTGGGAAGGGCGAAAACCGCCTAAATTCGCGGCTTCGCGGCCCCGTTAACCAGCCGGCTTGGTTTCGCTCTTAGGTTTTGCGGCGGCTTTGGGCTTGGCCGGCTTTGCAGCCGGCTTCTCAGCGGCGGCGACAGGCTTTGCAGCAGGCTTGGCCGCCGGCTTTGCGGCGGCATCCGGCTTGGCATTGGCGTGCCTGACCGCGGCCGGTTTGGCGGCCGGCCTGTCGGATTTGGCTTCGCTCTTGGCTTCGGCACGCTTGGACTTGTCCGCGTCCGGTTTCTTCGCGGCAACCCGCGACTTCTTTCCGCGAGGCCGCGTGGTCTGCTTTTGATCGTCGGCCGCGACGGCCGCGATCAGCGCCGGGCCGCTCTTCTTCGGACCGGTATAGACGACCATGGGTTCGCTGACCGTTGTCGCCGTCGCGAGTAGCTCCGAAGGCTTGGCCATCGGCGCCTGCAGTCCGGCGGCAAAGAACGCCACGGGGCTTTCGCCGGTGCTGGCGGAGGCCAGCGTCGCATCTTCGTCCTCGTCGGTGGCGGGACGCTTGCGCTTGCCGTTGCACATCTCGTCACGCAAATTCGGCGGCGTTGCGTCGATCGGCACCAGATTGTCGACGGTGCCGAGCGCGGGGCGCAACCAGCCCAGCCCGTTACTGGCAAAGCCGCGCTCGAGCAGTTGCGCGGCGCGCACCGCGCGGGCCTGGCCCGAGGTCGAGCCCAGCACCACCGCGATCAGCCGCTTGCCGTTGCGCGTCGCCGATCCCACCAGATTATATCCGGAGGCGCAGATGAAGCCGGTCTTGAAGCCGTCGGCGCCGGGATAGCGGCCGATCAGCTTGTTGAAATTGTTGGTGGTGCGGCGGCCGAAGCGGATCGCAGGGATGTGCATGAAATATTCGTATTCGGGCAGATCGCGAATCACGGCACGCGCCAGGATCGCAAGATCGCGCGCCGAGGTGATCTGGCCGTCGGCGGGCAGGCCGTTCGGATTGACGTAGCTGGTCTGCGTCATGCCGAGCCGCTGCGCGGTCGCGTTCATCATTCCCGAGAAGCCGTCGACCGAGCCACCGACGCCTTCGGCGAGCACCACGGCCATGTCGTTGGCCGACTTCACCATCATCATCGCCAGCGCGTTTTCGACGGTGACCTGCGTGCCCGGCTTGAAGCCCATCTTCGAGGGCGATTGCGAGGCCGCCACCGGCGAGACCGTCAGTGTGCTTTCGAGCGTCAGGCGCCCTTCCTTGACGGCCTTCAGCGTCACGTAGGCCGTCATGATCTTGGTCACCGAGGCCGGATACCAGGGCATCGTCGCATTGTCGGCCTGCAAGACTTTTCCGGTGTCGGCCTCGACGACCAGCCACGCTTCGGCATGCACGGCGCGCGGACTTGCGAACGCAAGCGCGGCAACGAGCAGGATCAGGTTCAACAATGGATGACGAAGCAGCGGGCGAAGAAATTGCACTTTTGCGTTCCGGTCCTTTGAGACCCGCCTTCAAAAAAGGAGGTCCTGATATCTGACGTTCGGGTTTCAAGCGTTTCCGGCGCCGTCGCTCGCGGCGGCTGCAAACCTATACCGGCTTGCCGGTCCAGAACAGAGGCCGGACGATTAAATCGTGGACGAAATAGGCGTCATTTCGGCGGTAATTCAATCGTGATGGCTTAAGCGGCCGCTCACTTGGCTTCGATGCTGGCGCGCGCGTTTTCCTGCACCATGAACTGGGCCCGCGCGAGTTCCGCAAAGCGGCCGCCTTTGGCCACCAGTTCATCGAAAGTTCCGGTTTCGATCACGCGGCCGTTGTCGAACACCAGGATCCGCGTCGCATTGCGGATGGTCGAAAGCCGGTGCGCGATCACGAAGGTGGTGCGGCCCTTCATCACTTCATCGAGAGCGGCGTTGACCTTGGCTTCGGTGACCGCGTCGAGGGCGCTGGTGGCCTCGTCGAGGATCAGGATCGGTGGGTCCTTGAGCAGCGCGCGCGCGATCGACAGCCGTTGCCGCTCGCCGCCGGAAAGCATGCGGCCGCGCTCGCCGGCATGGGTCTCGAATTTCTTGTCGCTGCGTTCGATGAATTCGAGCGCCTGGGCACGCGACGCCGCGACGCGCATTTCCTCTTCGGTGGCGTCCGGCTTGCCGACGCGCAGATTGTCGGCGAGCGAGCGGTTGAACAGCAGCGCCTCCTGGAACACGACGCCGATATTCCGTCGCAGCGCGGTCAGCTTCAGGCCGCGGACATCCATGCCGTCGATTTTGATAATGCCCGATTGCGGATCGAACGCGCGATGCAACAGCGCGATCGCGGTCGATTTGCCGGCGCCGGTCGGGCCGACCAGCGCGATGGTCTGGCCGGGCAGCGCGGTGAACGAGAGGTCCTCGATCGCCGGCCGCTTGCCGTCATAGGAAAACGAGACGTCGGTGAATTCGACCAGGCCCGAGAGCCGCCCGGTGTCGACAGCGCCGGGCCGGTCGCGCACCGTAGGCACGGCGTCCAGCACATCGAAGAATTCCTGCAGGCGTGGCGCTTCCATGAACACGCTGTTGATGAAGCTCACCACCTGTTCGAGCTTCTGGATCAGCATGGTCGCGAAACTCACGAACATCACGATCTCGCCGACGGTGGTCAGCCCCTGCTCATGCAGCACGATGCCGACGGTGAAGATAGCGAGCACCGTGATGGTGGTGGAGGCGCGGGTGATCACCGTGACCAGCGCCCACCAGCCGAGCACCGGCATCTGCACCGCCAGCAGCTTGTCGGCGACGTAGCGCAGGCCCTGCACTTCGGCGTCGATCCGCACGAAGCTCTGCACCAGCGCGACATTGCCGAGCGCGTCGGAGGCGCGCGCGGAAAGGTCCGAGTAATGCTCCTCGACCTCGCTCTGCATGCCGTAGGTCTTGCGCACCACCAGCGTGGTCAGCACCGTGAACACCACGCACAGCGCGAACAGGAGGATCGCCAGCCGCCAGTTGATGTAGAGCGACAGCGGCAGCAGCACCACCAGCGACATGATCGCGGCAAAATGTTCGCGGAAGAATCCGAGCCAGAGCCGCCACAGCGAATCTGTGCCGTTCAGCATCACCTTCATCAACCGCCCCGAATGGGTGCCGGTGTGGAAGGTCAGCGGCAGCTGCATGATGTGCTCGAAATAGTCGGTCAGCACCGCCTGGCGCTGGCGGTGTGCCAGCTTGTCGGCATGCAGGGCTACCGTGGCGCTACAGGCGATCGTGAACAGGCCGAACGCCACCCATGCCGCCAGCAGTGGCCAGGCCGATGATGACGACAGCGGACCCGGCGCCGGCTTGCCGGACAGCACGTCGATGATCTTGCCGAACAGCACCGGTTCGGCGAATTGGGCGCCGGCCAGCAGCAGATTGGCGCCGGCCAGAATCCAGCCCAGCCGCTTCTCTTTGCCGAGCAGCTCGAGGACGCGGGTGTAGAGGCGTATCATGGACATGCCGGAAGCACTGGAGGGGGCAACGGGACGCGATCAGTCGAGATGCATTCTAATCAGGGATCGCGCCTAAGAACCAGCGTCCGCTGGATTTTTACTCAATTGATCAGCCGGCCGTTGACCGGGGGCAGAAACTGGTCGTCGAAAATGTCCGAAGTCTGCGGCCGCTTCTGAAATTTGAAACCTTCCGCGAGCTGATCGATCGAGCGCTCGAATCGCGTGGTATCGATGCCACCGAGGCCATCGCGCTTGACCTCACCGGTCAGGATGTTGTCGTGCAGGATGGCGCGCAGCCGCTCGAGCTCCAGATCTTTCGAGCCGCCATCCATGCGGCTGACGACTTCCGCCGCCGCGCCCGCGGGGTCCTTGACGGTGAGATGCACGCCGCCGATCACCGCCCGCACGAACCCCTTCACCGCTTCCGGCTTGGCCGCCGCCAGTGCCGGATTGACGATAACCGCGAAACCATAGGCGTCGCAGCCATAGTCGGCGAATTTCAATACCGCCAGATCTTCGGCCGGCACGCCGCGGTCTTTCAGGTTGATCGCCGACAGGTAGGAAAATCCGGTGACGGCATCGATCTGGCCCGCCGACAGCATCGGCTCGCGCACCGCGGCGCTGATGCTGCTTTGCTTGACGCTCGCGATCTTGATGCCGTTCTGCTTGGCCACCGCCGGCCACAGCCGGATCGAAAGATCGCCCTCGGCGACGCCGAGATTCTTGCCCTCCATATCCGGCAGCGCCTGGATGCCGCGGCTCTTGCGGGCGATGACGGCGTAGGGCGCCTTGTTGAAGAGCACGAACACCGCCTTGACCGGTGGCACGCCCTGCTTGTCCTTGTCGCGAAAGCGCACCAGCGCGTTGATGTCGACCAGCGCGAAATCGCTGGTGCCGGCCGCGACGCGCGCAATGGCGTCCGGCGATCCGCTGGCGATGTTGGTGGTGACCGCGAGCCCCTCGGCGCTGAACAGACCGTTGGAGGCTGCCATCACGAAAGGCGCGTCCGTCGCATCGATCGGCCGGTCGAGCGAGAACTGGATCGCGAGCGGCGGCCGCGGTTCGTCCGCGGCGACGCCTGGCGCGGCACCGAGGCACACCACTCCGCAAAGGCCTGCAAGCAAGGCAAGCATTGAGCAGAGGGCGTTGGTTCGGCGTGCACGCATTGAGCTTACGTCAGCAGGAGGTGGGACAAGTTGCCGCGCGGCCAAGTTTGTACGATGACAAGTCTGTTCTTGAGATGCCTGTTTCATGACAAGAACACCGGCATTACAAGCCTAAAACCGCAGGCATTCTGTCGCATCCAACCTGAACGGACGATGACTGCCACGATTTCGCCAGAGATCGTTCAGCTGGCGTTGGGTTTGGGGAACCTAATGTGCGCTCGGTGGTTGGCAATCCGAGGCCTTTCAGGCCAGACGACCACGGAGGACATCAAGATGTTTGCACGAAAAGGAGTGTTTTCATCGATTGGCCGCGCCAGCGCGGCAGCGACGATTGTCGCGGTAGCGCTGACGGCGTTTCAGCCGTCGATGGCGTTCGCGGGTTCGGCGCCGGCCAACGGCGCGACGGCGACAACCGGGACCAGCACGGCAACCGATTTCAGCTCGCGCGGCAGGTATTATCGCGGTGGCGGCGGTGGTGCGGCGGCGGCTGCGGCCTTCGCGGGCATCGTCGGCACCGGCATCGCAATTGCTGCCACCCAGAACCGTCGAGCTTACTATGGTGACAGCTACGGCTACTACGATGGCGGCCCGACCTATTACGAGGCCCCGCCGGCCTATTACGCGGCGCCCCCGGCCTACTACGGCGGCGGTTCCTATCGCAACTCGGGTGTACCGCGCTACCGCGGGCATCCGATGGCCGACTGGTAATTTGAGACCAGTTCTAAAACCGCTGTTAAACACGAATCCACCGGTCGCTTCGGCCGGTGGATTTTTTTTGGGTTGTCAAGCCGGCCGTTAACACGCTGGCCACGGCTTTCGATTAGGTTTTGAAGGATGAGTGATTCGCTGGAGCGGCTCTATCAGGCGGTGATCGCGGCCAAGGATCTTGATCCGGCAACGTCGCGCACGGCCCGGCTGTTTCAGCGCGGCCCGGCCAAGATGGCCAAGAAGCTGGCCGAGGAAGCCATCGAAGTCGTGATCGACGCCGTCAACGGCAAGACCGACGCGGTGGTCCGCGAGAGCGCCGACCTTCTCTACAATCTGACCGTTCTGTGGGCAGCCGCCGGCGTCAAGCCCGAGGATGTCTGGCGTGAGATGGCGCGGCGCGAGCTGATGCTCGGCATTGCCGAGAAGCTGCCCAAATCGGCGCTCAAGCCGCCCAAGGCCATTGCCGCCAAGGCAGTCCCTGCCAAGGCGTTGCCCAAAGCGGCGACACCATCAGCAATCCGGCGGCGAATTGTCGCGCTGGAAGGCCGCTCCTTACGAAAACGGCACTAAATCGCCTCGAAATCCGTCGTCTGCCGGCATGGACAAATCCATTCCATGATGGTTCATGCGGCCATGCTGAAACGATCTTACGAGTGGTTCATCGCCGCCGCCGACAAGCCCTACGCGCTCTGGATTTTGGCGGCGGTATCGTTCGCGGAAAGCTCCTTCTTCCCGATCCCTCCCGATGTCATGCTGCTGCCGATGTCGCTGGCGCGGCCGAAGCGGGCATGGTGGTTCGCGACCGTGTGCACGATCGCCTCGGTGGCCGGCGGCGTGGTCGGATACGCGATCGGTGCGCTGCTCTACGACTCGGTCGGGCAGTGGCTCATCAACGTCTATGGTCTTTCGGGCAAAGTCGAAGCGTTCCGCCAGTCCTACGCCGAATGGGGCGCGCTGATCATCATCGGCAAGGGGCTGACGCCGATCCCCTACAAGCTCGTGACCATCACGTCGGGGTTTGCCGGCTACAATATCTGGCTGTTTATCCTGTGCTCCGTCATCGCGCGGGGCGGCCGGTTCTTCATCGTTGCGGTCCTGCTCAACCGCTACGGCGACCTTATCCGCAGCGAGCTGGAAAAGCGACTCGGCCTCTGGGTGGCGATCGGGGCTGCGGTGCTGGTGCTCGGATTCGTCATTGCGGTTAAATTGATTTGATCTGCGCGCGGCGCGTTTTGCCGGTCCAACGGCTTCAGACTACGACCGCTTCAGGCTACGCTCGCTCCATGCCCGATCGAATCGGCCAACTTTTCAAATTGTCGGGGACGCGTACATCGACCGCGTGCCTTGCGCTGTCGATGCTGGCGCTCGCGCCTGATGCCGGTTGGCCGCAAGGCGGCTCCCAGCCCTCGCTCGGCTTGCAGTCGCCGGCCCAGCAGCCGGTGCCGCAAGGACCGGCGCCGCAGCAGATCGAGCCGCCGCCGGCACAGCCGGAAAATCCCGGCCTGATCAATGAAATCGGCAAGCTGTTCGAGAAATCCAAATCGATCTTGCCGAGCCTAAAGAGCCCGGGCGAAACCATGGACGACTTCAACGCCCGCGCCAAAGACGCCGGCGACAGCCTGTCGAACATGGCCCGGCCGTCCCTGATGGTCAGCGGACGCGCGGCCTGCGTGGTCGCCGCCAACGGCGCGCCGGATTGCAAGGCCGGCGCCGACAAGCTCTGCCAGAGCAAGGGCTACCGGGAGGGCAAGAGCCTCGACACCGATGCGGCCGAGAAATGCTCGCCGAAAGTGTTCATCCCGGGCCGCAAGCGCGAGCCGGGCGATTGCAAGACCGAAAATTACGTGACCCGCGCGCTCTGCCAGTAGCGCATGATCCGGAAAAGTGGAGGCCGGTTTTCCCTCGGGACAAACGCGGAGCGTTTGCCCGGAGATTATGCGCAATAAATAGCGCCAAAACGCAATACTTGACAGTGGAAAGATTGCCTTGTTGGTATGACGTCTGGCATCTATTGGGTCATGCCCGTGCCAGTTCCGGAACACGATAAGGATTGCTTCGAATGTCCATGCCTGCCTTGTTCAAGGGCCGTCTGTCGATCCCCGTGATCGGCGCGCCGCTGTTCATCATTTCCGTGCCTGATCTGGTGATCGCGCAATGCAAAGCGGGCGTGGTCGGGTCTTTTCCGGCGCTGAATGCGCGCCCGCCGGCGCTGCTCGACGAATGGCTGGCGCGGATCAAGGAAGAACTCGCCGCCCACGACAAAGCACATCCGGAAGCGCCGTCGGCGCCGTTCGCGGTCAACCAGATCGTGCACAAGTCGAACAACCGCCTCGATCAGGATCTGGCGCTTTGCGAGAAGCACAAGGTGCCGATGATGATCACCTCGCTCGGCGCGCGCGAAGAGCTCAATCAGGCGGCGCACGGCTGGGGCTGCATCGTGTTCCACGACGTCATCAATCAGAGATTCGCGCACAAGGCGGTCGAGAAGGGCGCCGATGGCTTGATCCTGGTTTCGGCCGGCGCCGGCGGCCATGCCGGTGAAATCTCGCCGTTGGCTTTCGTGGCGGAGACACGGCAATGGTTCGACGGCCCGATCGCATTGTCGGGCGCGATCGCGAACGGCCGCGCCATTCGTGCGGCACGCATATTGGGCGCCGACTTCGCCTATATCGGCTCTGCCTTTATCGCGACGGCTGAGGCCAATGCGGTGGAAGGTTACAAGCAGATGATCACGGCCTCGGCTGCGGAAGACATCGTCTACTCGAACCTGTTCACCGGCGTGCACGGCAATTACCTGAAGCCGTCGATCGTCGCGGCCGGCATGGACCCCGAAAACCTGCCGACCTCCGATCCGTCGAAAATGAGTTTTGGCACCGACGCATCCGGCGAACGCGCCAAACCAAAGGCCTGGAAGGAAATCTGGGGCAGCGGCCAGGGCGTCGGCAGCGTCGCCAAGGTTTTACCCGCAGCCGAACTGATCGCGCGCTTCAAGAAGGAGTACGCGGAAGCCATCGATCCGCCGCTGTGAATTCTTCCTTCTCCCACAGGCGGTATTCCTCCTCCCGAGGGATCATTGATTGATGGACGCTATTTTTCGCGTGGACGGCAACAGCGTCCAGACCAGCCCCAATGCCGCCGGCCCCTGGGATCCGACCATGCAGCATGGCTCACCGCCAGCGGCGCTGGTGGTGTGGGCGGCGGAAGCGTTGCCGACGCCCGTGCCGATGCGGATCGCGCGGGTGACCGTCGATTTGATGCGCCCGGTCCCGGTTGCGCCACTGACGATCGAGACCGAGATTTTGCGCGAAGGCCGCAAGATCCAGCTCTGCGCGGTGAAACTTCGCGCCAACGGCGTTATCGTGGTCGCCGCCACCGTGTTGAAGATCAAGGTGCAGGCCAACGAATTGCCGCCGGAGGCCGCCATCGAGCCGGTCACGCTGCCGGGACCGGACCAATCGCGCGTTGAGCCCGCGGATTTTTCCTCCAGCCCGTTCGTAACCGGCATGTCGCTGCGCGCCGCGCGCGGCCGGTTTGGCGTGCCCGGTCCCGGTGCGATCTGGTATCGCGTCGATCGCCCGATCGTGGAGGGGGCTGCGGTGTCGCAGGCGATGCGGGCGATGGTGGCCGCGGATTTCTGCAACGGCACCTCGGCGGTGCTGGATTTCCGGCAATGGACGTTTCTCAACGCCGACCTCACCGTCAATTTCGCGCGCCAGCCGCTCGGCGACTGGATGCTGCTCGATGCGGAATCCTGGATCGGCCCCGATGGCGCGGGCCTCGCGATGGCGCGGCTGGCCGATGAACGTGGCTATTTCGGCCGCGCGGTCCAGAGCCTGGTAATCGAGAGGCGCTGACGCCGCCCACGCTTCCGGCGAATGAAGTGCCGATCATTAATCACTCATTAACCAAATCGGCTCCATCCTTAATCATTCGGTAACCAGGATTGGGTGGATCCATCATGCACGCAACAGCGGAGGCAACGCGACAACTGGTCCGTATGCGGGGCCGCTCGTATGTCGCCTTCGTGTTTACGCCGGAGATCCCGATCGTCGGCTGGCTCGCGGAGATCGACACGACCCTGGCGCGTTCGCCGGGCTTCTTTGTTGGCAAGCCGGTCGTGCTCGACCTGTCGGCGCTGGATCTTAGCCGCGCTGCCATTACCCACCTCGTCAGTAACCTGGAAGAGCGCAACATCCGCGTGCTCGGGATCGAGGGTGTCGACGCCGAGAGGCTGACCACCAGCATGCCGCCGCTGCTGACCGGCGGTCGCTCCTGCGTCATCACGCGAACTGAGCCCACGGAAAAGCCCGAGGCCAAGCCGAAGCCGAACTCGTTGCTGCTCGAAAGCCCGGTTCGCTCCGGCCAGTCGATCGTCTTCACCGATGGCGACGTCACTGTGCTGGGTTCGGTCGGCTCAGGGGCGGAAATCGTCGCCGGCGGATCGATCCATGTTTACGGCACGCTGCGCGGCCGGGCGATGGCGGGCGTCAACGGCAATTCGTCGGCACGTATTTATTGCCAGAAGATCGAGGCGGAACTGCTCGCCATCGACGGTTACTACCAGACTGCTGAAGAAATCGATGCATCGCTTCGCAACCGGCCGGCCCAGGCCTGGCTGCTGGGCGACACCATGAAAATTACCCCGCTGAATTAATCGGCTAAGGAGATCAATTATGGCCAAAGTTCTGGTCGTTACATCCGGCAAAGGGGGCGTTGGAAAGACGACGTCCACAGCAGCCCTCGGTGCCGCACTTGCCCAGAACGGGGAGAGCGTCGTCGTCATCGATTTCGACGTCGGCCTGCGCAACCTCGATCTGGTGATGGGCGCGGAACGGCGCGTGGTGTTCGACCTCATCAACGTGGTGCAGGGCGTCGCCAAGCTCCAGCAGGCCCTGATCCGCGACAAGC